>Ga0315282_10014417_pt1 | contig 11767 bp, 11 predicted proteins | sample YL17G07_20_MG_FD_203693 | JGI IMG/M metagenome (GOLD analysis project Ga0315282, IMG submission 203693) | Sediment microbial communities from Yellowstone Lake, YNP, Wyoming, USA - YL17G07_20 | ecosystem: Environmental > Aquatic > Freshwater > Lake > Sediment | place: USA: Wyoming | collected... | reverse complement strand
CTCTTCCGTCGGCTCCACAATGTCAACCCAGGTGAGGTCACCCCAGGTGATTGTTTTTGAATTCAATTGTTTCAGCTCTAAATTTTTCTGAGGTGTAACCATTTTGTATTATCCTGAATGTTTGGCTATATTATATCAATAAATCAGGGGTATGTATCGCGCAGTCATGGAAGAAGGTGCCCTTAGTTACCGTAAGGCGGGAACAGTTAAAATCGGTCTACGCCAGGTTCACCGGGTGGGACTTTAAATTGGATGTTGTCGACGATAATTAGACACAGTGGGTTCATCCCATTTTGGGGCATTGACAGCGTCTCAGGACAAGGACTAAAATCGAGTACGAACATGTGAAATCGGTGCAAAAAGGGTGTAATTAGATGAAGAAGGCAATTTGGCCGGTATTCTGGGCATTGGTTGGGGATTTTTTAGTTCTGGCAGTGAATTTCATTCCAGCCGTCGGACAATGGACTCTTACTTATATGGCTTTTTTACCACTTCTGGTTGGCGTCTTGTTTTTCGCACTGGGGATAGCGCTGCTGGTTTTGACTTTGAAAGGAATGGCGGCAGGTTTGCTCAGGACCTTCTTGATAATGACAGGAGCGGCTCCTATTGCTATTCCTATCGGTTTTGTATTTCTTGAGGCCGTTCCGGAAACGATTGCTAATTGTATCTTATACGTTATCCTGCTGGCTTTCCTAACAGGAATAATCGGCAGCATAGTCATGGCTCGCAGACAACCAAAGGAAGCTGTTCGTCCTGCTTAACTTTACAAGCAGTCTTCTATAGTAGTACCAACACTGAGCATAAAAGAGGGGAAAATGAGGAAAATGATAAATAAGTTTGGCAAACTAATAACAGCGTCGTTTTTTGTAATAGGTATCGGCATAATCGTCTTTATACTAAGTCTTCCCCTGTATATATACTATAATATAGATACAGATATAATTGGCTTTTCCATCGTTTTGATTGGCCTGGTGATTTTTATTATAGGGCTAATCCGCAGAAAAAAACCGAGTGGAGTCAAGCTGGCGCTTTTAATTGCACTGGCTTCAATCCTGAGTCTACCAATCTTGAGTGGGATTGCAAGTCTGATTTATTATTTTATAACAGGCAAAGAGCTAGGTGCATGAACTCTAATGGATGATGCCATATAGGGCTAGTAGGCGAATGATATGAAGAAAATAATAAGTAAGTTTGGCAAGCTAATAACAGCGTCCTTTATCATAATGGGAGTTGGTATAGTCACAATTCCATTAGTAGTTCCTATGTATACACTTTTTGGCCTTGATACAGATTGGTTTAGCGCCTTCGTACTTCTTGCAGGGGCAATTACTTGTATTGTGGGGCTAATCCGCAGGAAAAGCTTCAATAGAACCGTGTTGATAGCCTTGCTTGTGCTAGTTTCAATTCTGTGTATGCTAATCTTGTTTGGAGTTATAGCGGGAATTGTCTACCTTATAACAGGCAAAGAACTTGGAAATTGAGAGGCAAATGAGCAACCAGGTCCTGACAAGTAGGGTGTTATCGGCAGCATAGTCCTGGCTCGTAGACAAGCAAAGGAATCTACTCGTCCTTCTTAGGCAAGGCCGGCATATTGTTGGCAAGACTGGTGTTATTGTACAATGGCGGCAACAACATTCGGACGGGAGGTAGAAATGCAGGGTTACGCTGAAGCCAATTTCGTGGACAATTATGAGCCTGGTAATGATGCCCTGGTAGAGCTGAAGAATGGCAGGTTTGTCGATGCCATCAACGGGCGCTATTTCGCACCGGAAACCAGAGTTTTCATTCAGGGGAAAAAGGTAAAGGCTATGCCCGGACTGCCGGGAGAACCCACCGGCATTAAACCAGACTTCATCATAGACCTCCAGGGCAAGGCAGCTTTTCCCGGCATGTTCAATACACACTGCCATGCATCTTATACCACAACCACAGTCAGCCCTGAAATTAAGGATGTCAGATTGGGCAATAAGTATCACCAACAACAGCTTGCCAAGAACATGGCCGAATGCCTGGCCCACGGCATTACCAGCATCAGGGACTGTAAGATCGATGACCTGCGCATCTTGCGCGCTTGGAAAGAAAGGATATCCCGGGGAGAGATAGCGGGCCCGCGTATATACCAGGCAGTAGTGGTCACTCCCCCGAATAATTATTTCTCGCCCAGGCTTACCTTTACCTGGCGATTTTTTTGTATGGCTCTGGGCATTCCGGTGGTTGAGTATCAGAAGAGCGAAAGCGGGGTGCTGGTATTTCCTTTGGATGCTAGCGCACGACAAGTCAGGGATGCGGTGGACCGTGCCATCGATGAACGAGGGGCAGAGTACATAAAAATCGGGGAACAAATCGAGAACCTGGTCAACTTCAAGCCCACACATACTGTGATGACCGCCAGGCAGCTCGAAGCGCTGGCTGACCAGGCACGGCGAAGAGGCCTGAAAAGCACCATGCATCAGGTGAGCGTAGAGTCATTCCGGCGAGGAGTGAAGGCCGGTGTATCGTCGCTGGCACATATTCCCCGCGATGCCGACCTCAGTGAGGCCGATGTGGAGGCTTTCATCGCTGCCAAATGCATCTCGGAGCCGACCTTGTCGGTGGCCTATGACGTGGTGTGGAGGGTGAAGGGGCATCCCTCTTATGACCATCCGGAAGTACTCAAAATAATGGAGTATAGGGACAAAACCGTGGCTGCCCTGGCCGAGGAGTTCTTCGTTCCCGAACTGAGGGGGAGTGTGCTCAGGAGCCACCAGAGGCTTTCCCGGGGGCTTATGAAGACGCTTGGCATCATGGATAACAGTGCTTTATACCGATATTATTCTACTGCCGGTATCAACGGTACGCACAATTTCAGGCTGCTCTTTGAAAAGTCTGCCCGGATGGGATGTGGCAACGACGGCGGCATCCCGCCGTGCACACCGGCCGCCATTAAGTACGAGATGGGTATGTTTGACCTTATGTTGAACGATAGAAATGCCCGACGGTTTACCGGTGCCGATGCTCTGCGCCTGGCCACCATAAGCAGTGCCCAGGCAATGGGGCTGGAAGATGGGTTTGGTTCCATCCAGACGGGTAAAGTGGCCGACCTGGCTATCGTCGATGGCGACCCACTTGCTGACTGGCACATCGTGGGGACCCGCGTGGCTGCCCTGTTCTATGACGGCAAGCTAAAGATAAACAACTGCGGACTTACGGTGGAGAAAGCAGGGAGACTTTAGTGGCGACCCCCTCTGGGTTATTCAAATTATGCTTCTTAAAAGAAGAACCGTAACGAGCCGGCTTTTCAATGGTACGAATGTACGCTTTGTGGCACCAACACTCAGGATGTTCAATAAACTACGGATGGGCCTCTTCCAAATCCTTCAGGTGAGGTACTGTGTTGCGTCGCCTATCTCTTAGTTGCGGTAGCGGCCTTATATCAGAATGGTGACTTAGGAAACCAGCTGTCCGTTATTACGTCTTCTGATGACTCGTCCCATTGCCCGATACTAACTTGCCATCCGCCCATGAACCTATTAAGCATAAAGACGTTCTTATGCAAACGCTTGATTTCTTCTGGAACTGGCTCCGGCGAGAGTAGGAGCGCATACCGAGCGCTGAACAAGTCGCCATACATCTTCACTTGATAAACATCCTGTAGAGTGACGGCAGCACGCTTTACCTCCACGACTATGTAGTCATCAATACCATACTTGCCACGCAAGAAACCTACCAAATCGGGTGAAGCCTTCTTGCCCAAGAACGCGAATACAATGTCATGTCTGACAGCGCCTCGGAGGTCGGGGCTGAAGACGCCGCCGGCAGTAATCTCCAGATGGCAATTGCCAAACTTGGCTGAGAAAGCCAATTGGAGATACCTCTGCATTGGCTCGTAAAGCGCTTTCTCTAAGGGTTTCTTTTGCTTGGTAGCCATGTCCCAATTATACCATTCTGGTGAGACCGAGGAGTACGGTTGCACTTTCTAGCGGAAGGTGCAATCCGCTCTTTGGTGGTTTCCTCCCTTGCTGGCAAATAATCGTCATTGTACAATATAGGTCGTGGAAAGAAGTTCGAATCTTACGCGGGGATAAGACTGTGATAATTTTGTATCTAGCTGAAGCTAAAGTTACCCGAACTCAAGAATTGGGGCTTTCCTTCTGGCAAACGAACCATATCCTGGGGCTGAAGTGAGGTGATTTATGGATGAGAAGGAATTTCGCGAGTATCTGAAGAAAAGGGACGACGAGACTCGGGAAGACAGGGTGAAGAGACGAAGTGAGTTAAGCCTAGTCGCATATGGCGGAGAACTGCCAAAGTTACTTTGGGAATATTCTACTGAGGCTATTCAACTGTATATCTGCGGCCATTTTGCTAGCGTTATCCTCTGGTGTGCGACCATTCTAGAGTTGGCTCTGTCGGACAAGCTCATTCATAATAGCAAAGGAACCAAGGAGGTAATAGAACCACTTACCCTAAGCGAGAAAACCCGCCTGTGCCATAAGTTCGGGATAATTACCTCCCAAGAAGATAAGAACAACATCGACGATATAAGAAATCTGCGGAATTCTATCATTCATGCAGATGCGGGCAAGCTTGCTAAGATGGCAAGGGCATATTATGGAGATGTGGACGATGTCATATCTCAGGTCCTACCACAGTTATACTTGGGAGACTTTGGCGAGGCTTTGAAAAGTGAAGCGTTGAAGTCCCTCACATTTACGCGGGAACTAACTAAGCGTTGGTATGGAGAAAAACCATCGGACTTTGCCTCTGGTCGAGACTAGAACGACATGAAGTTCTACAAAGGTTCGGATTTTCCCCCCACGCGGGGAGCAATTTTGCTTTTCCGAACCTGACCAGACACAAAATCGCCCGAACTGGGGTTCGGGGAAGCGGGTTAGTGACTGGTTTTAAAAATCCATTGGGGTGAGATAAATGGGAAAAGAAGAAGAAGAGAAATATTATCCTAAGGTAAGAAAGGCGCTTGAAAACCATTTTCAGAATAAGGGTTTTTCTGTCGACTTTGAAGTGATAGGGAGAAAGAAGAGCCTGGTCAGGCAATTTCTTCCCGAGAATTCCAAATTGTTGAGGGATGTGAGACCGTTGCCAACGCCCGATATAATGGGGTTTATTTGGAGGCAACCACAACAAAAGCGCAAATTGGTTATTGCAGAATTCAAACTAAGTCCTACATTCATGGATATCTTCCAAGTGAAAGGGTATGATGAGCTATTTAACGCTGACTGCATGTTCTTATTGAGTCTGGAACCACTCTCAGAAAGTTCAAGGTTCACTATAGATTACATAAGAGATAATACCGACCTATTGAAAACGAAACGAGATAAGTCCGAAATTTATATTAAGTTTCTACATGAAACTCCCGAAGGTACTATCACTTTAGCAGTCCGCGGAGACGAGATTGACTTACCGGATGAATGCTTATTGTTTGATTGCTAAATGCAGCCGTAAACCACACATCGACAAAAGTTCGGATTTTCCCCCTATGCGGGGAGCCGCTCCGACTCGAGATTGTGAGCCAACAATTGGGCGGTTTGTGCAATCCGGTAAACTCGAAGAGCCGACTCTAGTGCGCACGGTGGTGTCTCCTGCTTGCCTCTCCAACACAAAGTGAGAAGCAACTCGTATCTATTGACATTCCTGAGACATTGTAGACATAATACATCTTGTTAGGCTTGAGAAGAAAAACACTAGTGGTAAATTGACTGGTTCTACTATGTGTGCTGCGTGCCTGGGCAAACCATGTGCCAGTTTGCATTGAGCATTCAAACAGCTCAGCGGGAGTGACAGCACCTTAAAGGGAGGTGGGCGATGAAAGGCGATAAGAGAGGAAAAGGGCCACCAGCCGGGAAGCCAGGTGCCCGAAGCAAGCGTACCGGAAAGATACCGCGGCAGGCCAGCCCCATACTGGCAACCGTCCTGGACAGCATGCCGGAGCTTGTGGCCTACCAGGACACAGAGAACAGGGTACTCTGGGCGAACAGGGCTGCTGGTGACTCTGTGGGTTTAGCCCCTGAACAACTGGTAGGCCGCTTCTGCTATGAGATATGGCACCAGCGTAACCAGCCGTGTGAAGGCTGCCCCGTAGTCAAAGCCCGCGAAACCGGGCGCCAACCGCAGCAGTCAGAGATCACCAGTCCGGATGGGAGGGTGTGGCTCATACAGGGCACCCTGGTCAGGGACGTCAACGGCAATATCACCAGCTTAATCGAGGTCACGCAGGACATCACCGAGCGCAAGCAGGCGGAAGAAGCTTTAAGACAGTCTGGGGAGAGATATCGGACCATACTGGATGAGATAGAAGAAGGCTACTATGAGGTAGACCTCGCTGGTAACTTCACCTTCATCAATAACGCAACTTGTCGTCAATTCGGATACTCCAAAGAAGAGTTAATCGGAATGAACTATCGAGCCTACGTACCCAAAGAGGATGCAAAGAGCGTGTATAAGGCCTGGAATAAAGTCTACCGGACAGGCGAGCCACTGAAATTATATCCTTTTGCAAGCGTTAGAAAAGACGGAACGCAGATATTTTTAGAAAACTCAGTTTCTCCTTTGCGAAACAATGAGGGAAAGATTATCGGATTTCGGTCAATTAGCCGTGATGTTACTGAGCGCAAGCGGTTAGAGGAGAGGGCACAGCATATCAGCTTGATGCTTCGCACTGTCCGCAATGTAAATCAGCTAATAGCCAGAGGGGCCGACCGCGGTAGTCTGCTCGAAGGTACCTGCAAAAACTTCGTTGAAGCCTGCGGCTATTACAATGCCTGGATTGCCCTGCTGGACGAGTCCAGGAAGCTGGTGGCTGCTGCTGAAGCTGGTCTGGGCAAGGACTTCCAGCAAATGATTGAGCGGCTAAAGCGTGGCGAGTTGCCGGATTGTGGACGTAAGGTGCTAGAAAAATCGGGCGTTGTGGTAATCGAAGCCCCGGCATCGGCTTGTACTGACTGTTCTCTGGCCAAAGATTATTACGGTAGAAGCGGGATGAGCGTGCGTCTGGAATATGGTAGGAAAGTCTATGGGCTGATAACCGTTTCTACCCCGCCTGGCATCGCTGCGGAAAAAGAAGAGCAGCGACTGTTTGGAGAAGTTGCTGGAGATATCGCTTTTGCCCTGTACAGCATGGAACAGGAGGAGAGGCACAAGCGGGCGGAGGAGATGCTGAGGCAGTCGGAGGAGAGATACCGAACTATACTAGAGGGGATGGACGAGTCCTATTATGAGGTAGACCTTGCCGGTAATTTGACCTTTGTCAACGATGCAACATGTCGCCGCCTTGGACGTTCAAGGGAAGAGTTAATTGGAATGAAATACAAAGCCTACACACCTGCGGAGGACACCGAGACTGTGTTCAAAACCTACAATCGGGTATATCGGACGGGTGAGCCAGTTAAAGGAATTCCTGCGGTAGCCATCGCAAAGGACGGGAGCCTAATACTTACGGAACGGTCGGTTTTTCCTCTACGAAACGAGGAGAGGAAGATTATCGGGTTTCGGGGAATCTCTCGGGACGTCACCGATCGCAAGCGGGCTGAAGAGGAGAGGAGGCAATTGGAGCAAAAGGCTCAGGTGGCCAGCCGGTTAGCCTCTGTGGGCGAGATGGCAGCCGGCGTCGCCCACGAGATAAATAACCCTCTAACCGGTGTCGTAGGCTACGCCCAGTTGCTCATGGATCGAGGGGACATCCCACCGGACGTCAGGAGCGATCTGGCAGCCATCAATGATGGCGCTCGACGCGTGGCCGACATCGTGCAGAGGCTGCTCGTCTTCTCTCGCCAGACCAAGCCGCAGCGGAAGCTGGTGGATATCAATGAGCTTATAGAGAGCACCCTCATCCTGAGAGCTTATCATTTGAGGGTCAACAACATCAAAGTTGTTACACGGCTGGCTCCTGATTTGCTCGAAACTGTGGTTGACCCGGGTCAAATACAGCAGGTACTGCTCAACCTAATCGTCAATGCCGAGACGGAGATGAAGCTGGCTCATGGCAAGGGCAAGCTCACCATAACCACGGAGAAAAGTCATAACACGATAAAGATATGCGTCAAGGACAATGGTCCGGGAATAAAGCCAGAGGTCATGGATAGGATATTCGACCCCTTCTTCACCACCAGAGAGGTGGGGCAAGGTACTGGGCTGGGCTTGAGCCTGTGCTACGGCATAATTACCGAACATAAGGGGAAGATATACGCCGAAAGCAAGCCGGGCAAAGGCGCTACCTTTATCGTTGAACTGCCTGTAGTCACCGAAGCCAAACCGCCGAAGCCAGCTAAGCCAGTTGCTAAAAAGTCTAAGAAAGTGGTCAAAGCCAGGATACTGGTGGTGGATGATGAGCAAGTGGTAAGGGACCTTGTCAATCGGGTACTAACTGGAGAAGGTCACAGGGTAGAAACTGTAGACAACGCCACTGATGCTCTGGGGAAAATTGAAAGCAAGAGATACAAACTCATCCTGGTGGATATCAAGATGCCGGGCATCAATGGCGTGGAACTATACAAGCGTATTCAAAAAATAGCCAAACCGCTGGCCCGGAGAGTGGTCTTCATCACCGGCGATATTATGGGCGCCGATACCGAAAAGTTCCTCTCCGAGACTAAAGTTGCCCATATCGACAAGCCTTTTGATGCCGAGCAGCTAAAGAGAGAGGTGAAGCGCGCTTTAAGCGGAGGCCGCTAGAAGACCATATTCTGCTGCACATTAGTCCATATTGTTATCCTTTAAGTGGTTCACCTTGTCCTAATCATGGCTTGTCATATTTGACAGGTCAACTCCCTTTTGATACTGTGCCATTTGATAAGAGTCTTTGGTATGTTTGGTATGCTTATTCCTAATTGTTGTATATGGTGTCATAATAAATCTCCTGAAGCTACGTTTGATGTGAGCCATGTACTTCCAGAATGTGTAGGTAATGAGAACCAACAGACACTTCCAAGTGGTATCGTTTGTAAGCAGTGCAACAACTATTTCGGGACCAAAGTAGAACCTGCGTTGCTTGAGGATCCGCTTTTCCACATCATAGCTGTCGCTCTTCGGCTCAAAGACCCGCAAGATATGAATGAATTTCGCGACCTAATCTTTGACACTAAACATCCACCGGCTGGAAATGTGGAAAGAAATCTTCATTGCGATATAAAAATATCACCTAATAATATGAAGCTGAATGTCAGATACTGCATTGAAGGTAGCATAAGTAAAACATACCAAAAAAGAGAGCTAGCTTTACTTTCGAGAGCAGTACACAAAATAGCTTTTGAGAGCCTAGCTTATGCAATGGCCAATAACCGCATCCAAGATAACATAGATACCTATGATCCGAGGTTTGAGTCAGTTCGCAAGTGGTCTCGATATGGGGAACCCACAAATCTTGTCAGGCCAGTAGTCCGCCTTCTAACAACTGATGTAAAATCGGAATGGGAATACCGCATCTGGAAATTCGGTGGTGCTGTAGGTGCAGAGTTAAACCTTTTTGGTGACTGGTATGCGGTTAGTCTTACTTCATCACCTGATAAAGCACACTCCGATTTGAATCAATGGATAGATTCCACCAAAAGTAACTATCCTATTTGGTGCATAGGTGAAGAACTTTCGCTACTGAAATAATCACATCGCAGCAACTACCGCAGAAAAAGTTGAACATATCGTATGGCGTAAATGAACAAAAGCCTGTATCGTTTAGGGAGGAGCTCGGGAGATTGATAGGAGGGCTGCATTTTAAGGCTGAAAAAGAGGGTTTTCGCGGTGGGGGACAAGGAATTGGTATCCCTGGTGGGCTGGAGGGCTTTCCTGGGGCTTTTGGCGGGCTCTGAGCTGGGCGAAGAACGGTAAGGCTTTTGAAACCCCGGTCTTCGGAAGATAAAAAAGGGGCGCAGGTCTTTCGACCCACGCCCCTGTGAAAAAGGCACAAAAAAAGGCAAAAGAACCCCCTACACTTCAGAGGCTCTTTTGCCTGTGATTGTCTATAATACCTATTCGGTTTTTGGCTTTGCCTTGCCAGTCCAGCTTCGCCGAAACAGGCAAGGCTTTCCCTATCATTCGAGGCAATTATTACTTTGTTTTTTGCTCTTGCTCTCTCATTGTCTCTTGCCTGTTTATCGGCAGCCTGCAATCCGCTAGCACTACCGCTTGAGATAGTCTCAAAGAGCTAGAGACAAAACGAGTAAGCAAGGCAAGGCTTAAGCCCAAAGCAAGCCTTGTCTCGAAAGTGGTTTTGCCTTATTCAGTTGTCCAGAGCCTTGCCGACCCGCAATCCGCTGGCATCGGTTAGACACTCTGCAAGAGGCTTTAGCCTCTCACTAATATAATTCCAAAACCGAGCCAAAACGTTAGATAAAAGCTAGTTTTGCTTGATACTTTTTCCTTTGCTGGTATAGATAGTTTCTCTCATTGTCGGCAAGAGGCAATCCGCTTACCTTTCTATAGGCTATCTTAACAAGCCTTGCTGGTGCTCTGTATAGCCACAGTTTGGCATCTAGCCAAGCCTCTACGTCTATCGCCTTATCATCGGCTAGCATCTGGCAAAGCTCTGTCTCGTTGCCTTCGCTATCGGCTACAATCCCGTTGAGACTGGTTATCTTCGGCAGTCTCATTATTTCCCGCCAGTATGCCATTACCGTATAGCTGGCTACTCTCACCATGCCGCCTTCGGTTAAGCTGTTGCCACTACCGTTATACTTCGCCTCTACTTCGGCAAGCCTTAAGACAATATCCTGCCTTAAGTCGTCTCTGTCCTCTGGCTTCGCCTTGTATTGAAACTTATCAGCTATGTTGATATACTTCTGCCAATCTAGCATTGTGGAAAACCCCCTTTGTTAGATTTGCTCTAGCTCTCACCAGCTAGAGCTTTTATTAGTCTCAAAGCAAGGCTCTGGACTTCAGATATTCAGTTATTAAAGTGCTCTGGCTCGGTTCAGCCACAGCCAGAGAAAGTAGCTTGCTCCATCTTGTGGCTTGTCTTTACCATCTTGGAGTAATCGGCTTACTTCGGCTTTAACTTGCTCAAGGCTTATCTGATAGCCAAGCCGATTAAGCCAGTCGGCGAATAGCTCATAGCTATCAGCCTGATAGCTATGTAGCTTCGCTTCTGAAGCTACAAGTCTCCAGCTTGTTGCCATACATTGCCTTTGCGTTTGTTTTAGCTTCAGTATGTAACAAAAAGTGCTAAAGTTTTAGCTGATAACCTAGCTAGAATATCCTCCCTCCCACCCTACGGAGATATTTTTCAGCAGAAATAAAGAGCCCCACTGTAAAGTGGGGCTCTTAGCGAGGAGAAAGAAAAGTGTACTAGGCTGCCTGCCGTCTACGGCTCCTAGTTGGAGCTTTCCGCGAATATTTGTGCTCGTTCCTCTTCTCTCTAAAATACTCTAAGGAACGCTCGGGGTAAAGAGTAAGCTGTGGATTTGACCATTGGTGATCGGGAGCAGTTATTCCCTTTTCGGTTAAACGGTAGTATCTGCGAGGCGGTGCCTCTGCATAATAATCTTGTATAGATGCAGGCTCTTCTTTGCCGGCAAACTCAACCCATTGCAACTGTTTAAGCCAGTGGAAGTACCTCTGGAAGCTGTGGTAGCGACACTTGACCAACTTGTATGGTATTCGGCTCATGAGGTATTCAAACCGCTCGGCATACTCCACCTCAGTGTAGATAGGTTTGCCCTGTTTAATCCTCTCCTCGTTTTCCCAGGCTATGGCGTCATCAGCATAGGCCCTGTGAATAGCCTTCTTATAGTGGTAAAAGATGTCCTCCTGACAGGCTCCGATATGGGGATCTATTTTGAGG
>Ga0315282_10014416_pt1 | contig 11769 bp, 14 predicted proteins | sample YL17G07_20_MG_FD_203693 | JGI IMG/M metagenome (GOLD analysis project Ga0315282, IMG submission 203693) | Sediment microbial communities from Yellowstone Lake, YNP, Wyoming, USA - YL17G07_20 | ecosystem: Environmental > Aquatic > Freshwater > Lake > Sediment | place: USA: Wyoming | collected... | reverse complement strand
CGCGTTTACTGTCTCGGCAGTTCTTTGGCAAACCATGAACCTAGTAATGTTCTACAATATGCACTCACCCCAGGATTTGTTCTGGACGAGATCGACCTACCTGACAGGAATCATCGGGGCATATTTTCTGTTCAGATTTGTTATTGTCTTTCCGGAAGTACACTTACGAGATCGTCTTGTTAAAATTATAGATTTCGGTGGGTTGACAATTACCTTAGCAGCCAGCGTCATAAGTATTCTGCCCGATACCATAACGTCCGTGTCATACACACTTGGCTCCAGAAGCCCACAGTACGGTGCTTCATTTCTCCCATTCGCCTGTGCCCTAGTCATCCTGTGCTTACTCATATTTTTCTTCGCAGCATTTAACTACTTTAAATCAGGCAGGCAGGCCAGACTCCAAGTCAGATATATGCTAATTGGTATAGGGGTCACTTTGGCATTAATTATCTTTTCAGACGTCATATCACCATCATTTGTAGGAAGCAATTATTTCTCTAACTTCGACGCTTTCAGCTTGATTTTCCTCTTCGGACTCACAGCTTACTCAATTGTAAAATATGAACTCTTTGAGATACGGGTCATTTTAACCGAAGCTGCAGCGTTTGTTATCGCCTTCGCGGTCCTCGTTCAGACTTTTATGTCAGGTGATACAACGCAAACTATTGTGAATGCCATAATTTTTGTTCTCGTACTTCTAGGAAGTTATCTTTTGGTCAAGTCTGTGATACGCGAGATCAAACAAAAAGAGGAGATGGAAAGACTGAGCGACAAGCTGGGAGCTGCCAATCTTAAACTCAAGCAAGTCGATGCGATGAAGACGGAGTTTATTTCGATGGCGAGCCACGAGCTTTTGACGCCGATTTCGGCGATCGAGGGGTATCTTTCGATGATGCTGGATGAAAAAATGGTAAGAATCGATGACCCAAAGGCGCGCCGGTATATGGACAGCGTTTATCAATCCTCCCGCCGGCTGGCGCGCCTCGTCACCGACCTTTTGAATGTCTCGCGCCTTGAGCAGGGGCGCCTCTTGGTGCAAAAGGCACCCGTTGACCTTAATGAAATCATCAAACAGGTGATGATGGAGCTGCAAATTAAGGCCAAAGAAAATAAGCAAATACTCGCCTACCAGCCCGGCGATGGTGTGGACGCCAAATCATACGGCGATGCCGACAAAATCAAAGAAGTCGTTGTCAATATGGCCGGCAACTCGCTGAAATACACTAAGCCGGGCGGCGAAATCACCGTCTCAACATCAATTTGGCCAACCGAAAAAGTTGTGGCTGCATGGGAGCATCTCGCCGAACACGCCAAAAACGACAATCGGCCGACCGATGGGGTCCTTCAGGGCATCGTCCACGAAAAATACCGCGAGCTAGTTGGCGACAAGCAATTAGTAATCACTATCAAAGACAACGGGGTTGGTATCTCGCCGTCCAACCTCGGACAGCTCTTCCAGAAATTCTCACGCATTGGAGACTGGTCAACTCAACGTGTGCAAGGGACAGGGTTGGGGCTCTATATCTCGCGGGCGCTCGTTGAAATTCACCACGGTCGGGTCTGGGCGGATTCCGAAGGAGAAGGCAAGGGTTCGGCTTTTTATTTCTCGCTCCCACTCGCCGCTCACACCGAGGAAATCAAAGCGCTCGACAAGGAAGTCCCCCAGGCCGCCGACGCCAAGCCCCTGGCACGACCCGCCAAGATGGAAGCGGAACGGTTATCAAAAGATAAGTCACCGGCTCCACCAGCGAGCGAAAAGCCGTCAGGAAAACCTGCGAGCGTATTGGCAAACAAACAAGGGACTATCAGCGAAGAAGGACAGCCAAAGAAAGTTAAGCAAAGTTAATCAATGCTTAGAGTCAGGGCAGTTATTGTTAATAACGGTCGAGTACTTACCCTCGAAAGGCACAAGCAAGGGGATCATTTTTGGTGCTTTCCGGGCGGAGAAATAGAAAAAGGCGAGAGCGCGAAGGAGGCGCTGGAAAGAGAGTGCCTCGAAGAGGTAAATGTCGGGATTACAGTCGGCAAGAAAATTCATCGCCAGGACTTCGAAGGCCAGCAAGTCGATTTTTATTTGGGAAGAATCGTGAAAGGGAAGGTAAGCCGAGGTAGCGGGCCAGAATACCTGCAGCAAGACAGAACAAATTCTTACCGCCCGGTCTGGCTACCGATAAAAGATTTAGATAAATACGACTTGAGGCCGAATGGCTTGAGAGACAAGGTACATACTAATACTGACGCTTATACCAAAAAAATTTAAAATACGATAGGAGTGAGTAAGAGATAACCTTATATTTTAGAAACGGAAGCAGTAGAAAGTTGACGAAGGCAAGAAAGTAAGAGAAAATAAAGGGGTCTATAATGCCAAAAGGCAGGTGTCTATGGCTGAAGAAAAAATAGAGGAGAAGGCGGGAGGCAATCAGGAGAACGTCTTGATCGTTGAGGACGATATTACGCTCCGAGATATGTACGCCGAGAGGCTGCGCGCTGAAGGATTTGTAGTAGATGTTGCCGGAGACGGCGAGGAAGGCCTGGCGCACTTAGCCCGACACAAACCAGATGTAATGCTCTTGGACTTGATGATGCCGAAAGTTAATGGCTTTAATGTCCTCGACATCATGAAAACGACCCCCGAGTATAAGGGGATTCCGGTTATTATCCTAACCGCTTTGATCCAGGATGAAAACAAACTGCGCGGGCTCACTTCCGGCGCATCCGATTACATTGTCAAATCCGAAACAATGCCGGGCGAAGTAATCTCCAAGATTCGTGCTGTCCTGCAAAAGAGCAAAAACAAGAGATAGCAAGAACTGAAAAAAGGATGGGGTGGGGCAAATTATTTTGTATGGGGCAATAAGTGGTTTGGCGGTCTTCGCCGGCGCTGTCGCTGGTGTCGGTTTAAAAGTAAAACAAAAAGTCATCGCGCAGATGATGGCCTTCGCCGCCGGGGCGATGATTTACGCTCTCTCCTTTGGCCTGGTCCAGACGGCTTTTGAACATGGCGGGTTCTCCTCCGTTTTTATCGGAACACTTGCGGGCGCTGTTATCTTTGTGGTGGGCGATTATCTAGTCTCCCGCTACGGCGGCCGGCGGCACAAGAGATTCCATATCGACGGCAAGGGGGACTCGACCGGCCTGGTAATTGTAATGGGAGCAATTCTTGACGGGATTCCCGAGGCGATTGCGCTTGGAGTCGTCCTCTCGGCCGCACCAGCAAGCGGGACCTTGGTCCTCTTAGCAATTGTCCTCAACAACTTCCCGGAAGGTATCAGCTCGATCGTCGGGCTAAAAAAGGAGGGGTTTGATAACAAAGAAATTTACTCGATCTGGGGAATTACCGCGATCGCAATTTTAATAGTAGCCGTCTTGAGCTATATGTTTTTAAGCGATCTTCGCCCGGAGCATTTGGGAATAATCGAGGCCTTCGCTGCTGGTTCAGTTCTGGCAATGTTAGCAGATAGCTTAATGCCGGAAGCATACAAAGTGGGCGGTTATCCAATCGGGCTCTCGACGGTGCTGGGATTTTTGGCTATGTTTCTGGTGGGAAAGATGTGAAAATAGTCATAAAGTCCGTAAAGTCAAAAAAACCGCCAGGGACGAGCCTTGCCTAGAAGACGGGTCCGTAAAGTCAGATGCGAAAAAATCAGCCCGGCCAGTTATAACGCGACCGGGTCGCCCTTAGGCGACCCGTGAGAAGAATCAACTCATAACGTAGCTAACGAAGGAGGGCCCTCCGAACATCGGAGCGCTCCCATGCCTGGAGATCTTCCTGGGTGTGCAAACAGAACCAAGGATGCTCGGTTATCGAGGCTGCCACACTCTCGCTGGCCTGCAGCGCAGATTCCATGAACCTGCCCATTTGTCCTCGCAAACCGACTGCCCCCAGGTACGAAAAGGCTTTAGGGCGAAGGTAGTAAACCCCCATAATAGAGAAGGCAGGGAGGCAGTCCTTCGGTTCAGCAGCACCGAAAGTAACTTCCCTCACCAGATTGCCGCCCGACTCAAGTGTAATCCGTGGGTGCGAGGGGGCGATGTCCAGACACGGGCTAACCGATACGATCGCTATGCTCTCAGGATACACCGTAGCCGTTTGGACTAGCTGCCGAGTAGTCTCCGGCAGGAAGACCACATCCCCACCGGCGTAGAGGAAACCGTCATCGAGGACACCGCTGAGTCTACTGACTGCACGAGCATCGCCCTCTGTGCCGCCATAGGTACTCACGACTAGGCAGTTAGTCACACCCGCCGAGACGTCGGCGAGATAACTATCCACTTCCTCTCTTCGATAGCCTGTTAAGTAGACGATCATCCTTACGCCTACGCTGACAAAGGCCCTCGTAGCATAATGCAGAACGGGTCGGCCATCGAGCGGAACTAGGCACTTCTGAGTATCGATGCCAAGCCTGCTTCCTCGACCCCCAACCGCTATTACACCAATCCGTACTGGCATTGGAGCGTTCCTCCGTGTTGATGTACGCCCCGAAAAGGGGTAGATTTCAAAATAGCATAAAATTAATAAGAATAAAATGGCTAAAATTAACCGAGTCATTTTGAGCACAGGTGCGCTCTTTACGTTACCAGTCAGTAATATTTTTCAGATTGCTAAAAAGTCAGGGTTTGGCGGGATTGAACTGATGATTGACAAAGATCCGGGAACAAGTGATGCAGAATCCCTTAATTGGCTACGACAGAAATACAGGACCGAGGTTCCGGCTGTCCATGTGCCATTAAGCAACTGTAGTATATTTGGCAACGGCGCCAAGGAAATTTTATCGCGATCAATTACAATTGCCCGGAGCGTTGAGGCTAGAACTCTGGTTGTCCATCCAGTGCGTGATGATAATAAAAACTTCGCAGCAGAGTTAGAGAGGGCTTTGCTGGAACTGCAGAAAAAATTCGGCATAGTAACCGAGAATTTGCCCAAAAAGCCCACTAGAGGAATAAGGTTTTATTCACCCTTAGTGATCGCGAAAAATTATGGAAAAATCTGTCTTGACACAAGTCATCTCGCCACAACTGGCATGGATTTTAGAAAAAGTATTCTGGCGGTTCTCGACAAGGTTAAACACATCCATATTTCGGACAGCAACCTGACAACCGTCGAAGGAGTCATTAGGGACGAGCACCTACCGCCCGCCGAAGGTAAATTACCGCTCGGGTGGCTGATAAAAACATTGTGTGACACTGGCTACAAGGGGTATTTCTGTGTAGAATTAAGACCAGAGATATTCTCCAGTAAGTCAAATCGAGAAATCACAAAAATTCTCTCACGAATTTGTAAAACATTGAAAGGTTACGGGTGCTAAATGTTTGAGGGAAAAAATCGGGTGGTAGCGGCAATCGTTTTGGCAGGCTTGACCGTGATGTACGCGCTCTACTACGACAAAAGCGGGCGGCTAGGATTTATTAGCCAGCGCATCGGCCACTCGGTGCTCGAGATCATCTCCGGTACTTTAATCCTCGCCATAATCATCTATCCGCTGCTCTCAATCCTATTAATTTTGTTTACTAGATCGATTAAGCCAAGGAGACAGAATGTCCGCCCCAAATAAATTCACCACCCTGAAGGATATCGCCAAGGCGGTTGCCAAAAAAACCGGTGTTGATAAGGGGGTGGGCGAGAAATTCACGGCAAAATACTTCGAGGCAATCAAGCGAGAGCTAATTCTGGGAAAGCAAGTGCGTCTCGCCGGCTTTGGGAGTTTTGAGGTCACCAAATGGAATGTGGACGAGGTTTTTGATCCCAATGTTGGCCGGAAAGAAGCCAAGCAAATTAAAACCGTCAGATTTAAGCCCTCTCAAACACTAAAAGAAAAAGTCGTTTAGAGAACTTTATTCGTAGGATTCGGTGATTCGCTCGATCTTTTTGGCACGTCCAGCTTTGGGATCAATTTCCACCAAAACAGCATTGATTTGCGTCGGACCCTCGGCGGGTGTAAAGGCAACCGGCAGACCGGTGCGGAAACGCTTGATGCTTTGCTGCTTTTCCACTCCTATAACAGAATCGGACGGGCCACACTGGCCGGTGTCGGAAATATAAGCCGTCCCCTCCCCCAGAATTTTCTCGTCAGCCGTTTGCACGTGAGTGTGAGTTCCCAAAACAGCGGAAACGCGATCGGTCAGGTAATGACCTATGGCAATCTTCTCGCTTGTCGCCTCGGCGTGAAAGTCAACGATAATAATTTTTTCTTTGCGCTCGCTCAAAAGCTTGTCCATTATCAAAAACGGTGAGTCCAGCCCCTCGGCTGTCCAGACACGTCCGAGAAGAGAGACAACTAGAACTTCGTGGCCACCGACCGGGACGCTGACAAAGCCGCGGCCCGGCACGTCCTCCGGATAATTGAGCGGACGCAAAAGACGGTGGTCACGATCGTCCAGAATATCGTAGACTTCCTTTTGATCCCAGATATGATCGCCAACAGTTAAAACGTCGACGCCGGCCTCGCGCATCTCTTCATAGGTTTTCCGTGTCGGTCCGCGACCGGCTGCCATATTGTCAGCATTAGCAACTACCAAATCCACGCCCAACTTTTGGCGGTTTTCTTCCAAGTATCTTTTTACCGCTGCGCGTCCCGGCCGACCGAAGATGTCACCGAAAAAAAGTATCTTCATACAATTACTCTAATTATACTAATTTTTGTCATTCCGGGCTGACACCGTAAGGTGTCATGCTGAACCTGATTCAGCATCCATTACCCCTCAACCCAGCAATCCCTCATACAAGTCCTTCCATTCTGGGTTTGAGCCCTCAATAAGCTGGATCTTCCAACTCCTTTTCCAGTTCTTTAGCTGTTTTTCTCTCGCAATCGATTCAAGCGAATTATTAAGCTGCTCGGAGTAAACCAATCTATTCACGGAATATTTTTTTGTGAATCCTGCAACTCGACCATGCTTATGTTCATAGATGCGTCTAGTTAAATCCGATGTGACTCCGACGTACAGGGTACCGTTTTTCTTGCTGGCAAGGATATAGACATGAAATCTTTTCATCTAGATCCCGTGTCAAGCACGGGATGACGGGGTACCGTCACTTGGCGAATTCCTCCGCTCTTGTCTCACGGATGACATTGACTTTAATCATGCCGGGATACTGAAGGTCGCGTTCGATCTTGCGAGCGATGTCGCGAGCGAGTTTAATCGCCTCGAGGTCAGAGATTTCCTCCGGCTTGACGATCACGCGCACCTCGCGTCCGGCCTGAATAGCATAGGATTTGTCTACACCCTCAAAAGCGTTGGTGACGTTTTCTAAATCCTTGAGCCGCTGAACATAGTTTTCGAGCGTTTCCTTGCGCGCGCCCGGGCGCGAGCCGGAAATAGCGTCAGCCGCCTTAACCAAAATCGCCTCAACGGTCTTGGGCTCGACATCGTCGTGGTGAGCCAGAATGGCGTGCACCACATCCTCGGAGATACCATACTTGCGGGCGATTTCCGCCGAGAGATGATGGTGGGCGCCCTGAACTTCGTGAGAAACAGCCTTACCAATGTCGTGCAGGAGCCCGGCCTTCTTGACGATGTTGACGTCGGCGCCGACTTCGCCGGCTAAAAGCGCAGCGATGCTGGCAACCTCCAATGAGTGGGCCAAAACATTTTGGCCGTAGGAGGTACGGAATTTGAGGTTACCGATAATTTTGGTGAGGTCGGGATGGAGGCCGTGCACGCCAAGATCAAAGGCGGCTTTCTCGCCGGCTTCCTTGGCTTCCTTTTTGATCTCGCCCTGAACTTTTTTAACCGTTTCTTCAATCCGCGCCGGTTGAATTCGTCCGTCAGCAATCAGTCGCTCGAGAGCGACCTTGGCAACGTGACGGCGGATCGGATCAAACGAAGAAAGTAAAACTGTGTCGGGAGTTTCATCAATGACTAAATCTACGCCGGTAATACGTTCAAAGGCCTGAATATTGCGGCCCTCTTTGCCAATAATTCGTCCCTTCATTTCGTCAGACGGAATGTGGACAGTCGAGGTTGTGTGCTCGGCAGTAAAGTCGTTGGAAATTCTATCAATGGCCGCAACGATTACTTTTCTCGCCTCATCCTCGGCATTCTCGCGCACCAGCTCGCGCATCTCCCGAACTTTTTTGACAATCTCATCTTTATAATCGTGCTCGATTTCTTTCAAAAGTTGATCTTTAGCGTCAGCTGATTTCATGCGGGCAATCTTTTCGAGTTCCTTGATACGCTGATCACGCATTGTCTCAATCTCGGTTTTGATCGCATCAATCCGCTTGCTTTTTTCCTCCAAAGACGTTTTTTCACTTTCAGCCCTCTCAACGCGACTTTCAACAATTTCCTCACGGCGAATGAGAGATTTTTCGCGCTCGCCAACGTCGTGCAGCTTCGCAGCGCGTTCTTTTTCCGCTTCTTCTTTTATTCTTAACGCCTCGTTTTTGGCATCAAGAATTAGTTCGCGTTTCTTGCTCTCGGATTCCCTTAAACGTTTGGCTAAAATCGACTGGCGCACCAGGAAGCCCGCTGCGGCACCAACAATAAGGGCTCCGGCCGCCGCAATGACGGTCGTCAGCATAATAATTTCCTTTCTTAGTTAAAATTAGTAAATTGATGAATTGAACTAACATGCGCTTTTTAATATACGCTAACGGCGCGCGGAATACAAGGCACGCCGCGAGTCCATAAAGTTTATAAAGTCCATAAAGTCTGTAAAGTTAGGGCGGGTTGACGGATGACTAAAAAATGCTAAGATAAGGCGTCGATGTAAGTTGACATTACCGAGACTACAGAGCAAGGAGGGCCCGGAGATGATCGCTGTCAGCAGCATCTGCTCCGGAATCTCTCCGGAGCGAGCAGTCGAGTTTGTCGAGGAACTGCGCGGACGGCTGGGCGGTGCAAGAATCGGCCTTGAGCTAATGCCGACCACCAAGACATTGGCCGAAGCGTTCCGCGCTTACGCTATGGACCACGGAGTCCATATCTACAGCCTACACGGGCCGTTTTTGTTCCGCTCTGGCCGTTCATGGGCCGAGCGAGCGGAGGTCACTTTCTGGCAACGACATCAAGGCAGAGTCTACTCCGACAGCGATGGTACGCTGCGACTCAACAACCCCGCTTTCAAGATGAGCGACTACTGGGGCTGTCCAGTTATCGTCCATGGACCAGCTGCTTTGGGGCTCGTGGACGGTAAGCGGCTCGTTGGGAAAGCGAGCGTCAGAGTCGAGAATGGCAAGGAGACCTTGCCGGATATAGTCGGCGGAGACTTCACTCCGCTCAAGTTAGCGGTCCGCTCCGCCATGCAACTGAAGGAAGTCGGGGTGAATGTTGAGGGGATTTGTCTCGATATTGGCCACCTCGCCGTCGACGCTGTCAAACACGGCTGGTCGGGTGAACCGCGGGAGTTCATGGAGCAGTTTGTCCGGCCGGCCGAATACCTGGCGTCCAAAAGCGACCTGGGCATCACCGAGCTCCACCTGCACGACTTCGACGTCAAACGATGCCGAGATCACCTGGAGCTGGGTACCGGTCGCGTGCCATTCGAGCCTATCCTCGAGCACTTTCTCTCGCGTAACCCCGACTTACAGTTAACGCTCGAAATCGTGCCGAGCGCCGCCCAGTACCTCGCACTCTCATATGCCCACTGGGGCTACGAGGAAATCCTGCGTCGAGTCGAAGCCAGCATCCGCTACCTTCGCTGCCTCGGCGCTCCCACCTAAGCGCCCAGCCCTCGCGTGCGAGAGCTGGGCGCTTCGCCGTTTCAAGGTTGAAAAGGAGCGCTTTTTCTGCTAAAATTACGTTGGTATTGGGGTGGTAGCTCAATTGGTTAGAGCTCCAGCTTGTCACGCTGGGGGTTGAGGGTTCGAGTCCCTTCCATCCCGCCAGATAGAATTGTGGAACTTTTTATAGAGATAAGAGTGATCAAAAGGGAAGGAATGTCTTGGTAGGTGTCCAAGGGTTGCTAAACTGACCCGCTTTAAGCTCTACCCCACCTGATATTCGAACCGCCGATTTACCCCTAAAACCCCCGAAATTGTGGAACCTTTTTATTGGAGGTTGAATATGATCAAAAAATGCGACCATTGTGACGAAGAATATGACATGCACACAGGATCAAATGTATGTCATAAATGTGGTGAACGCACCTTTGTGCCAGCAGAAGAGACAGATAACAAAAAACAGCAATAATTGCTGTTTTTTGTTTAATTCAGCTAAATATTAGCCAGAACCTTCCCGTCTTTGAGATAAATTGTCTTTTCTAAGCATTCGATCAATGCTCTCTTTTCGGCTCTTGAGCCCTCGCCAAAGATGTATTTGACGAAGCCCTTTGGGTTGAATTGGGGTTTTTCGACCTGATTTTCGCTGTTATTTCCCATTACCGCTGACGATATCCTTTGAAATCGTTGGAGTTCCATGTTTAGATCGGTTTTGGCTTGGATTTGCTCAGCCGTCACCGATCCCAATGTCTCTATAAGGCCATCAATCAGCACTTCCTCTCTGGTATATCGCTCATGGCAGCTTAAATTCCTCGATTTGGTGCAGTGATAGTAAATGTACTTTTTAACCGTGCCGTTTTTGTATTTCTTGAATTTATCTTGGGCTGTGATTCCTGACCCACAGTTTCCACATTTTAGCATTTTGGTGTAGTCAAACTCTTTGGTGCCGGGTTTACTCTTGGGAGCGACTGTCATTTTCTCTTGAACCACATCGAATAATTCCCTAGAAACTATCGGTTCGTATGCTCCATTGTACCATTTGCCACTCTTGGCGGGAAATTCGAACATGCCGCAGTAATAGGGATTGTTTAACATTCGGTAAATCATGCTCAAAGTCAGTAGCTTTCCGCTTCTGGTTCTTAGTTTGGTATTTTTATGCCAGTTAAAGATATCTCTACCGCTGGCACCGTCGGCAACCTTATCAAACATTTCTTTGATCAGCGGAGCTCGCTCCTTATCGACAAAGACCTTCTTCTGTCCCTTACCTGAGTAATGATCATTTTCGTAGCCCAAAGGTGTCATATTCGGTCTGAATCCCAATTCGCATTTAGTTTTCATGCCTCTTTTGACGTTAATACCTCGATTGTCGTTCTCTAATTTGGCTTGGCTACACAGGATCATTAATAAGAACTTATCGTTGGGAGAGTTGGTAAAAACTTGCCCATGGGTTCGTATTTCCTTGAGTAATCCGCTGTCCATCAGGTCAACCAGCGTTCCCAAGTCTCCGGCATTTCGGCTTAGCCTATCGGGAGCCCAGCTTAAGATGCCGTTGAACAAACCGCCCTTGATATCCTCAATTAGCTTGTTAAATACCGCTCTTTGCCCTGATTCCTTGGCAGAATGGCTCTCTTTTCTGATCTCATTCACTCTCAGCTCTTGATTTTGTGCTTGAACGGCCATCTCTTTGATCTGTGAATCAATCGAAAGGGCTTGTCTTTCGTCATCTTCACTCGATTTCCTGGCGTAAAGACAGTAGTTAACCCTGATTTTGCCCACAATTGGGTCGGCGTAAACCCCATTTTCTTCTTTGGGCAGTTGAAGGGCTGAGGTGTTAGTTAATTTTACTCCTGTTGGCTCCATATTTTCCTCCTAATCTCTAGATCAAGGAGATGGTACCGCCACGGCTGGGTAAGTCAAGGAGATTTTTTTAACTTGCTTTAAACCCATAAAAACATACAAATTTGCCTGATATATGTTAAAATTAAAACAAGTGCAAAATCTAGTTAACATATTGGACTCCGCAGAGCACAAATAAGCGGAGTCAAATGAAACAAATCTATCTTCAAAGTTACTTTAGAAGCGGCTACCATCGCTTCATGGACTATATCTGTAA
>Ga0315282_10014415_pt1 | contig 11769 bp, 6 predicted proteins | sample YL17G07_20_MG_FD_203693 | JGI IMG/M metagenome (GOLD analysis project Ga0315282, IMG submission 203693) | Sediment microbial communities from Yellowstone Lake, YNP, Wyoming, USA - YL17G07_20 | ecosystem: Environmental > Aquatic > Freshwater > Lake > Sediment | place: USA: Wyoming | collected... | reverse complement strand
TCGGCTTCGAACTGAGGCCACGGCGCCGTATTTCCATTTGCATCTATGGCCTCGACTCCGTTCCCGCTCTGCAGCACCTCGCCCAGGCAGACTGCCTCGATGCCAGCGGCGCAGAGTTCAGCCACCATCGAATCTGCCGCCGAACACGCGCACGCGATCAAGAGACTGCCGGAGCCGATCAGCCCCAAGGGTGAGAGGTTCAGCAGCCGGCAGACTCTTTCTGTCTCCTGGTAGACGGGAATCCGATCCCGATATACACGGATGCGGTGGCCTCCGGCGCTGCTCAGCTCCTGCAGAGCCGTGGACAGTCCGCCTTCGGTGATGTCGTGCATTGCCGTAACTCTGCCGGAGTGCGCTGCGATCCCGGCTTCCTTCAATACGCTAATGCCCGGATCGAAGAGGAAATTCCGGCACCGAGCTATTTCTTCGTCGCCCATGCCGAGTTTCCGCAGCCGGTCCGGAAACTCCCGGGCGATGATGCTGGTTCCCTCGACAGCCAGCCTCTTGGTCAGCAGCACTCGATCTCCTTCCTTCATGTTCTGCTTGGAGATTAGTTCCCGCCTGGAGACCGTCCCAGCGACTTGAGCAGCGACAACCGGGCGCGTGACCGCGTCGCTGATTTCCGTGTGTCCGCCGCACAGGATCAAGCCCTGGTTGCGCGCCGTCCGGTCAAGTTCCTGCATCACCAGACGAACCTGTGCCGCATTGGTCCCAACCGGGAACAGTAGGGAGGCAAGAAGCCAGCGGGGTGTAGCGCCACAGGTGGCCATGTCGTTCACGTTTACGGTGACGGCGTAGAAGCCGATGGCGTCCGTGGCGAAGGTGATCGGATCGCTCTTGAGCACCAGGACTTCCTCTCCCATGAGCCGAAACGCGGCCACATCCTCGCCAACGCCGGGCCCGACGAGCAGCGCAGGATCGCACGCCCCGAGATCCGCCAGGAACTGATGCAAAAGGTCATTGGGCAATTTGCCGACCGGCAGCGGCGCATGGAGACCAACAATATCCGTCAGATCGCCCAGGTGTTCCAATGTGAAATCCGACGGGAGAGCACACGGATGAGAGAAGCCGCGATTGGTCAGAAATGCGGTCAGCGCCCCCGCCTTCTGTCCCGCCTCAATATCGAAGACGAAATCGCCCACGACCAGTACCTGTGCGACGGAAACTCCTAGAGCCTCGGCTGCTGCCAGAATTCCCTCCGGGTCCGGCTTAGGGCTGACCGGGTCGTCGCGTGAGAGAATGACGGCAAAGTCAAAGGGCTGAATGCGCTCGAAATTCTTCAAGGCAGTCTCGATCGAAACAAGGCTGTTGCGGCTGATGATGCCGACTTTTAGGCCGCGTGCACGCAGGAAGCGCAGCGCCTCTTCCGCTCCGGCGTTGGGGCGCGATCGGCGCGCAGCCTCCGCTTCGTATTCATTCAAAATTCTGGTCGCTTCAGCCCGTTCCGCTTGCGATGACATGCCGTTGATGAATTCAAGAACCGGGCGCCCCTTGGGGCAGCCAATGGCCTCCCTGATAACACCGAAGTCCAGGGATCCGGGTTCGGTAAGGGTGCCGTCGAAATCGAACAGCACCGCCCGGATCAACTTCGCGGAGCTTTGCGATTCCATGCGTTGAGGATAGGAGTTTGGCATCAGCGCCGCAAGGGAAAAGGGGGTGAGACTGCTGCTCGCCTACTGTCCACCAGTCCGGCGGCAAAGACCTTAATCAGCCCCCGGCCCAGACGCGCTTAAGTAGTTTCTGTGCGAAATTCAATAACTATGCCTCGTGGTCCTGAACTTGGACCTGGACGTGGACGGGGAGCCGGGGAAAAGAAACGGCATGATTCCAAATATTGGGCGTGCACAGGGCTGCGAGAAGAATCGAGCCGTAGGAGCCGGGGGGCGGTCCATCGGGATCACACGCCCACCGAGCTGAGAAACATACGTTCCGCCGTGCACGGGCTCACCCTTTCTCTCAAGCGGCGCCGTCCCGCACGCGGTCCGGCAGGCACCTGGCGTGATGCAATCGATATTGTGCTCTCGCATCTGCAAGAGCATGGCCGGTTCCTCTGGGGTCACGCCATTCGGCTCCCACAGAAGGCCGGCGGCGGCATCCGTGTGGTGGATCGAACCAACAATGCCATTGAGACATACTTCCATGCATTGAAACACGGAGAACGCCGCCGTAGCGGACGCAAGGTCCTCACTCAGGACCTCGAGAAGCTCTCGCCGGCAGCAGCACTCGCCATGAATCTAAACCGTTCCGATTATGTTTCGATTGTCTGTGGCTCCCTCGACAAATTGCCCGAGGCTTTCGCCCGACTCGATTCCAAGATTCGGCGCGCCCCGACACCTTCAGTCTCGATGATCGCAAAGATCAGTGATCCTGAGACCGCTTCCCTCTGCAGTGCAGATCGGAAGGTCGTACGTTCCGAGGAGATGACCTGCCGAATCATTGAGGCAGCTCAGAAGACTGCAAGAAAGAGAAAAGTGGCCTGAGACAGCAAATCCAACCGAGTTTTGACGCCGTAGCTCAAATTTATTCAGACGATTCTTCCGGATATCAAGAGCGCGAGATGGAGCAACAAGACTGACTTCTATACCCTGTTTGTTTCATTTGCCTCTCTTTTGAGAACACACGAAATACGTCCAGGGAAACAGAGGGCAATAAGGGAGGCAGTTGATGAATTCGCTGCCGACATTGATCGCCGACTTCGCGACGACAAAGCGGACGTCGCAGTGACAGTAATTGATTATGTGAGAGCCGTCCAGAAGGGAGTGAACGACAAGAAGCGGAGAGCGGACCGGAATGCGGCATTGACGAGAATTATGGAGCCATTTTTCAGAGAGAAGAGGGGGGTCAAGTGAGATGTTCGCGCTCCGATCAGGGCGGTGCTCACTTCCAGATGGCTAAGACAGTGACAGATCAATGTTGACGCATGAAAGGCGAGGTAGGCAATCAGAGATCGTGCTTACTCGTAGAACTGTGTTGGCCCCCAAGCGCATTCGTTGTGGAGTGTCCTCGATGGCTTAGTCCTCTTCCCCATTGCCGTGCTCGGACAGGGCAATCTGCGTCTGAACGGCGGGTTGATGGCGATTCCCTGGCGGGAGCAGGACTGGCACGGCTTTGCGTTGCGCGACGGCCAAATCTGAGTCCGCAAACGATGCGAAAAATAGGACTTGATAGAAGACGTCCTGACGTCTATACTCATTTTGCGTAAGGAAGGATCAATTCGTGACGATTCGACGACGACCAGGGGAGATACGCGACGCGATCATTGGATACCTTGCGCAAAGGAGGAAAACGGCTTCCGTTACCGAAATATACGAGGCCGTGCAGCGCGCATTTGGGGATCATATTTCGCCTTCCTCTGTACGTTCGTATCTGCGACTGAACTCGGATGATCTTTTTGTTCGCGAGCGACGAGGCCATTACAGCCTGTTTGCCTCACGACCTCGGCAGGAACTCCAAGAATGGGAACCAGTGTTTACCTATGGCCGGGCGTCACTCTATCAGGGAGACTGCCTCGCATGGCTGAAGGCACGAGCCGAGCAAAGCATTCATGCAGTCGTTACTGACCCGCCGTACGGTTTGGTAGAGTACACCCAAAAGGAACAGGAAAAACTCCGCAACGGACACGGAGGCGTCTGGCGCATTCCGCCCTCTTTTGACGGCCATCGCCGGTCGCCACTGCCTCGGTTCACGACGCTGACTCCGCATGATGTCAGACAACTTGACTATTTTTTTCAAGAATGGGCCGCCGCGCTTTTTCCGGTTTTAGTCCCAGGGGCCCATGTTTTAATAGCCTCAAATGCCCTCCTTTCATTCATTGTCGCCGGGGCGGTGGCTCGTGCAGGATTCGAACGCCGTGGAGAGATTGTACGTCTTGTAATGACCATGCGCGGCGGTGATCGGCCAAAGAACGCTCATATTGAGTTCGCGGAGGTAAGTGTAATGCCACGGTCCATGTGGGAGCCTTGGCTTGTCTTTCGTAAACCCTTAGAAGGACGCGTGCAGGATAATCTTCGTCGGTGGCGAACGGGAGGGTTCCGTAGATTATCTGCGGAGCGTCCTTTCGGAGATGTCATTCGATCACACCCCACACGATCATCCGAGAGGCGATTGGCTGCTCATCCGAGTTTGAAACCTCAATCGTTCTTGCGCCAGATTGTTCGGGCCGTGCTACCTCTGAGCGAGGGCACCGTGCTTGATCCCTTCGCTGGTTCCGGATCAACGTTGGCAGCCGCCCAGGCTGTCGGTTATGAGGCTGTAGGAGTGGAGATCGACCCTCACTACGTGGAAATGGCCAAGACTGCGATTCCAGCCCTGGCACAACTACGGATGTAGCTGGATCTATTCGCGGTAGATCCAATTTGATCGAAGTTTGGCAATTCCATCTCGATTCGGACTGGCTGTTCTTGTGCCCAGTTCCGATCTTGGGTTGCGACGAAAATCATCAACGTCCAGTCTCGCAAGCAAGATCTCGACAATCCGGGTAGCCTCCCTCTCGACTGCGGGCTCGGTCTCAGAATCAACTGAGTAGCGAAAAACGCAGAGCCAAGCGGCACGGGCACCGTGAGTATCGACAGCTCCGCGACCCTTGGTTGCCTTGATTTCCACACCCTCTTCGCCAGCCTTAACAGCGTCTCTTGGATAGAGGCCTTCTGGGATAAGATCAGGATGGCCGTTGTGATAATGGTTGACGGTGAGAACGCGGGCGTGACGAGCCAGCGAAGTCGAAAGCGCGTCGCTGAGAATTCCGCTCAGAATCGCTGGTCGCACAGTTTCTTCGATCCGTCGCAGGCCGCGCCCGACTAAGGATGCGTTAATATCATGAAATAAATCGTAGACATCCTGCATCGCCAGGCGAAAATCGTCGCGGCGGAGTTGGTAGGGAAGAACGGCCTTGGGATTGAACTTGCTCGGATCGGGCTCTGCACGCTTGATTGGCCTCATGAGGCGCAACCTATATCGCTATTGACATCATGCCACAATCCGTCTCTTCGAGATATTGAAATGTCACTGCTGGATCTGCACCCTGGGTCTTACTGGAGCTGGCGCAGCGCTTCGTAAACCGCGATTCCCACTGCCGTCGACAGGTTTAGGCTGCGCACGTTCGTAGAGCGCATCGGGATTGTCAGGGCGTGATCCCAATGCGCGCGCAGCAGATCCTCGGGCAAACCTGTCGATTCGGGCCCGAACACCAGACAATCCCCTCTTTGATAGCGGACCTGCGTGAAGGGGCGCTCCGCGCGGGCGCTGAAGTAGAAGAAGCGGGAACCGGGAAGCGATGCCTGTAGTTCCTCAAGGGTCTCTTCGCGGCGCAAATCCACAAACGGCCAGTAGTCGAGCCCCGCCCGTTTGACGGATCGGTCATCGATGCGGAAACCGACGGCGCCTACCAGGTGCAGTGGAAGCCTGTTCGCAGCGCACAGCCGCGCGACGTTGCCGGTATTCGGATGAATCTCCGGCTTGAACAGCGCAACGTGAAGCAACTCCATTCCTTTACCGGATGGCGATCTTCTCCGGCCAGACGGGCGTGATCTTGCCGTCGCCGCCGATGTCCACAAACACGGGATTAGTCAGGGCGTAGGGGACGGCTGCCTCCTCGATCCGGCCATTGCTCGACCGCTGCTGAACTGTCGGGAAAAGCGTCCTGCGGCCGCGCACCTCGACGGCAATCCAGGCGTCACGCTCGAGTTTCAGCTCGGTCCGCCCCTGGTACTTCAGCGTCCCGGCGCCCGGTCCGTCCCGGCCGCCGACCGGGATCGGCGCCTGCCGTTCGCCGTTAACGACCAAACTGATCTCGGCCACGTCGATCCACGGCGCGCCCTTGACCTCGAGCTCGACGGAGACCCGTCCGTCCTTGGACGTCAGGGTGTCGCCGTAGGTTGACTTGCCGTTGAACCGGGCAGTCACGATTGGTCCGTTACTGACGAACGAGCGGCCTTCCTTGATGGCTCGCATCACTGCGGGTATATCCAGACGTGGTCCCTTCGCACCGCCGTAAAGGACATATGTTCGTGAATAGCCCGGTTCGCCGCCGTCCTGGCTGTGGGCGTCGGAGCTTCCTACAACCCTGATGGGATAGCCGCGGTTCAGGAAGTGGAACCAGTCCTCGATTGTGGCGCGGTTGGCTCCGTCCAGCAGAGCCCCGTTCATTGCCTCCATGACGTCGAAGTTCATGACGAAGGGCGCATCGGCGGCAGCCGCCGCTTTGGGATCCAGGTTGTAGGTCAGGAAATATCCCAGTCCCCGCGACCGGGGATGATTGACCTGAATGAGCGCGGTCGGATCATTTTTCCGGGCCATGTCGAACAGCAGGCCCGGAGTGCTGTCCTGAACGCTGATGGCGCCATTTCCCGGCTCGCCGGGGCGCGCCGTGACCGGATAGCTGTTGAAGTGGATGTTCCCGCCCCGACCGGTCACTTCGTCGCCCACGATGACGGCCAGTTCATCGGCAAGTCCGAGCCGCTCGACTTCGGGGCGATAGTCGGTGATGTAGTTGTGATCGGTTGACACGGCCACGTCAATTCCTTCGGCCACCACGCCCAGCAGCCGCTCGGCGATCTTCACCTGGCCGTCGGAGAATTGGGTGTGCATGTGGGTGTCGACCGAGATGAGGCCTGGAGTGTCGACAACCTTGTCGACGACGAAGTTGGCGTCGGGATTTTCTCCGGCGAGGACCTCAAGGACCCTGGTCTGTTGAGTGTAGGCCGGCCCTCGGGCCGCGACTGCCAGGTAAGTGCCGGCAGGTAGCCGGATGGTCTTGCCCTCTTTTCCCGGATAGACCGAGTTCTTCATCGTTTCCCATCCCCGACCGCTCAGGACCGGGTCCTCAGGCGTGAAATAGGGCGACTCGCTCGGAGCCAGCCCGATAAAGCTGATCTTGCCCAGGACCGTCGCCCCCTTTGAGTCACGCAAGCGGACCGTCATTGTACCCAGGGCCGGAACATCGATTGACCATGCCGTTCTCTGGCCCTTTTGATCGTTTGCCCCGCGCCGGAAGGTACGCTCGCGGACTGCAGGGAAAGCGTGGATGCGAACGCTGTACGTCCCCTCAGGCAAGGGAACGGAAAGCGATGCCGGCCGATTCAGGAAAGCCCGATAGAAAATCGCCCCCGTCGCTGGCTCGCGGACCAGGGCCTCGACCTTCTCGAATCCAGGTCCGAGCCCGGGCGGTGTGCCCTCTGGCGTTCCGGCAATCCGGAGCTCGATCGTCTGGCGATCTGCCTTGATCCCTGCCAACTGGTAGAGGCGGTCCAACACATCGGAGATGTCGGTCCCTGCCAGCAGGCTGTAGTTCAGCAGGTAGGATTGCCCTGGACGCAGAAGACCCGGCAGGGGCCTGTCGCGTGTCTCGGCGGGATTAGGATTTAACCAGCCCAGGACATGGTCCGGGCGCTGATAGACCCGGAAATTGAGATTGGGGAACAGACGAGCGTTGTAGGGGCTGAAATTGAGGCTTTGGATGAAGTTGGCCCCTAGGCTGAAGCTGAGCCCGGAAACCTCCTTCGGACCGGTGTTGCGGACTTCGGACGAAATGCCGATCCGGCCGGCATCAAAGTCGAACTCGTATCGGGTCGTGACCTCGAACTCGCCCATGCCATCGATCGAGGCTGCCGCTCGCATTACCACGATCTGTCCTTCCGGATTAACCGAGAGGATGCGGATCGAAGCCGCCCTTTCAGCCGCCCGCAAGGTGGGGGATCCCACGAGCGTCAACAGCCGCCCTGAAGCGCCCGCCGGGGCGAACGCCATGATCTGACCGTGGGGATCGGCCAGCGCGATGTTCAGGTCGCTCCTTAGAGACCGTGAGGAGCCGGCCACCAAAGCCGCATAGGTTCCGTCTGAAACCAGAATATCCCCCGCCCTGCCAAACGGCCGGAGCGCCTCCGGCAGGTCATTGACGCTGCGAGCTATCTGGATCGTCGGCACGGCAGCCGACGCCGCTGCCGCAAGGACCAGGCACGAGAGAGCGATTGATAGCATGCCGGAAAAAATTCGCCTGCTCATTGACCCTCCTTCGAGAAGCTCCATGTGTACAATTCCACTAACGGGAGCAAGATCCCTCTCATGAGCGCAGAAATGTCGTTGCCCTTCGCGCAAACGTTTAGGCTATCGCAGCCATGAACACGGACGCAACGAGAGAATTGATGTCTCATCGCAAAAATCCATTGCGCGCCCGTCGGATTTCGCGCGCTTGACGTTGGCGGCGCAGCGCCATAGACTACAGCGTTGTCCATCTGCATTTATCTAATCGCACGAATTGAGGAAACAGCCATGACACACAACCTTTTTCATTCCCTGCAAACCTTTGATGCCGGCGCTGGGCGTGTGGGCCGATTCTATTCTCTCCCTCAACTCGAAAGAGAAGGGGTCGGAGCCGTTTCACGTCTGCCGGTCAGCATTCGCATCGTGCTCGAATCGGTCTTGCGCAACTGCGACGGGAAAAAGATCACGGAAAAAGATGTCCGCGCCCTCGCCAATTGGGGGGCAGCCGCGGAGCGGACGCAGGAAATTCCTTTTGTTGTTGCGCGCATTCTGCTGCAGGACTTCACGGGGGTTCCGCTGCTTGTCGATCTGGCCGCGATGCGCTCGGCAGTCGCCCGGATGAAGCGCAGCGCAAAAATGATTGAGCCTCTTGTCCCGGTGGACCTGATCATCGACCATTCGGTCCAGGTGGATTTTGCGGGCACTGACGACGCGCTGCGGCGCAACATGGAGGTGGAGTTCCAGCGCAATCATGCCCGCTATCAATTCCTGAAATGGGGCATGCAGGCATTCGACGGCTTCAAGGTAATACCTCCTGGGATTGGGATCTGCCACCAGGTAAACCTGGAGTATCTGGGCAAAGTTGTGCTTCAGAAGGACGGCGTCTGTTTCCCTGACACGCTTGTGGGCACTGACTCGCACACCACGATGATCAATGGACTCGGCATTGTGGGTTGGGGCGTGGGCGGAATCGAGGCCGAAGCTGGCATGCTTGGCCAGCCGGTCTACTTCCTTACCCCTGATGTGGTCGGCGTGCACATGACAGGCCGACTGGGCGAGGGAGTCACTGCAACTGACCTGGTGTTGCGCGTCACCCAAATGCTGCGCAAAGCCAAGGTAGTCGGCAAATTCATCGAGTACCACGGCGAGGGCGCAGCGTCCCTGCCGGTCACGGACCGCGCTACGATCGCGAACATGTCGCCCGAGTACGGCGCTACCTTGGGGTTTTTCCCCGTCGATGAGGAAACCTGCGCGTACCTTATGGCGACCGGACGCAGCGCGGATCAAGTGGCGCTCGTGCGCAACTATTTTAAAGCCCAGGGCATGTTCGGTATCCCGCAGCGCGGCGAGTGTGATTACAGTACCGTGTTAGAGCTGGATCTTGCGAGCGTGCAGCCGGGCATCGCCGGGCCGAAACGGCCGCAGGACCGCATCAACCTTTCGGACGTCAAGCGAACCTTTCTGGACCTGCTCCAGAAACCCGTTTCCGAGAATGGCTATGGCAAGCCCGCCGCCGAAATCGGCAAGCGCTTTCCCGTGAAGTCCGCTGCCAAGAATGGAGTATCGGTGGGAAATGGCGATGTGCTGATCGCCTCGATCACATCCTGTACGAACACCTCCAATCCGAGCGTCATGCTGGCGGCCGGGTTGCTGGCGAAAAAGGCGGTCGAACGCGGCCTTGCCACTCCAGCGGCGGTGAAGGCATCGCTGGCGCCGGGATCCCGCGTGGTCAGCGACTACCTCCAGAAGACCGGGCTGCAGCCCTATCTGGACCGGCTGAGATTCAACCTCGTCGGATATGGCTGCATGACCTGTATCGGCAACTCCGGACCGCTCGATCCGGCGCTGGAAGACGCCGTGCGCGCAAATGATGTGGTCACGGCCAGCGTCTTGAGCGGGAATCGCAACTTCGAGGCAAGGGTCCACCAGTCGATCAAAGCGAATTTTCTAATGAGCCCGCCGCTGGTGGTAGCCTTCGCTCTTGCCGGCCGTGTCGACATCGATGTGACGCGAGAGCCGCTCGGGAAGGGGAAAAACGGTGAGGACATCTATCTGCGCGACATCTGGCCGACACTCGAGGAAGTGCGCGATCTGATGCGCGCCGCGCTCGATCCGGAGACCTATCGAAGGCTCTACCGCAGCTTCGCCGATCAGAATCCAATGTGGAACAAGATCCCTGCGCCCACCGGCGAGGTGTATCGCTGGGACGAAGAATCGACCTATATTCAGGAGCCGCCGTTCTTCCAGGGCTTCGGCATGGAGCCTGGGAAGATCGGAGAAATCCGGGGCGCCCGTCCGCTTGGGATCTTCGGAGACTCGATCACCACGGATCACATCAGCCCGGCAGGAGCCTTTAAGGCGAGTTCCCCGGCGGGGCTTTACCTCCAGAGCCGCGGGGTAGCGGTGGAGGACTTCAACAGCTACGGCGCCCGTCGCGGCAACCACGAGGTAATGATGCGCGGGACTTTCGCCAACGTGCGCATCAAGAATCTGATGGTTCCCGGAGTCGAGGGCGGAGTGACCGTGTATCAGCCGGCTGGCGAAAAGATGAGCATGTACGATGCGGCCATGCGATATCAGAGCGCGGGCGTTCCGCTCGTCGTCCTTGCCGGCCAGGAATACGGGTCCGGGAGCTCGCGCGACTGGGCCGCGAAAGGAACGGCTCTGCTCGGCGTGCGTGCGGTCATCGCCCAGAGCTTTGAGCGCATCCACCGAAGCAATCTGGTCGGCATGGGCGTGCTCCCCTGTCAGTTCAAGGAGGGCGTCTCCGTCAACACGCTGCTGCTCGACGGCACCGAGTCGTTCGACATCCTCGGCCTCTCGGACGGTCTCAAGCCGCGCCAGGATGTGACTCTGGTCATTCACAGGGCCGGCGGCAAGACCGATCAGATGCCGCTGACGCTGCGCATCGACACTCCGATCGAGGTCGACTATTATGCGCACGGCGGCATCCTGCCGTACGTGCTCCGGCAACTGCTAGCTCGGACTTGAAACCGGTGAAACCGGGGACGCTCCCCTATTTTGCGCTTGTTGGCCTTCGGCGACCGTAAACAACGGAACGCAAAATAGGGGAGCGTCCCCGGTTTCAGATGTGAATGCGGCTGCTATCCTGGTCGAGGAATCGACCGATGACGGCTGCCTCAGCGACCCCACGGGCATGGAGTGCCTCGAGGAGTGCGGCGGCCTTTTCCGAAGCGACCGCGATCAGCAACCCTCCCGAAGTCTGCGCATCGGCAAGAATGAGCTTATCGGCGCGCGATCTCTGGGTCGCCCAGTCTACGTGAGGCGAAAAGTGATCTAGATTGTCAAGAGTGGCGCCGGGGGCAATGCCTGCTTCGGCGAGCTGGCGGACTCCCGGGAGCACCAGCACGGCCTCGAAATCGATCTCTGCATCCAGGCGGGCGCCGGCGCACATTTCGCGCAGATGCCCGAGAAGTCCGAAACCGGTCACATCGGTGCACGCGTGCACGCCCGTCTCAACCATTGCCTCCGCAGCCGCGCGATTGAGCATTCGCATCGTCTCGAACGCAAGCTCCAGTAGATCAGCAGCCGCGGCGCCGCGCTGGGCTGCGGCGGCGACGATTCCGGTGCCCAGCGGTTTCGTCAGCACGAGCGCGTCACCAGGCTGCGCTCCTGCATTGGTGACGACGCCATCCGGGCGCACAATGCCGGTTACCGCCAGTCCAAACTTGGGCTCGGGATCCTCAACGCTGTGGCCGCCGATGATGTCGATGCCTGCCTCGCGCGCGGTATCTGCCGCGCCGCGCAGGATCTGGTTCAAGACCTCGAGGG
>Ga0315282_10014414_pt1 | contig 11770 bp, 6 predicted proteins | sample YL17G07_20_MG_FD_203693 | JGI IMG/M metagenome (GOLD analysis project Ga0315282, IMG submission 203693) | Sediment microbial communities from Yellowstone Lake, YNP, Wyoming, USA - YL17G07_20 | ecosystem: Environmental > Aquatic > Freshwater > Lake > Sediment | place: USA: Wyoming | collected... | reverse complement strand
TGGACCTGATGAACCCGCCGCCGCCCGCGGCCTACGCGGGCCAGGCGCCCCAGCAGCCCGCCTACGACCCGAACCAGTACCAGCAGCAGCAGTACCCGGGAAACAACCAGCAGCCGGCCTATGACCCGAACCAGCAGCAATATCAGGGCTACGACCAGTCCGGGTACCAGTACCCGCCCCAGCAGGGGCAGTGAGCGTAGCAATTCGGCGGTGATGGTCGGTGGGCAAGCAAAAGGGCCACGAGGAAGGGGACGACTGCGGCATCCCGAAAAGTTGCCACAGGACCGTCCCCGGCTGGGTCGTGGCCCTCGACAACATACCGACCATCGCCATGTTCTTCATAGGGGCCGCCATGCTATGGCTCGTGTGGTGGCCCACCTCTCTTTTTTTCCTTGCCTACGCCTTCGGCTCCATCGTCCTGTTCTGGGCCATCATATGCCCGTACTGCACCCATTTCGGCACGAGGGCGTGCCCCTGCGGCTACGGCGTCATGGCCCCGAGGCTCTTCAAGAGGAAGAAGGGCGACTTCCAGCGGATCTTCAAGCGGAACCTTTCTATAATGTACCCGAACTGGGCCGTGCCGTTCATAGCCGGCGTCTATCTCCTGTGGAAGGAAATGACCCCTCTGTCCATCGGTCTCTTCGTGGCCTTCTGCATCGTGGGCTTCGCCGTCATACCGTCCATCTCCAAGTTCGTCGGCTGCGATGAATGCGAGATCAAGGACGAGTGCCCGTGGATGATGGGCAAACCCAAGGCTCGCAAAAGCATCAAACCTTCTCGGGCAGAGATGTGAGGTATAGGACCCTATTCCTCCTCCGACCCGTTCTTAGGCTTGTCCATTTCCATAACCTCATCGTACCTTTTCTCGGCCTTGGGCTCCTTTTTCCGTCGCAGAAATAGAAGGAGCATGGCAATGGCGACCACGGCAATCACCACGGCCACGACCATTGGCAGGATGAGGGCGTCCAAGGTCTTGCCCTCTTTGGCCTTAAGTGAAATCTTGATTGGCATTGTCGGGTCTCCCTCGCCTTTCCCGTTCACAGCAGTGACCTTGTAATAGTAAGTGGCGCCATCCTTGACATCCCGGTCGACGTACCATGTCCCGTTCACATTGGCTATCGGTATCATCACGGTCGGGGAATCCCCTCTGTATACCACGTAATGTGTTATTTCGGTCCCGCCTTTCTCCAGAGGAGCGTTCCATGTCATCGTGACCTTTCCAGTCCCTTCCTCGAGCAGGAGGGAGATCGGCGGGCCAGGGGTCTTCCCTGGAATCACCCATGCACTCTCGCAGGGGTCCCCGACGCCCATACTGTTGACGGCGGAGACGGCATAGTGATATGTCCGGCCGTTTATGACCTCGTGGTCCGTGAAGGCGGTCCCTGCTACGGATCCCAGCGTCACGGCTCCCCCGTCCGATGACCACCGCTGGATGGTGTAGGCCTTGATGTCCACGCCACCCGTGTCCATCGGGGGGTTCCACCGCAGGGTCACGACGCCATCGCCGATCTCGACGGTGATGTTGCTGATCTTGCCGGGCCTGCTCTGCGGGATGGCCGTAAGCACATCGCTGTGATTGCTTTCGAGAAGGACATTATAGGCCCTTACCGAGTAGAAATAGTTCAAGCCGACGATGACATCGTAGTCGTCGTAACTGGTCGCGGACACATTGGCAAGTTCCGCCCTCATGTCTGGGGTCGAGCCCTTGAATATCGTGTAACCCAATATCGGCCGCCCACCATCGTTGACGGGGGCCGTCCATGTCAATTGAAGATGGCCCGACACGCTCTTTGCCAACAGGTCGATAGGGGGGTCCGGATAGCTGTAGACCCTGGCGAACGAGATCGCGCTGATATTGCCATCGCCAACCGCGTCGACGCAGGATATGGCGTAATAATAGATGACGCCCGGGGTCACGTCGGTATCGTTGTACGACAGCTCCAACGTGTCGATGGTCGTGGTCATGGCCGATGGGCTTGTTCCTTTGTGGATGCGATAGTACTGCAACGGCAGCATCCCGGGGGACGGGACGTTCCATGACAACTGGACCTTCCCCGGTTCCAGGTCGACCATGAGGTTCGGAGGTTCGATGGGTATCCATAGGGTGACCCAGAGGATGTCGGTCGGATCCCCGGACCCCTTCTGGTTTGTGGCCCGAACGAGATAATAGTAATCATGCCTGAGCTTCACATTGTAATCGATAAACATCGTGGATGGGGTCCTGTTCAAGAATGTGAGGAAATACTTGTTCTCCCCGCGGTAGATCTCGAAGTCCTTGATCTGGAAACCCCTGTTATCCAGGGGAGGGTCCCATTTGAGCTCTATGTGGTCCGACACGCCGACCACTGTGAAGTTCTGAGGGGCCTTGGGAGGACCGCAAGGGAACCCATATTCTGTGTACGAATGGGCCGATTCACCTATGAAATTCGTCGCTGTGATCTGATAATAATATTCAATCCCGTCCGTGACATTGAAATCCACATAGCTTGTCACATTTCCTAAGGTCACATTTTTGTTCATGTTATTATAGTCAATTCCCCTATAAATTGTATAATTGGTCACAGGATATCCATTGTCCCAAGGCATGTTCCAGGATAGGTTCACCCGGTCCACTCCCCCCTGAACATTGAAGTTATACACCGGATCGGGGACTCCCCCGGGCTTGACATCTATCGACTTGGACATCGGCCCCTCTCCAGCCTCGTTGTTCGCAGCCACTGTATAATGATAGACAACACCGTTTTCTATATCCCAGTAGTTCGAATCAAGATAATTTGTGGTGAATGTCGCGCCTATGAGCGCACTAGATTCTCCATCACGCCATCGATATATCGTGTAACAATTCACATTGGAATCCCCTTGATCGATCGGCGGGTCCCATGACAATTGAACCCGGATATCACCGGGGATACCGGTCAGGTTCAAAGGTTTTCCAGGTTTTACCTTCGAAAAACCAAACTTTAGGACGAAAGCGTCCAATTGACCCCAGTTGAAGGATGTGTCGAAGGCGCCAATGGTCGTTGGAAAATTGCTGGAATAGGTGTTCCCGGCGACGATAACCTCAGCGGATGGTGTGATGGCGAGGGAATATCCCTCATCTTTAAGCTTGCCACCGATGGCTGTCGAATAGGTCATAGAATCATTGGAGACATTCAATCGCGAGAGGAAGGCATCGCTGATACCGTATACCGTCTCGGAGTATGCCCCGAACGTGAAGGGATAATCCGGACTGTACGTGGTTCCTGTGAATACCACCTCGTCGGCCCCGAGAAGAGCCATCGAACGTCCATAATCCTCATCATAGCCGCCTAGAATGGCGGAATACTTCAAGGTCTTGCCACTGGAACTGAACCTTGAGACGAAGACATCCGAACCACTTATATGTCGGTCGAAATTCTGTGAGACCGTCGGAAAATTGTACGAAGATGTATCGCCGAGGAGATATATCTCCCCGTATTGGTCCAATTTCAGGTCGATGCCCGAATCGTCATAGTGTCCACCAAGGAATGTCGAGAAAACGAGCCGGTCTCCGGAGGCGTTCAATTTCACCAGGAACGCATCGGTATTCCCATTGATGACGGTCGAATAAGTGCCGTGGGTGATTGGGAAATCCTTGGAATCGGTCTCACCGGTGAGATAGACATACATGGAGTCATCCACCTCGATGGCATTGGGGATATCGTTCGAACTCCCACCGAGATAAGTGGAAAATACGAGAGCATCGCCTGCTGGGTTCACCTTCGAGATGAACCCATCAATAGTGTCGCCCGTGCTCGTCATGCAGAAGGCCCCGGCGGTCACAACGAAGTCCTTTGACCATGTGTGGCCGGCGATGTAGGCGTTTCCCGTTTTATCCAAAACGATATCGGTCCCAAGATCGTAATCATTGCCACCGATGAAGGATGAGTAGATGAGCGAGCTACCGGATGGATTCAATTTGAGGATGAAGGCGTCCGATGTCCCGCCCGCGAATGTCCCGTTGAATGCGTTTCCAGTGATGGGGAAGTCCGTTGACCCGGTCTCACCGGTTATATACATATTTTGCGATGGATCGAGGGTTATATCAAACGCGACATCATCACCATCGCCTCCAATATAGGTGGAATAGAGCAGGTTCTTGCCGTCGGAGCTGAGCTTCAGGACATAGGCATCCGTTCCACCATTGCGCGTTGCGCAATAGGCATCGGATGTGTGCGGGAAATTAGTGGAATATGTGGTACCTGCGACGTAAATATCCCCCGTATTACCTGTCACTACGGACTCTCCAAAGTCCCAATCGCTGCCTCCTATGAATGTCGAAAAAATAATGGGATCAATGACCAAAGTGCGGCTTGGATCGTAATTACCGACATCGTACCGAGCAAGATTACCGCTCACGATCAAATTCGAATCGATGATCTCCTTGGAAATGGCATCTTCTCCCTGCTGATAGACGAGTAGGTCGCCGACGACCATTGTCTGGAGGCCCGTGTCCACGATCAGGTCATTTCCATCAGCCGCGATGAACGCATCGTCGAACCTCATCGCGATCTCCGTGGGGTCACCTCCCGGCCTCACAATGAATTCATATTTCAGCCCGTCAGGGGACCATCGATATTCGAGATCGATGCAATCATACAAGTCCTCATAAACGACCTCATTGTAGCTTGGGACATCGGTCACCCAATTTGACGGGTCCTTTCCAAGGAAGAAATTGGCCCTAGAATCCAGCTCCCCTTTTCCGACAGGTCGAACATGTGACGCTCCTTCGAAGTCTACAGAAAATGTTTGAACCTGTGGGATTGTTACAATGGGCCCATCGGCAGATCGCCCTGGATCCTTTTCTATAACTGTATAGATGATCCCCGAAGTTGTGAAAAATACATTCCTAGAATATAGTATGATATTTGGATCTCCTATCTGCCCTTTATTGGGGATAAACTGACCATCCCTGGCCCCAACACCTAAACCTAATTGAGGTGATGGTTTCTCTGGAATGACCGAATGGGACACCTCCCAATCGGCACCATAGGGCATTGCCAATCCTAATGGAAGGTTGGTAACAAGGAACAAGGCGGTTATAGCAATACTAAGCGCTCTCTTCATCATAAGACCACAATCCTCGCCGGGAAGATGCACAATTCAATAATACGGTGAGTGAATATATCAATTTATTTGTGCGGCCTATACTGCAATCCTCTCATTATTATATATAATGCCCAAATCGTCAATTTATTTCATTGCTAAATGACCATTGAGCCGGAAGTGACAAGAACCGCAAAACATTAATTTGTCCTAGACCGATGCATAGACGATATCTATGCTAGACGTTCTCAAGGGGACGGACATCGAGAAGGACATGAAGGGCCTGGAGGACATTTTACAGAGTGCGATCCAGGATGACGAGCCCATGTTATCAAGGATGAGCGGGCACATCCTCTTCTCCGGGGGTCGGCGCATCCGGCCAGCCATTGGCGTCACGGTCTACAAGGCCTGCTGGGGCCAGAACGTGGCCGAGCTCCTGCCGGCGACGGCTGCCCTGGAGCTCGTGCATACGGCATCACTGATCCACGAGGACCTGATACACAAGGCCCAGACGCACATGGGCGCCCCGTCCCTGCACATGATGTTCGGCAAGAACGAGGCCATCGTCACGGCGGACTACCTTTTCGCCAAGGCCTACCGGCTGTGCGTGAACCTCGGGCCCGACATCATGGGCATGCTGGCCAAGGCCTGCGTGAACCTCGCCGAGGGCGAGATACGGCATCTGTGCGCCACGCCCAAGGATGTCACCATAGATGACTACATGGACATAGTCAAGCTCAGGCGCGCCGAGGTCTTCTCGACGACGACCAGGCTGTCGGCATGGATCGCCCGGGCGCCGGCCAAGACGCTGGACTCCATGGACGTCCTAGGCCAGCACCTGGGCCTGGCGTACCAGATCGTCGACGATTACCTGGACCTCGGCGGCAGCACCTGCGAGGCCGAGCCCAAGGGGACCGAGATCCTCCAGGGGAAGATGACGCTCCCGATAATCAGGGCCCGGGACGAGCTTAACGACAAGGCCAAGAAGCAGCTGCTGGACATCTACAAGAAGCGCAAGCGCGACAAGAATGATGTCAAGCGGGTCATGAGGCTCGTGTCCTCGACGGACGGTCTCGAGTTCACGAAGAAGAAGGCCGAGGACCTTGTCGAGGCGGCCATAAAGGAGGCCGAGAGGCTCGACGACGGCATCTACCGCAGGCTGCTCATGGAACTGTCCAGGTACGTCGTCGAAAGGTGCGTCTGAGGCTGATGTCCGACGGGGTAGGGCGATGACCGGCGATGACGAGGATGCGATAAACATCGCGGACGAGGACGCGGTACACATCAAGGTCAGCGACGAGGCCCCCCCGAAGAAGGGCAAGTCCCGCAAGAAGGGCAAGCCAAGGAGATTGTGGCTGCTCTTAGTGATAATCGTTATAATCATCATCATAGTCGTGCCCATCGCCGCGACCTTCCAGATGCCGACCGTCAACGTCGTCGGGGCCAGGATAACCTCCTCGGGCACGGGCCTCCAGAAGACCTACAAGACCTACGCGACCGTGGAGGTCGCGAACCCGAACATGATCGGCGTGACGGTGCTCGTTATTTCCGGCTCGTTCTACGTCAATGGCGTCTACGGCGGGGACTTCTCGAGGACGGACCAGGTCTCCATCGCGGCCACGGGAACGACGCAATTCGATGTCGAGGTCCAACTGAAGTCCACGGTCCCCATCCATTCCCAGAACACCGTCCAGGTCGTGGGGACGGTCACGGTCCAGGGGCCCACCACATGGGATGTGCCGTTCGATGAGACGAGGGACGTTCCGTTCCCATGACGCCCGTCCTTTTTAGGTAAGTGTTAAGAGACCATCGGAACATTCCCCCATGCAAATCTTGGGGGAAGTCGTATGTCAAGGCAACCGGTCATTGTCAGCGGCGCGCGCACGGCTGTGGGAGAGTTCGGGGCAAGCCTCAAGGACGTCCGGGTCACGGACCTGGGGGCTCTCGTCATTAAAGAGGCCCTGAAGAGGGCCAACCTGAGGCCCTTGTGCGACCAGTTCTCGGAATCCTGCCGGCCGAACATATTCGGCAAGTTCACCATGACCGAGATCAACAAGAAGTACTACTCGTTCCCGGATTCCGCGGTGCCGGTGTCGGTGGACGAGTGCATAATGGGGAACGTGCTCATCGGGGGCCTCGGCCAGAACCCGGCCCGGCAAGCCTCGATCTACGCCGGCCTCCCAGAGGAGACGACGGCATTCACCGTGAACAAGGTCTGCGCCTCAGGGATGAAGGCCATAGCGCTCGCGGCCCAGGCCATCAAGGCCGAGGACGCGGACATAGTCGTTGCGGGCGGCATGGAGAACATGAGCCAGGCGCCCTACGCGATGCCCAAGGCACGTTGGGGCTACCGCATGGACATGCCCTTCGGCCAGGTCACGGACCTCATGGTCTTCGACGGGCTCTACGAGATATTCAACGGGTACCACATGGGCAACACGGCGGAGAACATAGCCGATAAGTACAAGATAACCCGCCAGGCACAGGACGAGATGGGCCTGCTGAGCCACCAGAGGGCCAGGGCCGCAATCCAGGCGGGCAAGTTCAAGGACGAGATAGTTCCGGTCATGGTCCCGCAGCGCAAGGGCGACCCCATCAAGTTCGAGGTCGACGAGAGGCCCATGGACACGACCCTCGAGAAGATGGCCAAGCTGAAGCCGGCCTTCAGGAAGGACGGCGGCACGGTCACGGCCGGCAACGCATCCGGCATAAACGACGCGGCCGCGGCCCTCGTCATCATGCCGGAGTTCAAGGCCAACGACCTGTCGTTCGAGCCCATCGCCAAGATCAAGGGCTACGCGTCCGCCGGCGTGGACCCGGCCTACATGGGCCTCGGGCCCATCCCGGCAACGCGCAAGGTCCTGAAGAAGCTCGGCCTCAGCATCAAGGACATGGACCTCATCGAGCTCAACGAGGCCTTCGCGGTCCAGGCCATAGCGGACATAAAGGAACTGGGCCTCAGCATGGACAACACCAACGTCAACGGCTCCGGCATCTCCATCGGCCACCCCATCGGGGCCACCGGGACCAGGATGATCTACACCCTGGCACTAGAGATGAGGAGGCGCGACGCCCATCTCGGCCTCGCTACCCTCTGCATAGGCGGAGGCATGGGCATGGCCATGGTGTTGGAGCGCTGAAAATTGATTGTGAGAAATCGCAAATTCTCACAACTTATTGATATGCCCCTTTTTCTAGACTCGGCCTAGGGATAGTAGTCTTGAAAATGATTTTATTCTATCAGTTCCTCATCCTTGGTATCTTTTATTAAACTTTCAACCTCCTTTGGCTGTGAGGTCTGCTTTTCTTCCCGCTCCTTTATGATTGCCCAGCGCCCATCGATGACCGTTCTGGCCTTCAGGAGATATTCCGAAGCATCATAATATTCATTGTACATGAGAAAAGCCTCTGCGTGCTGTAACAGATCATCAATGAACTCCGTCTTGATCTTTTTTGCATGGAGGTACCTGACCTCCTTCTTGAGGCCATGGAGCTCTTTCTTGAGCCGTAGATACTCGGGATTGGCCTTTGGCTTCGGTCTCGCCTTGCCATTGCCCCCAAAAAGTGGTGTCCTGGAACCTCCCCTTTCGAGGTAGTTCTTCTCATCGAAAAACCATGCCCAGAGAATTATTCCTCCAGGTACAAAGAAAAACAGACTAAGTAATGCACCCATGAGGGGGCCGTTTTCTACCGCCAAAAAAAGACAAACCGCGCCTATCGTCATCAATAGGCAAATGTAGACTCCTCCCTCGACCCAATAAAAGCGATCTCCTGGTTTTGTCAGCGGTCGAGAGCTCCCAATTGGCATCATTGACCAGTTTCCTCCACAGACCGACCAATAACATCACTTAATCGATATTTCAAGATATGTTGGGTATACCATGAGATGTCCAAAAACATTTCTGTCACGTACGATAAATCTAGGAAAAAAAGGAAAAAACAAAGAGGCCTGAGGGGGCAGGCCTCACAATCATTAATCCTTATATCTGTGCTGCCACCGCCCCGTAGTAACCCTCCGAGATGTAGAGCACGCCCTGCTCAATCCTGACCTTCTCAGGGTATCCCTGCACGTTCAGCATCGCGTTGAATGTCAGGCCGCCGCTCGGGCCGGCCGTGTAGGCCAGCACCGAGGCCCTTGCGCTGTCGTAGATCACCAGTCGGCCGGCCTGGGCCGTCACAAGTGACAGTATGCCGTCGAAGGCCACCGAGGTGACCACCTTCGGGGCCGCCGGGTCGCTGAGGTCGATCGCCCTCAAATAGCTCGTGACGGTCGTCCCGTCGTACCTGTTCTCGCTCTCTATGTACTCGGGGTACTTCACGTTCAGGACATAGGCCATGCCGTCGCTGACCCTGATGTCGTTGCCGGAGGTCCCGAGGTCCGTGGCGGACACGACCGTCGCGGTGTTCCCGTTCATGGACAGGACGTCCAGGACATCGTGGCCGTCGTTGCTGTTCGTGACCACGCTGTAGAGGTAGCCGTCGGCCGCGCCAACGAGCCTGCCCGGGATGTTGTACTCGCCAAGCTGGACCGGCCTCGAGGGCACCTTGATGTCGATGGCGATCACGAAGTTCTTGTAGTTCCACGTCCAGTCGCCGTAGTAATTGTCGGGGTCCGTGCTCTGGGCCCAGGTGTAGCTCGTGTACTGGTGCTGGATGTAGACCGTGCCCTTCCAGGCGCTCATGCCGATGAACTGGTAGGTCCCGACATCGATCTTGGCCGCCGCCGGGACATTGCCCAGGTCGGACAGGTCGAAGACATAGACCTCGGAGTCACCGGACTTCATCGGGTTCGGCGTGTATCTGTCCGTGTACGGGTCGTAGCCGTAGTCCATGTACCAGTTGGTGAACGGGCTCACGAACACGAAGTTGGTGCCGAAGATGCCCATCTGCTCCTCGTTGTATGGCGAGTAATAGTAGTAGTACCTCGGGTAGTAGTATTCGTAGCACCCGCCGTAGTAGTAGTCGTATCCCAGGAAGGGCTTCCCTTCCGGCATGCTCGCGACCTTCGTGAGCGAGATGCTGCCGTCCGCGCCGACCCTTACCTGGAACAGCGTTCCTGTCACGTTCTTGCCGTCCCTGAAGTCGGCCGCCAGGATGATGTTCGAGCCCTCTGTGTAGAGGTGGCCCCAGGACGAGTTGATCCTCAGGGTCTCGACGGCCTCGATGTCATCGACGCCGATGGTGCTCCTAAGGGCCAGGCCGCCGAGGGCCCAGTCCTCCACCATCTGGAGGTGGTACCCGCCGGCGGGGACCACGTCGACCAGGTTCACGCACAGGTCGATGGTCTTCACGACCGTCGGGGCCTTGAGGTCCTTGATGCTGATGACCTGCAGGTCCCTGTAGGATGCCGCGAGGATGTAGTCGCCCACGACCCTTGTCCTCTCGACCGGGTACGGGCCGCGGACCTCGCCCTTGAGCTCGAGGTCTCCCTTGGCAAGGTCGAAGCCCACGATCTCCACGCCAGCGCTCAGGTTCCAGGTGTAACCGGACCAGGACTGGAAGGGGACGATGACTATGTGGTGGGCCTGGTCGGTCGTCAGCGCCTTGGGCTCGTAGTTGGCCTCGGAGTAGGCGTAGCCGCCGCCGATCCTCACGCGGTCCATGAGCTTGGCGTCGGACGCGTCGGTCACATCGAACAGGGAGACCGCCACGTTCCAGTCGCCGCCCGAGTTGTCAACGCCCAGGGCGACGAGCTTGTCGCCGTAGACATCGATATGTGTCACCCAGCCGGGCATCTCGAGCTTGTCCGTGAGCTTCGGGTGCTTGGGGTCAGAGAGGTCCAGCACGTCCAGCGGGTCCACGGAGTGGGGCAGGTGGATGGTGTAGGCCCTGGTGCCCGCGAAGCGGGTCGCCATGAGGTTCCCGGTGTCGTCGACCTGGACCTTGCCGAGCATCGTGATGTCCCTTGGGTCTGTTACATTATAGATATACAGCCAGGACTGCTGGCCGCTGCCCTTCCAGACATGGGCCACGACCCTGAACATGCTGTTGAACTCGTCCATCTGGTACTTGTCGGAAACGTCGCCCGGGACCGTTACCTTGTCCCTGACGATGATGTCGCCGTTCGGGTCCCTGATGTCCAGGTAGGTTATCTTGGTGTAGTAGTAGGCGTCCTGGGAGTCCGTGAAGAGCACGCTGTACCACGGGACATCCTCGTAGACCGTCTGCGCGACGTAGAACGCCGTCGGGGACGCGTAGACCATGTCCGAGCTGCCGTCGAACTTGACCCTGTCCTTCATGCCCAGGGTCGCGGGGTTGCTCAGGTCGATGGATGTGACGATCGTGTATTCCTTGTTCTCCTGGGTGGAGCCGCCGTCCTTGGCGTTGGTCAGGTAGGGCTCGACGTACCATGAGTAGACATTGGTCGTCTCGTAGACCACATGGCCCACGCGGCGGGACTCGGAGGCGAAGCCCTCGAGCTCGACGATCTTCATGATCACCGGGTGTGTCGCGTCCTTGGCATTGATTATGTATATCGAGGTCCCGACATGTCCGCTACCGGACGGGGTGCCGTCCATTTCCAGGCCCCAGTAGTTGTACCAGAAGCCGTAGTCGCTCCGGACCGTCACGATCGCCAGGAAGTCGATGACGTACATGTCAACAGGGTATCCGATGACCGGGCACCGGCCCAGAACATGTGCGTTGGCCGGGTCGGAGACATCGACAACGACGAGGCCGCGGTAACTGTTGAGGACATAGAGCCTGT
>Ga0315282_10014413_pt1 | contig 11770 bp, 9 predicted proteins | sample YL17G07_20_MG_FD_203693 | JGI IMG/M metagenome (GOLD analysis project Ga0315282, IMG submission 203693) | Sediment microbial communities from Yellowstone Lake, YNP, Wyoming, USA - YL17G07_20 | ecosystem: Environmental > Aquatic > Freshwater > Lake > Sediment | place: USA: Wyoming | collected... | reverse complement strand
CGCTGATACTTGACCTGTCTGATCTGGCTAAGCCGTTGGCAACACAGATGGATTACCTGGCAACCGTGCGAGACGGCAGTACCGGCAAGCTCGTCAACGGCTACTGGCTGGTCGAGATATACGCCTCGATCGGACGGAAGAATCCGTTCCCGATTCTTCTGGAACCATTCAGTCATCAAGAGCCTGATAGTCCCGGTCAAAACCCTGTGGTTCTCAAAGGTGTTCATAAGATATTTGAGCTTACGAAGAACAGAGGTGTTCTGGTAGTCGATCGTGGATTCGATGATGGGGTAATGTTTGAAGATTGGCTGGATAACAAGTATCGTTTTGTTGCTCGGATTGTAGGAAAACACCATTTATTGCGGTTTTCTGATGGTTCCGAGCAAACTAATAACGGTCAGTGGGTACCGATTCAATCACGGATTCTTGACGAGAAAACCCCTACTGCACACTACTTCTGGAAGGCAATCAAACGTCACGGTAAAGTTATTTTCCGTCTTAGCCAGGTTGGCTGGGTGAAGGTTCGTCTCCTCAGGAGAGAAGAAGATTTAACGCTGGTCGTGTCTCGAATCGCCGGAGAGGATACACAGTTTAATGCTGCTGACAAATTTGCCGGTAGAGAATCCCGATGATGCTAAGCGAGTCCTGCGTTACTATCTGCGAAGATGGGAATGCGAAGAGGCGATTCGCTTTCTCAAGAGTCAAGTTCACCTTGAAAGAATTCGAACTTTTCGCTGGTCTGCAATTCGCCGGTTGGTATTGCTGGCTGCATTGGTGATGATATACCTGGGATGGATAGTTGAATCGCATCTGGAACTTGGCGAGCGGTTAATTTGGTTTGGTCAACCTTTGCCTCGCCGGGTAGACTTTTTGCTCTATCGCTTATTAACAGGATTAACCGAAGCAACAAATGCCTGTTTCTGGCTTCGGAGGGACTTGCTACGAAGGAGCTTATGAAAAAACCCCTAACTTTGAGAAAAGCTTAATGATCTATCGGTCCTGCGAGAATTATTTGTGGGAAAATGGCTAAAATGTCTGCGACCGGGGTTTCTCTGATTCCTCTCTGGGGCGGTGCTTCCACCTTCGGTGCAGCCACCAGTATTGGGTTGGGTCTTCCCGGACAAATTCCTCGATTGCCCTGGTATATTCGCTGGTAACCCAGAGCAGCGGGTCGTCCTTGTCAGCCCATTCATTTGGGAAAATGATGCGATTGGGCCGGAACTCAAAAAAGAAGCGGTTACCGATTCGCCTGCAATATCCTACTACTATAGGTAGGTTATAGGTTATTGCCAGCAGGCCTATGCTCTTGTAGGTGCTGGCCTTACGGCCAAAGAAATCAACGAAAAGGCCTTTTCTGCCGGCGTCCTGGTCGGCTATGAAGCCTAAGGTGGCGCCGCTTGAACTAATGTTGCCCAGTACCCTGGCTGCGCCTTTTTTGTCCACTATCTTTTGCCCGCTGCGCCGGCGGACACCGTAAAGGTAATTGCTAACGAACTTGTTGTCTAAGGGGCGGGCAACACTATAGATATTAAAACCAAACAACCCCAGAAGGTAGCCGGTTATTTCGAAGTTGCCGTAGTGGCCGGTGACCATCAGCAGTCCCTGGTTTTCTTTCATCAGCCATTTGGTCCTTTCGGCTTTTATATATCGCGAGTAGTCCCGCCAGTTATATTTTTTCACCAGCCGCGGCGTAAATAATACATCGATTGCGAGCATTGCGATGTGCTCGAAGCTCCGCCGGCCTGTCTGCCAAATCCATTGTTCGCTTTTTTCCGGGAAGCTTGCGCGGAGATTATCCAGTGCCCGCTGGCGCCCGCGGTGATAGTATTTCCACAATAGCTGCCCCAGCAGGCAGGCGGTATTTAAGTTGGTCTGGATGTCAAATGGGGAAAGGAAAATGACAAGTACCCGCAGCGCAATATACTGTATGTATGCGATGATGGGGTTCTGTTTTTTCTTTCGGGGCGGTGCATCAGCCATAGGCGGTGATTTTAGATTCAAAATTGCCGTTGTCAAGTGCGTATGGACGCCCCCCTTCTTGCTTTCACAAGAAAGCAGGGGGGGCAAGGTTTCTTATTGCAAATGCCCGGATAGTTGGGATAATGCTGACAGAGAAGATAATGCTCTGTAGATAGTTCCCGGAGATGACCCCGCCGTTAGAAGTAAGGGGACAGGGCCGGCAGGCAGAATCAGAAACAAAGGATGGAGTCGGAAACATCTTTTAGAAAGGACTGAAATGGGGAGGTTCGTTCGGTTCATATCGGTTGCTGCGTTGTGCTTCTCGATTTCTATCCATCCGCCAAACGGAATGGCGGACTTCCCGCAGATGCCGGAGAGCGGTAGTTATAAAACGCCTTGTGTGTCACTGCCTTGCGAAAAGGCGGTGAACGAGTCCGCCAGGAGAATTCAGGTTGCTTATGATGTTGATGTTGTGGTTGTCGGCGGGACATCTGGGGGCGTAGCGGCGGCGATGGTGATTGAGGAGCTTGGTGATGCCGCTGCGGCAAAACCCCGGATTTCAGGGGAATTATTAGAAAAGCCGGGTATAATCGGCCATGCCTTTACTGATATCGAGCAGGCCCGGCGCAGGACGCCGGCGAGCGCCACGGACACAAAGACAAGAAATGCGTCTCTGCGGGAGCTATTTTGGGCGGCAGCTTTGTATCGCTGCGGGGATTACCAGGGTCTTGGCGAAAAAATCCTGCGCGAATATTCTCGCGACCTCTGCGCTCATTATGCCTGCCACGCCCGGGCGGTACTCAGGGAAAAATGGCGGCAGGGATGGAAGGAGACGGTATTGACCAAATATAAAACAGGATTATTGATTCAGATTTTGGTGTTTAGCATAATGGTAGATTAAAATGTGCGAAGTAAATCTTAGTTTGACTTAGGATAAGGAGAAACAAAATGGCAGGAGTGTACAGGTTTTCGTTTGGGCCGTGGAATATTCACGAGGGAGCGGACCCCTTTGGGCCGCCGGTCAGAAAAGGTATCGAGTTCGCCAGGAAGCTCAAGATGTATAAGAAGCTGGGCTTTGACGGCGTGCAGTTTCACGATGACGATGCCGTGCCGGGGATGGACAAGCTAAGCCGCCGGCAGATAATCAAAAAGGCAAGACAGGTGCGAAGAATGTTAGAGGGTGAGGGTCTGGTTGCGGAGTTTGTCGCGCCTCGATTGTGGGAGGACCCGCGGACAATTGATGGGGCTTATACATCGAACGACCCGGCCAGCCGCAAGTTCGCTCGCGAGCGGAGCAGGCGGATGCTTGACATTGCTGATGCCCTGGGGACACGACTTGTTGTCCTTTGGCTTGCGCGCGAGGGAACGTATGTCCGCGAGGCAAAGGACAGCAGACTTGCCGTTCAGCGGATTGTGGAGGCCATCGATGATATGCTCACCTACAATCCGCAAATCCGGATTGCGATTGAGCCGAAGCCCAATGAGCCGATGGACCAGGCGTATATCCCGACGACAGGACATGCCGTCGCCGTCAGCTTTCTTACAAATGCGCCGCAGCGTGTCGGCGTCAACATAGAGACTGCGCACGTGGTTCTTGCGGGGCTTGACCCTTCGGATGAGATGGGTTTTGCCCTTGCTTATAATAAGCTGTTTAGCGTTCACCTCAATGACCAGAACGGCCTGAAATTCGATGAGGACAGGAGCTTCGGCGCTATTGACCTGCGAAGGGCATTCAATCAGGTGCGGATGCTCGATGAGTATAACTACGGCAGGCGCGGCGAATTTGTGGGGCTGGATGTCAAGGCAATGCGGACGCAGAAGCAGGAGGTCGCGACCAAGCATCTTCGCAACAGCAGAGAAATCTTCCTTCGGTTAGTCAAGCTCGTGCGAAGTCTGGACAAAAACAAAGTTGAGAAACTTGTCAGGCAGCGGGACTACGAAGAGCTGGATATGCTGATAATAAATCATTTGATGGGCAGATAAGATAGCGAGGGCTTCAAGGGGTATGGCTGCGACGAGTAGTAAGACCGTTCTGAGTATAGGCGCTCATCCGGATGACGCTGAGTTTATGTGCGCGGGGACGCTGGCGCTTCTTCATAAGAAGGGCTGGCAGATTCATATCGCGACTATGACGCCGGGCGACTGCGGGACTGTCGAATACAGCAGAGAAGAAATCAGCAGGATTCGCAAGGCCGAGGCCGCCAAGGCGGCGGGCATCCTCGGCGGCAGCTATTATTGCCTCGGCTGCGATGATGCCTTTATTATGTATGACAGGCACACGCTGCTGGCGGCGATTGAGCTGGTGCGTAAGGTCCGGCCAACTGTTGTCTTTGCGCTCAGTCCCTCGGATTATATGGTTGACCACGAAATGGCAAGTAAGATTGTGCAGACTGCTTGTTTTTGCTGCGGTGTAGTGAATATTGAGACTGCCGGCGCCGAGCCGTTCGAGCCGGTGCCATATCTTTATTACGCAGACCCCGTGGAGGGAAAAGACAAATTCGGGACTGCGGTAAAAGCGAGCACATTGGTTGATATAACCGGCGTGATGGCTATCAAAGAGAAGATGCTTTGCTGTCACGAAAGTCAGCGCAACTGGCTTTTGAAGCATCACGGGATGGACGATTACGTTAATGCAATGAAGGCGCTTGGCCGGAAGAGGGGCCTCGAAATCGGCTGTGAATTAGCCGAGGGTTTCAGGCAGCACCTGGGTCATGCGTATCCGCAGGATAATATCTTGAAGGCGGAGCTTGGCAGCCTGGTTCACATATTATAGTGAGCCGTGAATGGTGAATAGTGACTCGAAAAGCAGGGGGGGGTGAATACCTGAATGAATAAAGGAAGAGAAGAATGGGCAGGAAAATCAGTATTTTAGCTCCGGAATGGTGGGATTATACCACGCTCGATGATGAGATTCTCAATGATGCCGCTGAACTTACGATTGAAGATATGGCCGGCCTGAGCAGGGAAGGTTTCAAGGTCGTCTTTTATGATACCATCGAAGAGTTCTACCTGGCGGAGGCCCTGGAATACATAACCGCGTGGAGGCAGGCGACAGCCGACAATCCCGCGGGTATTTGCGGGCCGATAGGGCCGACCGAGCAGCTTCCGCTTGTTGCGCGTCTGGTAAATGAACTGCGGCTAAATCTGCAGAATGCGCATTTCTGGGGTATGGATGAGTGGTATATGAACGGCAAAGAGGCGCCGCGGTCGCATCCATTATCCTTTGCAAAGGCGGATATGGAGCTTTGCTTTGACCGGATTGACAAAGGGTTAAAGATGCCCGCCTCCAACATTCATTTCCCCAGGGCCGACACCAGCGACTATATCAAGAGCTGGCAGGGTGTTCGCTGTGCGATTATGCAGGGCGGCCAGGGCGAAGTAAAACACTGGGCGTTCAACGACCCGGTCAGGCGGGAGGGAAGATATAAAGATGAGCCGCCGATGCCGCAGGAGTATCGCCGGCTGACCACCAGAGTGGTGGATTTGCACCCTGTAACTATTATGCAAAATGCAAGGACCAGCGGCGGCGGCGTGGTGACGGGTGTGCCGACAAAGGCAATCACGGTCGGGCCTGTGGAGACGTGGAAGGCGGAGAAGGTCTCCATCTGGCAGGCGGGTATGCACGACAACCCGTTTGGAATGCGGCTGACTACGCTTATGATAAGTAAAAAAATTGCGGATAGCTCGGTGCCGATGTCGCTTCTGGCGGACCACCCGAATGTCCAGTTCAATTTCTACAGGCCCGCCATAGGTGTCTGCAAAGCGGAAATGCACTGAGGGTGAGGGCAGGCAATTTAATCGCGAATTACGCGGGCGATATACGATGGACGAGAGACGATTATGGCTGCGGATGTGTTGGTGCTCAATACGGCAGTGACGGACCTGCGGAGGCCGGACTTTGAATTTGCCGATGCGCTGGTGGGCAAGGGGGGCCTCGCCAAATGCAAAACCGAGGATATGCCGCATTATTCTCAAGAGCAGTTGAGAGAGTGGATAGAGCAGGGCTTTGCCACCGCGGGCGGTCCCGGCAACACCGCTCCTTTGATTGCGAGGTCCGGCTTGAAGGTGGCCGTCGGCGTCAGTCTCGGCAAAGGAGACTACGGCGGCTTAGATGCCCAGGGCAGGTTCTTTTATGATGTAATGACCGCCAACGGCATAGATATGTCGGCAACTTTCGTGCATCCAACCTTGCCTTCGGGCACGACTTTTATCCACAGCAGCTCCGGGCCGGATAGAGGCGGGATTGCATATTTCCCAAACGCCAACAATGATTTTGATTTTGAGGTCTTCAAGAAAGCCGTCGAGCGATTGAAACCCGCGATAGTCTATTATATGTATTCGGGACTGTCCGAGAGGGGAGATGCCAACGGCGGCCGGGATTTGGCAGAGTTTGTCAAGTGGTGCTGCGGCAGAGGGGCGGTAACAATCGTTGACAGCCACACTTTAACGGGTTCGCCGCACGAATTGATTAAGTCGGGCAAGCCGGTAAAAGAGTATAAGCTTTTGGAGCCGCTTTTGCCTGAAGTCGATTTGTTCTTCACATCCTGCGATGAGGCCAAGCTGATTGAAAATACTCTGGCGGGCAAGCGGACCTGGGAGCAGTTTACTGAGCACGACAATAACATCTACTTTCTCGATTTTTTGACCGGGCGGTTTTGGCACAGGGAAAAAAGGACAAGACTTTTCGGGGTTACGGTTAGTGACGGCGCGTATATAAAGCACGTCGGTCCTGATGGGCGCATCGGCGGGCCGAGCAAAATCGAATCGCGGTTTATGGCAGGGGAGGTGATTGACCTTGTGGGGGCCGGGGACTCATTCAGGGCCGGGCTTCTTACGTATATTGCACGCAACTTGCGTAAGTGGAAAGATGGGTCCATAGATTTTGCTGAAGCGGTGCAGATGGGGAATCTTTTTGCGTCACTTTATATAAAAGCGCCGCTTAATGACAGGTACGGCAATATCAGGGCCTACGACAAGATGCTGAAAATAGTTCGCAGCAACGTCAGCTACCCGAGCTTTCAGGCCTTGCAGGATGCTTTAGGTTAAGTTCGCCAGGACGTTGTGCAGGAGAAAAGGAAGGAGCACAAATGGCTGCCGAGAAACGCAAATTCAACTGGCAAGACAAGGTTGGAAATTTTGCCCAGGTGGGCGGTATAGAGACCTCTATTTTGGACGATGGCCTGGGGAAAGGCACGAGGATAGCGTGGGTGAACACAGGCTGCGGTCTTCGGTATAAAGTCGTCATCGACAGGGGGTTGGACATTGTTGACGCCTTCTATAATCAATATAGCCTTGCCTGGCTGAGCCGTGCCGGCGTCACCGCACCGCGGCCTGATGCCAACCGCGGGTTGGAGTGGCTGTATTCTTTTGCGGGGGGGGTGCTGACTACCTGCGGCTTGAGTCACGTGGGTGGTCCTGAAACGGATGAGTTTGGCGAGCGTGGTCTGCACGGCCGGGCGAGCAATATCCCGGGCGCTGTCGAATCAATTGTTCAGCCGGACCTTGCGACGGGAAAGCTTCAGATGAGCATAACCGGCGTGGTGAAAGAGTCGCGCGTCTTCGGGCCGAATCTCCAGTTAAAGCGGACCATCTCAAGTATGCTCGGTGAGCCGACCATTCGAGTTTGTGACGTTGTTACCAACGAGGGCAATACGCCGGCGCCGCATATGATTCTGTATCACTGCAATTTTGGCTGGCCGTTGGTTGACGAGGGAACAGAGATTGTGTGGAAGGGTAAGTGCGTTTCTCGCGGTATGGATATGGATAATGCCATATTCAATAGTAAGCGTGATTTCCGAAAGTGCCGGGCGCCAATGGAAAGCCACAGGGGCGGCGGCGAGGCGTGCGGGTTTATAGACGTTGGTGCTGATAGAGATGGGATTTGCACCGTGGGGCTTTATAACCGTAAGCTGTCTCTTGCCTTTGTTCTGAAATACAGGAAGAAGCAGTTGCCCTGCCTGGCTAACTGGCAGCACTGGGGGCCGGGCGAGTATGTTACCGCTCTGGAGCCGGGGACAAATCCGCCGATAGGGCAGAAAAAGGCAAGAGAGCGCAAGGAGCTTATTTACCTCGCCCCTGGAAAAAGCAGGACATACGAGCTGGAGATGACAGTCCTGACGGACAAGAAACGTATAAATGAGTTTCTGAAGACCGCATCCCAATAGTCGATAGTCATCCGTCGTTGGTAGTTAGTTGTTACTACGAACTATGAACTCACAACTACGAACTTTTGTTAAGCATATATTTACCGGTTTTGGTTTCGGGCCGATTCAGGCAGGCCTTTTTGCCAAAGAGGCATTTGAAAGCCGCAGCTTTTCGAGGATAGTCGCGGCCGAGATTGACCAGGCTCTGGTCGATGCAGTCAGAGCTAACAAAGGAAGCTATTATGTCAACGTAGCTGGAACCAACGGTATCGATGTGCTGAAGATTGATGGAGTGGAGCTGCTGAACCCCAAAGTCGCAGCGGATAGGAAAATCCTCCTTGAGGTTTTGGCTCAATCCACGGAGGTAACTACCTGCCTGCCTTCCGTAAATTTTTACGATACCGGCGGCGCTGCCGGTGTCGCGGCGGCGATTGCCGAAGGTTTGAACAATAGCATCGCGGAGGCGACGATAATTTATGCTGCCGAGAACCACAATCACGCCGCAGAGATACTCCAGCAGACCGTAACGAAAAAGGTTGGGCCGCCGGTGGGAAAAAAAGTCCAGTTTCTCAACACGGTAATCGGCAAAATGAGCAGGGTTGTCGATGACTCTGCGGAAATCAAACAGTTGGGACTTCGAACGATAACGCCTGCCATTAAGCGGGCCTTTCTGGTGGAGGAGTTCAATAGAATCCTGGTGACGCGGACCCGGCTTGCCGGTTTCAGACCCGGCATCGAAGTATTTGTCGAAAAGGATGATTTGCTCCCTTTTGAGGAGGCGAAGCTGTATGGCCACAACGCCATACATTCGCTGCTTGGTTTTCTTGGCGCCGTCAGGGGCTATACGAAGATGACTGAGATTGGCAAGGACCGGCTCATTATGCAAATCGGGCGGGATGCCTTTTTGCAAGAATCCGGGGCGGCGCTTATAAAAAAGTATGCCCACCTCGGTGATGGGCTTTTCACTGAGGCCGGTTACAGAGATTATGCGGAGGACCTGCTTGGGCGAATGACCAATCCATACCTGGCGGATACGGTTGCGAGGGTCTGTCGCGATGCGGTCCGCAAGCTCGGGACAACCGAGCGGATATTCGGGACGATGCAACTGGTGCTGGAATATGGGATTGAGCCGAAGAATATGGCTTTAGCAGCGATGGCCGGGGTAGCTGTGCTGCTTGCAAAATCGCAGGAATATAATTTGCCCTCCAATTTGCGTTTTAGCGATTGGCGCAAGTTAGGTGGTCCGGATATTGAGAAAATCATCAACTGGCTTTGGAAGGACCAAAGGTGCAAAAATTCTGAAAGGCTCATCCAATATGTTCAGGCAGCCAAAGACCACCTGATTGGTCTATTGGGTTGATTTTGCATTTGCTGCATTTCGGCTCAGGCGTTTCCTGTCCTAATTTGATGCCTTCCATTTGGACCTGCAAACGGCAACCTCATTGCTGTTTGTGCGGTTCGCCAGGAAACTATCTTGAAACGGCGCTGGCAATTCTACTGATACACCAGACAGCCTGCTCCGAAGTTGATAACTTGCTATTGAGGCTTATTTTTTTTGGGTGTCGAAAAAAATTACGATTAATTGTTGTCCGGAATTTCGTTTGGGTCCGGAAATTATTTCGTTTTCGATACACGGGTGAATATTTGAGGAAATAATCTCTTCTTTGTCGAGAATTCCTTCTTAAAAGTATTGACTTATTAGGGCAAATTTGATAGGATACAACCTGACAATAGAATCCCGGTGGGGGGCATTCTTGAGTTTCCCCTGTTAAACACAAAACAAAATTGCTTCGCAGATTAGTCTTGACCCGGCCAACCTCTCATCTACGCAGAAGTCGACAAAAATTAGAAACAATTTAACCCACATTTATCACCCGGCAGAGGAGGACAAAAATGAGAAAGTCGATTATGTTGGCCGTTCTATTTGCCCTGAGTATGCTGTGCCTGCCCACACAGGCGGGCGTTGTTTACAGCTTCAGGCACATCGTTGAAAAGTGCGATGGCCCTATCGAACTTGCCGATGGTGTAATTGGCGAAGCGCAGCTTTTCGTTGAGGTTGTGGAGTTTGGCACAAATCAGGTGCTATTTACCTTCACGAACACCGGCCCCAAGCCCTGCTCGATTACCGACGTCTATTTTGATGATGGAGCACTGTTGGATATTGCTTCGATTGACAACTCCTGCGGCGGTGTTTCATTTTCGCAGGGTGCGTCTCCGTCCAACCTGCCGGGTGGACATACCCTCTCGCCGCCTTTTGTGGCAAGTTACTCTGCCGATTCCGACCCGCCTGTTCAACATAATGGCGTCAACCCGCAGGAGTGGCTCGGCATCGCATTTGACCTGCGAGAGGGCAAGAGTTTTGGAAACGTGACCAGCGGTCTCGGCAGCGGCGAGCTTCGTATCGGAATCCACGTCCAGGGATTTGAAAGCTGCGGTAGCGAGTCGTTTGTCAACAACGGTATGGTTCCTGAACCCAGCACTTTCGCGCTTATTGGCCTCGGTTTGAGCGCCACTGTCTGCCGCAGACGCAGAGCCATATAAACAGAACTACTTTAGAAAAATCGAAAGGCCGTGACCCCGGTTCACGGCCTTTTTTATTAGTAAGATGTCACGTCCGAAGGTATCCAATTGCCCACGTGGACCTACATATCCGGCTGCACAAATGAATCTTTGTTTTTTATCTGATGCGGACTTCGGATTTGCCTTTTAATGAGATTATCAGAGTTCCGTAGTCGGCGTAAAATCTTTTCTCGGCTGGCTGAAAATCAGTGAGCAGACAGCGTCCGAGAAATACCACCGGTCGGGTTTCCACCTTATGGGGTTCTTCCTTAACGCCGGAGACTAAAACGTAGTAGGGCTTGTCGCCCCAGCCATCCACCGTGAATGTCACTGAGTCGGTCTCCCGCCGAATGTCGCTTATCATACACGGTGCGTGAATGAACCAGCCACGCTCAGGCACTTTTTTAACATCGTATATCTTGCCTTTTCCGTAGAGTTCCGTTACGTGCGCCTGCACAGTCCCCGGATTTATCGCTGGCCCCGCACGTATTTGCTCTCTCAACTGGAAAGAGTCGGGAAGCAGCCCGACATGGTCTTTGTGAGTCAGCGGCCACGACATCTGCAGACCCGTGGCGGTAATACCTTTTGCAATCTTCTCCCACGGTCCCTGCCGGTCATACTCGCTCAATAAATGCAGCGCCGAACAATAATCAAGGCCGCACCACTGCACGGGCAGCCCAATCCACACAGGCGCTGCCCAGTTCGTCGCGCCGAGCACGGCGGTCGTTGCGTAAGTCCCCACCTCACCTGAGGTCGGCGGATAAAGATACACAAATGGAACGCCTGTCCACGCCCAGTAACGCGCCTGCTCAAGATATTCTTTTTTGCCCGAGATGATATAGCCCAGGGTATATGCCTTAACCAGATGGGCCGATGCAAGTATGTCCGGCGTGTGCAGCGGCACCTCCCAGGTTTGTGCACCGCGAGGCACAGTATCGGCATACAGTGAGGTCTGTTTGTCAAGTAGTTCGAGGGCCTTACTAATTAGTTCTTTATCGCCCGACAAAGCGGCACCTTCGAGAATCCTGACCATGTCTCTGCCTGAGTAGCCGTTAGCGTGTTTTTCAAAGTGCGTTTTAGAGAAATCTGTAGCACCCGGTCTGTATAGT
>Ga0315282_10014412_pt1 | contig 11771 bp, 13 predicted proteins | sample YL17G07_20_MG_FD_203693 | JGI IMG/M metagenome (GOLD analysis project Ga0315282, IMG submission 203693) | Sediment microbial communities from Yellowstone Lake, YNP, Wyoming, USA - YL17G07_20 | ecosystem: Environmental > Aquatic > Freshwater > Lake > Sediment | place: USA: Wyoming | collected... | reverse complement strand
ATGAATGTCAAACTCTAATGCTATATCAAGAGCCTTTCTATTAAGAGATGCCACTTGAGGTAAGATAAGTTCCAATTCCTTAAAAGAGAGTTTTTTTGACCTGCCGGCATTAAAGAGAACTCCTGTGCCTATTGGCTTTGTAAGAATCAGGACATCCCCTTCTTTAGCTCCGCAGTTAGTGAGTATTCTATTGGGATGCACGACACCAGTAACAGCTAAGCCATACTTCGGCTCATTATCATCCACAGAGTGTCCACCACCCATAGAAGCACCTGCTTCGATAACCTTATCATTTCCACCGCGGAGTATCTCCTTTAAATACCACTTGTCGAGTTTCTTTAAAGGAAACATAACAAGATTAAGAGCAGTAAGAGGCTTACCTCCCATAGCATAGACATCAGAGAGAGAATTCGCAGCAGCAATCTGTCCAAACCAGTAAGGATCATCTACTGGCGGTGTAATATAATCCACGGTACTTATAAGGGCAATCTCAGGCGACAGACGGTATACCGCCGCATCGTCACATGTATCAAAACCAACTAATAAGTTTGGGTCCTTTGACAAGCTAAGTGCTGTCAGTGCGTCCGAAAGATCTGACGGACCGATTTTAGCTGCTCAGCCGCAAGTGCGGGAAAGTCCAGTTAATGTTTTCTTCTTCCTAAAAAAATTCATTTAAATATTATTACTGCAACACCATTCGATAATATACTTAATATAATTATTTATTAAGATAATTCTATAAATCAAATAGAAAATATCGATATAAATAGAGGAATCAATCGAAATAAACTATATTGTAATTTTACAAGACTTTTCATTTAAGGCCGGATTGATCGGTAGTAAAGTTTATACAAAGGGAAACTTAAAATTGATGTTACACTATCGCGATTATAAATACCAATTAAAAAAGTATACAGACTATAACTTTTTATTGTTATTACTATAAATTATCGATGGACCATTAAGCATCTCAAAATCTGCTTCCTGAAACATCGCCATACAAGATAGAACATCAATGCCTCTTCCTTTAGAAGTGTCGTCTTTTGTATCGCGTGGATTTGAACCCGCTTCTGCCCAAAATAGATTTGCCCCCGCTGTTGCTCCTAAAATATTTGGCTCATGTGTACAATTACCAATAATATCTCTCCCCATTGCCAAACGAACAATCGCAACCAGAAAAGCCATTCTGTATTCACTTATCATTCCATACTTTTCTAACTGAGAATCTGGTATAGTGATTCTTCTCATTGCTCCACTGTAACAAGGTCTTAGCTCTCTACCTATGAGAATTTTCTCTGTGATTTCTTCAATTGAATGTTCAGGACCAACAGGTTCAACACATGTTCCTACCAACAGCCCTGCCTCATGAGCGGCTCTGACAGTGTTTAAACGAGTTTGAGGTTGAATCTTTGTATCTCTTCCTTCACCCATCCTGACGGCGTGATATATACCCGTATAGCCGGCATCTCTAAGTTGCTTTGCCTCTTCATATCCAAAATCTCCTATGTTCGCTATCATGACTGTTTGAGGATTTAGTTTCTTCTTGACTTCCTGAGATGTTTCCACAAATGTAGAAAACTGGTAATCTCCAGTAGTCATAAAAAATAATGCGTTAGCTCCTTGTCTTTCAGCTTTCTTCGCCAGTTGAATAACTTCTTCTACAGACAATTCTGTTTTTTTAGTAAAGACCTTATTTTGAGCTGCAAATGCACAGAATAAACAGTTATTCGGACAAGGCGCAAGATTCAGTCCTATTTGAGCATGTACTTCTGACTTGCCTTGAGATGCTGTTCTATTGATTGAATCAGCAAATGCCATAATAAAACCAGCTTCAGTGGAATGAGGAGGAACTGTTAAAAGATGACTAATCTCTTTTCTTGTAAGATAATGGCCATCGTAAACTTTGCTCACAATATCAACAATTTTTATATTAATCTTCATGTTAAATCAAGACTGTCCAATATTACTAAAATACACCGCATATATTTTTATAACACAGCAAATATCAGTTATACTAATCAATATTGTCTATACATAGAGTGCCTTTTATCGATTTTCTCTATTTGACAATATTGAAGGTCAGGAATATTATTAATCTTTCAACTTGTTGACTTTTATAGTAAATTTCTAAAATCTTATTCTATAAGAGATGGTAAATAAATCCGCCCTTGGGATATTTTTTAGAATCCCTATATATGGCAAAGTAAAAAAGAGACTTGCTGCTGAAATAGGAGAAGAAGCAGCATTAAATGCATATAAATCCATGCTTAATGTAACCATTGATAATGTCTCAAGACTTCAAGACACAGATATTTTCGGATTTTATGAAGGCGAAAAAACATCTCTAAATATTACCTTATCTTCCTTTAGAAAAGATGGACAGAAAGGATTTCCAGAAAAAATATATCTCATTACACAGAAAGGTAAAAACCTTGGCGGAAGGATGTTTAATGCAATGAAATGGCTCTTTGAAAAAGGCTATGAACGTGTCTCACTGATTGGTGTAGATTCCCCTGATTTGCCATTATCTTTCATCGTTGATGCATTCAAAAGACTCGAATTTTATGAACTCGTTATAGGACCCTCTGAAGATGGTGGATATTATCTTATAGGCCTTACTAAACCTATCAAAAATTTATTCACAAATATACATTGGGGAATTTCAAACGTCCTCAATGAAACCATTTCCAGGGCAGAGTATTCTCGAATCAGCTATTTTTTACTTCCAAGGTGGTATGACATAGATAACCTGAATAACCTCCTTCGCTGGAAAAGGAAATAAGTACACTACTCACATCTTACCATCATATAACGAATCTTAGTTGACTAAAATCAAATATCTTTGTTAATGTAATGAATTATTTTTTAGGAGCCTTTCTTTATGGTAAAGAAAAAAAGCATCAAGGTAGCCAAAAAAGCAAAAGCAAAGAAAACAGTACGAATCTCTCTCAAAGAAAAAAAGATGCGAGAGATAAAGAAAGAGCTTATAGCCCAGAAAAAAGCACTTCTTTCTGAGGCAGTGGAAGCTCTCAATACTCTCAATAAACTTCCAGGGCAGATTGTATTCCCTGACCTTGGTGATCAGGCATCTGCTGAAATAGACAGGAGTTTCATGCTGAGGTTAAGAGGAAGGGAGCGTAAATTATTAAAGAAGATTGAGGATGCTATTGATAGAATAGAACAAGGTTTATTCGGTATTTGTGACAGGTGTGGTGAGGCAATAGATATAAAGAGACTTGAAGCAAGACCTGTTACAACCATGTGTATAGAATGTAAAACACAACAAGAAGAGGAAGAGAAGCTAAGAGAAAAGTAGCTTCTCTTTATAGGTATAGGTCGTTCGTTTCAGCTCTTTAAAATCTCAGGAATGCTCCGATGCTTCCAGACTCCTCCAACTTCTTATTTTTAGAAGCTACCTCGACAAATGCTCCTTGCTCAACTGCCTTCTGTGCTACAAGGTCAACAATGTAATTCACCTTTTGCATTTCTCCTTTGCAGTAAGGGCAAGATGATATATGCTGAACCGTCAGATATCCACATTTTTTACATGAGAGACCAGCTTGTTTATAATCCTTAAGAAATATAAGTTTCATAATACGGCCTTCCTGTAAGGCATTCAGTACATCTTCTATGCCTATAACCGCATTTTCATTCTTCATCGCCTTTGTAAGCAAACCATTAATGTTCTCAGTCTCTTTCTTTTCCTCAAAAACCTGCAGTACAGGTTCTACTTTTTTGAATATCTCTTTACTATTTGCAAACATCTCTGTTTGGAATGTCCCTATAATCTTATCTGCTATTGTATGCGGGAGCATAGCTTTTACTTTTGTAACAGCCTCTTCGGAGCCACCTATTAGTAGTCGTCCAACATATTCGCGAGATAGAAATGTGTCTAATTGCTTAAGCACATCCTTTAGGTGCAGCCCCACATGGTAGTCTATGTGCCTTTCAAAACTTTTTTCAGAAAGGGCAAACCATCCGCCTTTTTTATGCTTACCAGGCACATCAGCAGAATGAACCTCTGTATATTCCTCTATCTCACCAAGATGGATGAGAAATAAACGTGCTGATTCTTTATCTACAAGCAAGATGGCATACCTCTGATAGGTATCGAGAATATCAAGTAGAGGTTTTATGTATGGTGTATTGTCCACAATAATTTCATTTTTTACGGGAACTGAAAGATTGAAATCCCTCCAGAAACTTCTCTCTTGAGAACTCAGGATAGCAAGTCCTTTTTTAAACAATCTCTTGTTTGACAGGATATACGATTCAATCTTATCAAGGTCGCCATTTACCCGCTTCAAGATAACTTTATCAAGTTTTTCCGCCGTCTGTTTGAGCATATTCTTTACGTGTATCACATAATTATTCTTTATATTCGTCACCGGATTAACATTGAGATAGAGGCTTACAAAAAAGGCATCTTCACCACGCGTTTTTGCTATTTTTATTAGTTCTTCTCTACTAAGCATTTTCTCCTCCTTCTATATGTCTAAATATTTCAAAGACAGAGACAAAAAGGGCCAGCACCAATGGCCCCATGATAAACCCTATGAATCCAAAAAGTTTTATGCCTCCAAGTACACTAAAAAAGACGGCAAGTGTAGGCATCTTTGTCCTTCCACCTATTATTATAGGCTTAAGTATATTGTCAACCATGCTGATAATTAGCAAACCAAACAAAAAAAGTATAATCCCTTTACCATAACTACCTTGAATAAACAAATATCCACATGCAGGCCCCCATATAGAAAATGTACCAAGCAGCGGGAGGAAAGACATGATAGACATAGCTGTTCCCCATAATACCGGTGATTTGAGTCCAAGGAAATAAAATGCAATGCCTCCTAATATGCCCTGGATAATGGCCACCACAACGCCGCCAAATACAGTCGATATAATCATATCTTTTATCTTTGACATAAGTCTGTTTTTATCTTCTTCGGCAAATGGTAAGTAGTCCCTTATTCTTGAAAGAAATCCCGGACCATCCTTAAGCAGGAAAAAAACTGCAAATAACATAAATATAAAATCTAAAATCATACGTGCTATATTTGAAATCCAGTTCGATAGGCTGTTTGTTATTCCCATGCCTACCTTTTTAATATTCTCTGTAATTATGTTGCCTATATCTATAGCTTGCACTCCCATATATGATTGAATTTTATTAACTAAATTCATGAGCTTTGGATTAGTAAAGATATCTTTTATGGAACCTGTTGTACCGTGATTGATACTTTCTATGAAATTTCCTACCTCATCTGTGAGGATGAAAGAGAGGTAGGTAAATGGTCCTAAGATGAGCAGGATTAATATTAACAAAGTAACAGTTGATGAAATAACTTTAAACCTTACAAATCTCGATATGAAGGCGTAGACGGGATAGAGAACTATTGAAAATACGACTGCCCATGCAATCGCATTAAGAAAGGGTTGGATTATCAGGTAGGTCAGGTAGCCAAGAAGAACCACCAAGAAGATGGAAGTTACCATATAGAACCTATTAGCTATCAGAAGATGCCTCCACAAATGATTTAAACAGGCTTAAAGCATTCTCGTCTTCTATCATGAGTTCCGGATGCCATTGCACACCAACAAGAAAGGGATAGTCTTCCTTATAAAATGCCTCTATCAGATTATCGGTAGAAAAAGCGAATGCTAATAGACCTCTACCCAGTTCCTTTACAGCCTGGTGATGGGTGCTGTTCACAGAAAACGTGCCTTTTTTCAAAAACCTGTTTTCTGTTATCACTATCATATGATAATTCTTTTTGTGGTTAATTTCTACTGATACCTGTGAATCGATATCCTGATAGAGTAATCCACCGAAGAAAACATTCATTAACTGCATGCCATAACATATACCGAGAACAGGTTTATTAAGATTTATAACCTCCTGGAGCAGGGAAATCTCAAAATCGCTTCTTTTTTTCGATACAGGGTTAACTCGGAATATTTTAGCCTTGTTATAATAAAAGGTATTAAGGTCATCTCCTCCAGGGATAAGTAACCCATTAATTATTTTTGCGTAAAGAGCTATATTTATTGTTGGAGGTATCAATACTGGAACTCCTCCTGCTCTGACTACTGCATCAGAATATTGGCGCTTGAGTTTAAAATATTCACCTTCAATATCTGTTGTTATGCCGATTACTGGACTATATCCCATGTTTAAGAATCCTGCCTGTATTAATACCTGTAACCCTTCCTTCCCATAAAGCAGGCAATCCATTAGCAATTACATAATATATCCCTTCTGGTTTCAAAAATGGTTCATCAAATGTTGCCCTGTCAATTACCTTTTTATGATCAAAGATAACAATATCCGCAAATGCACCTTTCTTTAAAATTCCCCTTTTACGTATGCCAAAAGTCTTGGCAGGCAGCATTGTTATTTTGTGTATAGCTTCGCTCAAGCTCATCAGCCCTTTGTTCCTTACATATCTTCCCAGAAACCTCGGAAAACTCCCAAATCCCCTCGGATGTGGCTTTCCCTTATGTGTACGTCCACTTGTACAGCGTGCAGAACTATCAGTGCCTATCATGACATATGGAAGTGAAAGAAACCTCTTGAGATTAACCTCATTCATGAACGAAAATATGGCGCCGACCCTGAGTTTCTCTTCAAGGAGTATTTTTAAAAGTATATCAACAGGTTCAGAATTTTCATGGTCGGCAATAGAAGCAATACTTTTGCCTTCCATCCATCTGTTTGTCTTAGAAGACACTGATGATATATGTATATTTACCCAGTATTGTTCTTGAGGGTGTTCATATAATATTTCTCTTTTTATCTTTTCTTGCACTTTTGGACTTTTTAACCTCTTTAACTCTTCATCTGCTCCTCCCTCATATACCCATGATGGTAGTATTGTGTCAAGGTCAGTAGAAGCAGCAGTATAAGGGTATCTATCACATGTGATCCTTATGCCTTGTTTCTGAGCCTTTTCTATCATCGAAATAGCACTGTCTATCTTTTGCCAGTTCTTTTGCCCACTTGTCTTTATATGAGAGATATGGACATTAACCCCTGCTTCATTTGCAATCCTGATTATTTCTTCGATAGATTCTATTAATGTATCTCCTTCACTCCTCATATGGGAAGTATAAATAAGGTTGTTACAACATCTTGCCATCTCAATCAGTTCTTTGGTATCTGAATACACACCGGGTGAATATATTAAGCCTGTAGAAATTCCGATAGCACCTTCGTTGATCGATTTTTTGATAAGTAAGTGCATCTTCCCTCTTTCTGCTGTGAGTAATTTTCTGTTTTGGTATCCTGTTACACATGCCTTTATATTGCCGTGGCCAACAAGTGTTGCGAAATTAAGGGTGATGCTCCTTTTTTCAAGAATTCCAAAATACTCCTCAAAAGTTGACCAGCGTTCTTGGATACCAAGTTCCTTGAGATCTTCTTCCCTATGCTTGAATACCTCCCCATAGAGTGGCGCAGCAGAAAGACCACAATTTCCGTTTATTTCAGTCGTTATTCCTTGACATACCTTACCTTCTGCACGAGGATCAGCAAGCAGCGTAAAATCAGAATGTGCATGGGTATCTATAAACCCAGGGGCAACTGCCAGTCCATCAGCTTCTATAACTCTGTCAAATCCCACCTTACCCGCCTTTTCTAAATGGGGGCTGGGTGGATTAAACTTATGCCTACTGTCTACTGCCTTCTTGTTAATAAAAACGATCCTGTCTCCTGAAATACCTATATCACCCTCAAACGGTTCTGACCCGGTACCATCAAAGATTAGACCGTTTTTGATTACCATATCAACTCTTTCTTTCATCCTCAAAAAAAATCTCAGGCGATTGTATACTTTTTATAAATAATGGCATCAAAAAAAATGAAATAACCTTGACACGGTTCCAGAAACCTTTTACATCCTCCCCCCTTACCTTCTCCTTGTAAGTCTCAGCTATCTGGTCTTTAATCCTTGGAAGTGATTTCATAGTAAGACCCATTATAGAAAAGAAATCAATGACAGGTATACCTAAACGCTCAAGAGGTTTTAAAATTTTTCCAATAGCACCTATCAGTGATTCTATTTGTGTTGTTGCAGTAAGTATCTTTGCACCTGCAATCATAAAAAAGATCCTCATTGTTCTCAGGGAGGCTATATTGAGCCCTTCCTCTGTAATAACAAGATGTCCTTTGCTGTAAAGGATTCTTCCATGCTGGAATAATATATTGCTAAGAAAGGTAAAAAGGAGAAAAAGGCTTATCGGTATCCAGCCACTCTTCAAAGATTTAAAAGGTAACCTGAGAAGAAATATTAAGATTACAACAGCAATAAATAGATAAACAGTAACATCCTTTATAAGAAAAAGGCAGACGATGAAAATTATATATAAGACAATCTTGATCTCTGGGGACAATAGGTTACCTGTAATGGAGGTTATTTTTCCTAAATTCTACAACCTTTTGAACTGTTGGTATCGATGTAATATATTTATTAAGACCAGCAGCAATCGCCTCTGCTATTTGTGTTCTGTAATAATCCTTTGAAAGCAACTTTTCATCTTCAGGATTACTTATGAAAGAGACTTCAACAAGCACCGAGGGCATTCTTGCACCGAAAAGCACATAAAACAGCGCCTGTCTGACGCCAAGGTCTAAAATATATTTATGATCGTCATTAAGATTTGATACCATAGATTTCTGGATATAGTGTGCAAGCTTGATAGATTCATCTCTCTTATTTTGTCGCATAAGATCACTCTTAATTACATCCAAGACATCCATCTGCCGCTGCATCGCTTTCATCTTCTTCAACGATATTGCATTCTCTCTTGCTGCAACCCTCATAGCCTCCTCATCATCTGTCCAGTTAAGCAGATATGTTTCAACACCTTTTGCGTTTCTTCTTGGACTTGCATTGGCATGTATTGATACAAAGAAATCTGCATTTTTTTTGTTTGCGAAAACGGTCCTTTCTTCGAGTGGTATAAATATATCGGTATCTCTTGTGAGAAAAACCTCATTCAATGGATCAGATAAAAGAATCTTTTTTAGTTTAAGAGCTATATCAAGCACAACATCCTTTTCATAAAGCCCTTTTAATCCTACTGCGCCCGGATCATGGCCCCCGTGCCCAGGGTCAATAACAATTCTCCTTGTGACTATTCCTGTATCAGGTTTCCTTATTTTTTCTTTCCCATAGACATCAATAACAAATCTTGCAGGTTCATCAAGAACAAAGGCGTTAAAATCTACAATCTTTTCGAGGTCAAGGACAACCCTTACTGTATCAGGTTTAAACTGGCCTGCCCTGATTGTCTTCAATATCCCATCTCCAACAGGAAGATTGGTATTTATCTCTTTTGCTATCGCGGTATTCATTAGGTCAAAATAGAGCCTGTCAGGATTAGACAAACGATTCTTTGAAAACTCAACAGGTTTTGATAGATCAACTACAATCCTTGTGTAATCAGAAGATAACCAGTAGCGAATACCTTTGACTTCTGTTTTATTAGAGGCTAATAAAACAGAAGGCGAAAAAATGATCAATAAAAAGACAGCAGATTTTAATATTCTTTTATTGCTTAATTTGAGGTTCAAAAACAATACTTGTTCCCCAAACCCTTTATTGTCAACTAAACAGCCTGGACAGCGTTTATCTCTGGTATCTCTCTCTTCAAGTTAGCCTCAACCCAATTCTTTAGTGTGAGAGTAGACATGGGACAACTGCCGCATGCACCCTTAAGTCTGACATAAACAACGCTATCCTTTATTTCAACAAGTTCTATATCCCCTCCATCCCTTTTGAGACCTGTTCGTATCTTTTCAAGAACCTTTTCAACATCTTCCTTCAGCATATACCCTCCATATTCTTTCTTTAATGATAAAAAAATATCTTTATTTATTCAAGTTTTATTTATTAATGAACATACTGTTCTCTTTTCCTATTTTAACCTTTTTAATGAGATATACCCTGTGAATATAAAAACAAACTTTATACAAGCCTTGACAATTCATATCAACATATATTTATATATTAATAAAGCTTGTTCTCGATGAAAGTATGTTAAGGAATTTTGCAGAATATCTTGTATATGATGTTATACATCTGGAATATAGTTCACGCCTTGCAGATGCCCTTGTTTTTTTTATTTATGACACAATTAAGATATTCTTTTTGCTTTCAGTAATCATATTTGTTGTATCAATAATTAGGAGTTATTTCCCGCCTGAAAAGACGAAGCGGATATTATCTCATAAAAAAATATTTATGGGTAATATCCTTGCGGCCTTGCTCGGCGTTGTCACACCATTTTGCTCTTGCTCAGCAGTGCCCCTATTTATAGGCTTTGTGGAAGCGGGTATTCCTCTCGGCGTGACTTTTTCGTTTCTCATTTCTTCCCCCATGGTGAACGAGGTGGCTGTTGTTTTGCTTTTCGGGCTCTTCGGATGGAAAGTAACGGCGATTTATATCGGTACCGGCCTTCTCGTAGCTATATTCGGAGGGATTATTATCGGGAAACTCAGGCTCGAAAAATGGGTTGAAGAATACGTTTTTAAATTCCACAATGGACAGGAATATGAAATAACCAAACAGACGTTCAAAGAAAGACTTCAATACGCAAAAGACAGCACGGCAGATATATTAAAACGAATATGGTTATATATTCTCATAGCCATCGGTATCGGCGGATTCATCCATGGTTATGTGCCTGAAGACTTTCTCGTCCATTATGCAGGGAAGGGGAATTTCTTTGCAGTACCCGTAGCAGTATTAATCGGGGTGCCATTGTACTCAAACGCAGCAGGAGTCATTCCCATAGTTTATGCATTAATGGAAAAGGGCTTAAGTATGGGAACAGTGCTTGCCTTCATGATGGCGGTAACCGCATTGTCACTCCCCGAGATGATAATTCTGAGGAAGGTCTTAAAGATTCCGTTGCTTGGCGTATTTGCCGGAATAATGACTGTAACCATAATAGCCGTCGGCTATCTGTTTAATACAATTTTATAGGAGGTTAGTTTATGGAAATCAAAGTGTTGGGGCCAGGTTGCCCGAACTGCCATATGTTAGAGGAAACCGTGAAGAAAGCAGTCAAAGAACTCGGCATCGACGCAAAAGTTGAAAAGATAACCGATATGTTTGAAATCATGAAGCATACCATGTCAACCCCTGCCCTTGTTATCAATGGAAAACTAAAGCATTCAGGAAAACCTTTACCAAGTCTTGAGAAGGTAAAAGAGTTGATACAGCAGGCAACTATCTAAAAGGATAAAAAAATGGACAAAGTTCTCAACATCTTCAAAGCACTGTCTGATGAAACACGTCTACGGATACTTAAACTTCTTGAAAATGGTGAGTTGTGCGTATGCGACATCGTTGCCGCCCTTGACATGATTCAGCCGAAGGTATCTTTTCATCTTGGGGTTCTGAAAGAAGTCAGCCTGATTAAAGACAGAAAACAGGGGAAATGGGTTCATTACAGCATAGATGATTCAGATATCTTCAAAAGGTTTCTGCTCCTGTCAACACTTGAGAGGATTTCTGCTGAAACAGTATCTGAGGATACCAGGAGACTAAAGGATTTCCTGAAGGTTAAACATCAAAAAGCAAACGTTGTTTCCCAGTCCAATAGAACTGTTTGCTGTGGGAGGTAACTATTATGGTTGAGGTTGTAAGGAAACTGTCTTTTCTCGACCGTTTTCTCACGCTGTGGATATTTTTGGCCATGGCTGTGGGTGTCGGAACGGGTTATGTATATCCACAGGTTCAGGGTTTTATTAATATGTTTCAGGT
>Ga0315282_10014411_pt1 | contig 11771 bp, 11 predicted proteins | sample YL17G07_20_MG_FD_203693 | JGI IMG/M metagenome (GOLD analysis project Ga0315282, IMG submission 203693) | Sediment microbial communities from Yellowstone Lake, YNP, Wyoming, USA - YL17G07_20 | ecosystem: Environmental > Aquatic > Freshwater > Lake > Sediment | place: USA: Wyoming | collected... | reverse complement strand
CATCCTCCTGTGTGTTTTCCCTTGCTCATCAAGCCACAGGAGGATGTTATGCCTCAACGGTCAAACCTTTTCAAGTCGCACTGGTAAAACCAGTGGTTTACCTTCTTGGATAAATTATGATCAATAAGCCTACCAGGCAGAGGCTGCTCCCCCACCTCAAGAAGAGTTCCAATACCCGATCTACATTCATAAAACCTTTTTGGTTCACTCCGGTCCCCCTATCGTGTAGAACCCATAAAGAGATTCGGGATCATAGTCACAAAACCGGGTACAAAAGTAACCAGGAATAAAACAATAACCAGGGCTACCATATGCCACCTGAGTTCATGGGCCAGGGTCCAAACGGGAACTTTGCTTATGCTCGCCAATGTGTACAAGACCATACCCACCGGGGGGGTTAAGAGGCCAACCATCAGGTTGAGGGTCATCATCACCCCGAAATGGACTGGATCGATACCGAGTTTGGCGATCATCGGCATGAAGACCGGGATCGTCAAGAGCATGATACAGATTCCTTCCATGAAACACCCCAGAATGAGCAGAATGATATTAATAATCAGGAGGACGACCCAGGGATTATGACTCAGGGACATGAGGCCGGTAATCACGGTCTCCGGAACCCGCTGATGAATGAGGAGCCATCCAAAAATACCCGCCGCGGAGATGATGAACAATACCCGGACCGAAGATTCCAGGGTCTCCCATAGGATTCGCGGGAGGTCCCTGAATTTGACCTCCTTATATATGAACATGGTCAAAATGAGCGCATAGACCGTAGCCGCCACTGCCGCTTCCGTCGGGGTAAAGATTCCCGAAACCATTCCACCGATGATGATAACCGGCGTCGCTATGGCCGAGCAAGCGCCCAGGGTGCTGTCCATGAGTTCTCGAATAGTGGCCCTTCGTTCCCGGGGGTAACCCCTCCGGCCTGAAACCACGTAGACGATAATCATCAAAGCGATCCCCATGAGGAAGCCGGGAACAAAACCACCCAAGAAGAGTCGCCCAACCGATGTACCGGTTATGCTTCCATAAATGACGAAAGGAATGCTCGGGGGAATGACAGGGCCGATGGCCGCGCTGAATTTACGATCGAACCCCCTTTTGATCATGCCTTCCAACTCCACCGTTCCCAGGGCGGCGGCCTCGGCCACGGCGGCCCCTGTCATCCCTGCAAAAATCATGGCACTGACCACAACAACATGGCCCAGACCTCCCCTTAAGTGCCCTACCAAGTTCTGGGCAAATCGAAATAAACGGAGGGTTATTCCACCGGCATTCATCAGGTTGCCGGTCAGGATGAAAAAGGGAATGGCCAGGAGGGTAAAACTTGTTGTGCTGGAGTACATTCTGGCAGGGACCATGGTCAAAACCTCTGTCTCCCCCAGGACTACAAAAAAGAACACCGCCGTCAAACCCATGGAGACAGCAATGGGGAGTCCCAGCATGATCAGGCCCACCAGGACCAAAAAGATCTCCGCCGTCAGCATCGTTTTACCCTCCGGGTTGGACTATTTTTTCCTGGCATCCTCGACGAATTTCATAAATCTTTTTACATTCTCTTCCCCGGCATATTTGCCGATCCTTTCATACGCCGGGCCCATGGCCGCACGGAACGGCACGAGGTCCGGACGGGTCACCTTGACCCCGGCCTTCTCCATCCTGGCAATCTGATCTGCCTCTTCGGCCATGATCGCCTTGCGCATGTAGGCCCCTGCGGCCTTGCTCTCTTCCCGGAAGATTTTCTTTTGCTCGGGGGTCAGCTTGGCCCAGGTCTTCGTGCTGATCACATGGACCATGTTGTTGTAAACATGACCGGTGAGGGCCAGGTTTTTCTGGACCTCATAGAACTTGTTGTGATAGATCACGGCGATGGGGTTCTCCTGGGCATCCACCACTCCCTGGGCCAGGGCCATGTATAATTCCGGGAAGGCAATCTTGGTCACAACCCCTCCCAAAGCCTCCATGGCCGCTTGAAGCTGTATCTCCGGGGGAACCCGGATTTTCAATCCCTTCACATCTTCAGGTTTTAGAACGGGCCGCTTGCTGTTGGTGAGGTTTCGAAATCCCCATTCCCAGTTGGACAGAACGATGAACCCTTCCTTTTCCGCAAGCGGAGCGAACCAATCCAGGGATGGCCCGTCCAGGGTTCGATGGACGTGGTCATACCCGTCATACACAAAGGGAAGCATGACCACGGAGAAGGCTTTCACATACTTATCCAGGGCGCCCTGGGTCGGGAGGCTCATGTCGATGGCCCCGAGTCGAACCTGCTCGGCCTGCTCCGGCGGAGATCCTAAGACATTCGCCGGATAGATGACGATCTTCACCTGTCCCTTGGTCCGCTCTTCTACCCTGGCGGCAAACTGCTTCGCAGCCAAATGTCCCGGATGAGTCTCTTCAGCGTAATGGGCAAATCTCATCTGGATGACCTGGGCTTCTGCCTTTGACAGACCTATAGAAAAAATGAAGGCTGCGGCCATCCCCAACGCGCAAAATGCTAAAATGTTTCGATGGAACTTCATACATCTGCCTCCTTTCTTTTTTTGCTGATCCTTTGGATCGCAAGATAGTTCAAAAAAATAGAGCCGTATCCTCCCCGGTCCTATCGAAATCTCCGGTTTCCAATCTATTCCTCCCCCCTTTCCTTCAGAGCCTTTTTTAACTTTTCAAGCCAATCCTCCCTGGGAGGACAGAAGATATCGATTCCCTTGAATCCGGTTTTGGTCTCCCCTCCATGCGCCACATTGGGAGGATGAATGCATATATCCCCCGCTTCCATCAAGAACTTCTCCTCCCCACAAATGTGGTCCTCCGCTCCCTCCAGGATGATGAGGATCTGTTCGGATGGATGACTGTGAAGTGGGAAAACACAGCCGGGGGGATTCTCAATGAAGCTGATCAGCGCATTCTGGCCGCAAACCATGTGGCTCTTCGATTGCTCGGTTAGCATGACTACCGGCAGATCTTTGATGTGATAAAAGTACTTTGTTTTTTTCTGAGTCATGATTCTCCCCCTCTAAAAGGAGCTTGAGATTAAAAGAGCTTAAACCGGCCATCGAACTCCGGTTGAACCGTAACCTGGGTGAAGACCCTATCCTTCTCTTCCCGGACCGCGGCCATCATCCATAAAAAGCCAACCCTCGTTCCCGGGGTCGCCACATTGTAGTGGAAGCCTTTTTTAATGGCCACGGCGTCACCCTCCCAGACCGGGATGACCATCTCCATCTCCTTGAAGTCGCTATAATTGAGATGAATCCCGAAATTGGGATGGGGCATATCGATGTAGAGATAGACTTCCTCCTTCTCCTTCCAATGATCGTGAGGCGGCCAGCTTGTCCAGTTGCCATCCTTGCTGAAAGTCACTCCTGCCAGGAGCCGGGAAGCCTGGACATTGTTTTCGCCAATGAGGGTGTGAAGAGTTCGGGCATAGGGTTCGAATCCAGCCTGCTTCACCAAGCCCGGATTCTTCAGCACCTCTGAGAATCGGACCGCTTGGACAGGATATTTCTTGCTCGAAGGGGCGGCACACTCGGCCAGATCAAAGGTCTTTTCAGAAATAATGGTGCAGCGGCTATCGATTGCAAGGTAGAGGGCATCGTATTTAGTGAGAGAATAACTCTTTCTACCCACCCGGATCCTCCCGCTTCCGTTTAGACAGATAAAACCGATCTCTTCGTCTTGAGAGTCGACATCGATCTTTCCCCCGCCCTCTCCCAGGACGATCCGGCCGTATCGGAGAAACTCAAGACCCGTGTTATATTGGTGGATGATTCGCCTTCGGCCTTGAATCCGCTGAGTCCCTCGAAACAACCATGCATGAGCCATGCGGTCCCTCCTCTCGAAGTCATTGAGTCATTACTGTTGAAGGTACAAGTTCAGCGAGCCTGCATCCTCAAATGTCTGGAGGTCAGCAGGCATCGCCTTGGCTCCCGGACCCAAACACGGGCAATCCCAGAGTAGAAAAGCCCTCCAGGAGTCGCATTCCCTTATAGGCCATTTTCTGCGACGAAGTACTACTGTTTCGTATTGCTCCCCGTATAGCCCAGCCTGGAAGATATCTGGGCCACAGCCCTTTTCACCTCCCCCACAAATGTCTTCTCAAGGGGGGTACCGATCTTTTGTATGGGCCCGGAGATGCTGAGGGCGGCAATGGGATTTCCAAGATGGTCCCGGATCGGAGCAGCGATACACTCCACGTCTTCCTCATACTCTTTGTGATCCACTCCATAACCCAGTTCCCTGATCTTCTTTAACTCTTCGGTCAGTCTGCCCCTGGAAGTGATGGTCCTTTTGGTGTACGGTTTAAAAGGGATCCGGTCAACGATTCGGGATTGCTCCTCCTCAGTCTGATGGGCTAATAAGACCTTCCCCAAGGCGGTACAGTAAATCGGGGCTCTTTGACCGATCTTGGACATGACTCCCAGGCTTCGGGGGGAATCGCATTTGTCCACATAGAAAATCTCTGTATCACTCAAGACCGCGAGATGCACGGTTTCCTGAACCTTCTGGGCCAGTTCTTCCATGATGGGTTTTGAAATCCGGATGAAGTCCATTTGCCTGAGGTAGGCATTGCCGATTTCAAACGAGGCGAGGCCCAGCGAGTATTTCCCCGTTTCTTTGTCCTTCTCCACAAGGCCACACTTCTCCAGAGAAAGAAGGATTCGATAGGCGGTGCTTCGATCGAGTGCGAGGTGACGGGCCAGCTCACTGACCTTGCAATAAGGCTTATCCCCTTGAAAGCTCTTGAGGATCTTACAAGCCCGGATGATGGAGTTAATCAGGTAGCGGTCTTTGGATGCTTTGCTCATTTCACTATTACAGCAGATTGTTCATTATTTAACACTCTTATAGGAATATCGAAACAATTTGTCAAGGAATTTTTTGAGCTTGCTCCCCCCCACTTTTCATGGGAAGTTCCAGGCCCGGGTGCATGTGCGGTTCAACCAAAAAAGAAGGACATGACTGTGAAGGAAGCATAGGCCCCGTTGCCTATTTTTGATCTTTTATTCTTGACCGGCAAACTTCCTTTTTATATATTTAACTTCGCTCCTAAAGGAGTTCTTCACTATTGCCTGCAGCCATGTTCTCAGGATAATTTTCCTTGAAATGGCAGGAGGATTTATGGCCTTGCCGGATCTTGACAGAATTGTTGAAGAGATGGAAAGGATCGTTTCTCAGAAATACGTCTCCACCAGCATTTTTGAACGCATTAAAAATTCCCTCGACCCATTTCCCTATGAGGCCGAAAAAGACAAACTTCCCATTGCCGTGGTCATGCCCGGATCAACCGCAGAGGTGGGTGAACTCCTCAAATACGCCAATACGGCCAAAATTCCACTGTTTGTCAGGGGATCCGGAACGTCCTTTACCGGGGCTTCGAGATACCCCGTACCGGGCATTGTCCTGAGTACACGAAGACTCAACAAGATTGAGGTTTGTGAAGACTACGGTTTCTTTGAGTGCGGGCCCGGGTGTATTGTGGCCAGTGTAGAAGAGGAGTTGAAACCGCGAGGCTTTTTTCTTCCCGTTGCGCCCGGTAGCCGGGTAATCGCCAGCATGGGGGGAGTCATCTCGAATAATACCAGCGCCCATATAGTAGATACCAGCATCGGGAAGCCAGCAGATTATGTCCTGGGCCTCGAAGTGGCGCTGCCCTCGGGAGAAATAATCGAAACGGGGACAAAAGGTCTGAGGCGTCCGGCAGGCACGGACCTCACCAAGATGTTCGTGGGCGGCGACGGACTTTTAGGCGTTATTACCCGTATCCGAATGAGGCTCGTCCCTGCATTTCAGAGGGCCTACGGCGTGGCCATTTACGAAGATGTAAAGGACCTTGCCAAGGGGGTCCAGCGCATGTACATGGAGAGGCGGCCTCCTCCCCTATTCATGGAATTCATGGAGGATAAGGTGGCCCAGATCGGGTATGGGATCAAAGGGCTGGACCCTCAAAAAGGCTCCGTTATACTCTTTGTGAATATCGGGGATTCCAAGGAGGAGGCAGCAAAAAAGGTGAACCGGGTGCTGATGTCCCTCAAGGCCGAGCATCCCACAGAGGCGGAAGAGATCAAGGACGAAATACTCTGGGAAAAACTTTGGTCTGCCAGGGAAGCAATCGGCTCATTTCTGATGCAGCAGAGCGACAATCAGTGGTCCTCTGCGGAAGTGGTAGGGAATTTAAAGCAACTCGTCGAATGCATGGAGGACGTGGCGAACTTCAACAGAGGTCTGCCGTTACTCAGCGAGTTACCGCTCTATACTTTCGGGCACATAGGCGGGCTGACCATGCATCCGGGCGTGATCATTCCCAAGGAATGGGAGAACGAGAAAAAGAAAAGGGCGATCGACGAGAAATTCCAACGGGAAGAAGAAATTAACTTAAAATATGCCACCTGCGGTGGAGAATGGGGCCAGTTTGCCAAGAGGACCTCTTTTTTTGTCAAACGCTACGGGGAAAATAGCCACAAATTGGTAAAGGGCTTGAAGAATGCTTTCGACCCGAATAATATTCTGAACCCCGGAATACTGGAGGGAGATAGATAATCGGCCTGGATTTTCAGAGAGGGGCTTGTTCTTGTGGAGAAAGGGAAATGAGGGAAGAGGAAAAGTTAGATAGCTTCGGATATGAAGAGATGATGGATATCGCCAAGCGGGCCACCGATGTGGTGCGCGACGCAGCCAGTAGGTGCCGGAACTGCAATTTCTGTTTCAGTATATGTCCTCTCTTTCACTCCACGAGGGGATTCCATAGCCAGACCCCGTCGGGCCTTCTCCAGGCGGTCCACTACGCCATCAAATGGAATTTGATGGAGGGACGGGAAAAAAGCCAGCTTAGCGACCTCCTGTACCTGTGCACCACCTGCAAAGGGTGTGTCTTGCGCTGCGCATCCAAAGCAACGGGGCTTCCCGTCCTCCAGGCCATTGAAGCGGGCCGGCGCATTTTATTGGATAGAATGATCGGCCCTCTGCCCGCGCAGCGTAAAGCACTGAAGGACTTGAATCTCTACGGGAATCCCTACGGCGAAAGGCCTGAAAAGAGGCTCGATTGGTTGCGGGGTCTGGCCGCAAAACGCCTGCCTAAAGAGAAAACGCCTGTTCTTTTTTACGTGGGCTGCACGGTAGCCTTCGATCCGGCCCTTCACCGCCTGGGTAGAACCTTCGCCACCCTCCTGAACCGCCTGGATGTGGACTTTGGTGTTCTCGAAAATGAAGTTTGCTGCGGCGACCCGGCCCTGCGTATGGGGGATGAGGCCCTGTTCAAGGAATTAATGAATCAGAACAGGAATCGGTTCAGGGAGGCCGGTGTAAAAACCATCGTCACTTTCTCCCCCCATTGTTTTAACACCTTTGTTACCGAATACCCCTCCCTGCGGGAAGAAGTCGAGGTACTCCATTACACCGAATTTTTTCCCCGGTTGCTCAAGGAAAACAGAAAGGTCTCCGCGAAAAGATTACCCTACAGGGTCACCTACCACGATCCCTGTTATCTTGGAAAACACAATCAGATTTATGATCCGCCCCGGCAACTCCTCAAAATGGTCCCCGGGATTGAGCTGGTGGAAATGAGGATGAATAAAGAGGAAGCCCTTTGTTGCGGGGGTGGGGGGGGCCGGATGTATGCCGAGGTGGAAGAAGAAACGAAACTTTCCCATATCCGGCTGAGGCAAGCCCTCGAGGCGGGTTCGGATGTAGTGGCCACAGCCTGCCCGTGGTGTTTTACCATGCTTCAAAACGCAGTGAACGACCTGCAATGTACCGATAAAATCAAGGTGAAGGACATTGCGGAAATTCTGAAGGAGTCTACCGATCCGTGAACCCTATAGGGGACCGTCGGGTGGGATTTTTTAAGATGGACCCGAGAATTTCGGGCCGGACAGGAATCATCTTGCTGGTAGTCGGTCTGACTTTAAATAAGCCCTCTGCACAACTTCGTTCTCAGCAATCTCGGCTGCCTTGCCCGAGGCGATAATCCTTCCCTTCTGGAGGACGTATCCTGAATCAGCTATTTCCAGGGTCTTTTTAGCATTCTGTTCGGCCAGAAGAATGGTTGTTCCCCGCTCTTCCCTGATCCGCTGAATCATTTCGAACATTTTCTCCACCAGGTTGGGCTGCAAACCCAGGGAGGGCTCGTCGAGGATGAGCATCCGGGGCTTGGCCATCAAAGCCCTCCCCAGGGAAAGCATTTCTTGCTCCCCTCCGCTTAAGGTTCCCCCTAACTGGGAAGTCCGCTCTTTCAACCGGGGGAAAAGGCGGAAAACCTCCTCCATTCTTTCACGGATGACCTCCTTCCGGGTCTCCTGGAAGCACCCCATTCGCAGATTTTCCACCACCGTCATTTCCGGGAAGATTCTTCTTCCTTCGGGGGCAATGGAGATTCCGATCTCATTCATCCGGTGCGCGTCCATCCCCTGGATCTCCCGGCTGTCGAATTCGATTTTCCCCTCGAGAGGTTTGACGAGCCCCAGGATGGTCCGGATCAGAGTGGTTTTCCCGGACCCGTTACTTCCCAGGAGGGCGGCGATCGCCCCCTTTTCGATCTCCAAGTTCACCCGATGGAGCACGATGGCCTTTCCGTATCCGACCGTTATGTTCTTCATCTGCAGAAGGTTCATCGTCCCAGGTAAGCCTCTTTCAGCTCTTCGTTGCGGGAAACCTCTTCAAAGGTTCCTTCGACAATTTTCTTCCCGTAATTCAAAGCGATCACCCGCTGGGTGATGCTCTCGATCACAGCCATATCATGCTCCACAAGAATGATGGAGAGCTGGCGGTATTCATTCTCCCGGACCCGCCGGAGGTCGTCCATCAACTCCGCGCTTTCCTCGGGGCTCATCCCGGCCGAGGGTTCGTCCAGAAGCAGAAGATCCGGCCTGGTGGCCAGGGCGCGACAGATCTCCAACCGCCTCCGATCGATCTGGGAAATCTCGCTTACGGGCAAGAATCCTTTCCCCACCAGTTCGGCATTGAACCGGTTCAGGAGCTGATTGGCTTTTTCGATGGCTTTCTCCAGTTCTTTTTTGAATCTGGAACGAAAGACAAGGGAATCCCAGAACCAGGAATGGAAACCCTCCAGCATGCCCATGAAGAGGTTATCATACACGCTCAGATTGAGAATGAGCCTAGATTGCTGAAAGGTTCTGGAGATTCCTTTTTTCTTGATCTGATGGGGGAGAAGCCCCGTTAAATTCTCCCCGCCGAGAGAGAAACTTCCGCCGTCTACCGGGTAAACCCCGGAGATGAGGTTGAATAGCGTCGTCTTCCCCGCTCCGTTGGGGCCGATCAGCCCAAGGATCTCCCCTTCGGAGACGGATAGGTCCACTCCATCGACGGCCTTCAGACCTCCGAAGCTCTTCGTCAATTTTTCACATTGAAACAACGATTCCCGACCTAACATGGGTTTCAACTGGCTCCGGCGAACATATTCCGGGACTCTTTATTCCCCCAAAAAAATTTCCCGGATTTCTGCACTTGTCCGTCTCCTGCTAATCCGGGCCTTCCGGAGTCCTCCGGGTTGCGGCGAGCGGGAGGATATCCCGCATATAATTCCGAATCCTTACCGGAATCAAACCCTTGCGCCGTAGGATGAGCATCAGGACTAAGATGATGCCGAAAAAAATCACCCAGTATTGCTGAAAAGCTCTCAATTTCTCCGGCAGAATCACCAGCAGGACTGCCGCCAGACAGACTCCCGGAATGCTGTCAATCCCCCCTAAAATCACCGCGCTGAGAAAAAGGAGAGATTGGTAGAAGGTAATATCCGGTGGAGCGATGTAGCTTGTCATATGGGAATAAAAGGCCCCGGCCAGGCCGGCGTAAAAATTGCCGATGGTAAAGGCGATCATCGCCCACCTGCCCACGGCTACCCCCATGCACCTGGCCGAGAGCTCATCCCCGGTCCCTTCGTTGAGGGAATTCCAGGTGAGTCCCACCCAGGAATTCCATAGTCGCCAGGACGCCGCTCCCAGGAGCCCGCCCAGGAGCAGGGCCAGATAATAGAAGTTGGCCTGGGAAGGCAGCTTTACGCCCCAGATTGTAATCTCCTGAGTGAATGAGTAGCCGGCCACGGACATCAGGGGAATCCCCACGATTCCCTGAGCCCCTCCCAGCCACTCGGCGTTATTGAGCAAATTGTGGAAAGCCATCACAAAAGCAATGGTCACCAATGCCAGGTAGTGGCTTTTCGTCTTAAGTAATGGGATGAACAGGAGGGACCCCACGATCATGGACATCACGGCCCCCAGGAGCAGGTTGAGCAACGGGGGGGACCCGAGTTTTGTTGAAAGCATGCCCGCGGTATAGGCGCCTACGCCATAGAAGGCAGCGGCTCCTAAGTTTATGATCCCCGCCGAACCGAACTGGATATTGATACCCAGGGCGACGATGATCCACAGGATGGCCAACGTGAGAATAAGGATCCAGTAAGGTGAACTCCGCAGAATAAAGGGAAGGCAGAGAAAGATGACGATCATGCAGACCAGGGCAAACCGCCCCCTCCGCCGAAAAGCCTGAACGATGGAAGCCCTCACCCCCTCCCATCGATTCAACCCATAGATGACCGCCACAGACAGAAAAAGAATGACGGAGACAAAGAATACATTCGTCACCAGTAGGACGGCGATAAACACGGCCCAGGAAGCGACCAGGCAGGATAAGATAACCAGCAAGTCCCTAAGAAGCGAATTTCTCATTTTTCTCTTTTTCCTTTGCTGGCCTTCACGATTCCCTTGGGCATAAGGACGAGGAAAAGGATCAGAAAAGCAAAGGCGGTGACAAACCGGTAGGCCGATCCTCCCGGGATAAAGGCCGAAGTAAAACTTGCCAGGAGGGCGAAAAGAAATCCCCCGACGATCGCCCCCAGAATATTTCCCAGGCCCCCGATCACGGCGGCAGAAAAGCCCACGACTCCATAGATCGCCCCCATATCGAAGATGACCTGTCGATAGTACAACCCATTAAAAATTCCCGCGCAGGCGGCCAAGACACCACTCACCACAAAAGTCGTGTCGATGACCCTGTTGATGTTTACTCCCATCATCGACGCGGTCTCCCGGTCCTGGGCCACAGCCCGCATGGCGATTCCCATTCTGGTCTTGTTGATAAACAGGTAGGTCCCCAGGATCAGGAGAATCCCCCCCAGGAGGATGAACAAACTGTCAAACCTCAGGAGGACTCCGTGGACTTCGACCTGCCAGTCCGGCAGGTAACCGGGGAATCTCTGCGGTTGCGAGCCGGAAGGATAAAAAGCCATCACGAAGTACCGGATAGAGAGTCCGGCCCCCAACGTGGTCAGGAGAGCAATGACCGGGGGTGCATCCTTGATCGGCCGGATCGTGATTCGTCCGAAGAAAAGGCCGAAAAGGGCGGTCAGGACACTCGAGCCGAAGAAGCAGATGATCAACAGGAGCACGGGATTTTCGATCCCCAGGGCCGAACTCAGAAAATTCAGGATGATCAGTCCCAGGAAGGCCCCTACCATGAATATCTCGCCGTGGGCAAATTGGACAAGGTTCAGAACGCCGAAGAACAGGGTGAATCCCACAGCCACGAGACTGTACATGACACCTAACATCATTCCATGAATGATCTGATTGAGAATCGTGTCCATAAAAAGATATCTCTTGCGGGCAGATCAGATGGCCGGCAGAGTCTTCTCCCCGGATCCTTCTCTCCGAACTTATTGGGAACGGCTTAAAAAAGGAGTCATTGCGAGGAGCGAAGCGACGCGGCAATCCCATGAGATTGCTTCACTTCGTTCGCAATGACGTCCCTCTCTA
>Ga0315282_10014410_pt1 | contig 11772 bp, 11 predicted proteins | sample YL17G07_20_MG_FD_203693 | JGI IMG/M metagenome (GOLD analysis project Ga0315282, IMG submission 203693) | Sediment microbial communities from Yellowstone Lake, YNP, Wyoming, USA - YL17G07_20 | ecosystem: Environmental > Aquatic > Freshwater > Lake > Sediment | place: USA: Wyoming | collected... | reverse complement strand
TCCTCTTGATATTAGCAAATCATTGTGAATATTTTGTGAATAACTTGGGGAAAGATTGTGAAGGAGTAAGCCAAGGTAGGTTTACAGATGTCCAGCAGTTGCGCTGCTGGACAGATAGCTGGTGGGCCAGTAAACAGTCTGGTTCTTATTCCTGGGGAGAGGTGCAATTATTGATAATAGTATCTGGCCTGTAAGAAATCGACCCGGTCATCTCGCACAAGGTATACCATGCGATGCTCTTGGGTCAATCTTCTTGACCAGGCGCCCGGGGTCAGGTATTTTAAGGGTTCCGGCTTTCCAATTCCTTCAAAAGGGTCACGCAAGATGGCTTCGATCATATCGAACACTCTTAGCACCAGCTTGCGCTGAGAGCGTTGGGTTTCCACCCAGTAACGCACGTCCTCGATGAACTCAGGTTGGAACACCGCCAGGCGGTCTTGGTTTATCAAGGTCGAGCTCACGCTGCAATGCCGCGACGGTTCTTAAGTCACCCTGGTTTTTCAACGCCCTCCCCAACTTCGATATATTAGTTAAGGAATGTTGGCTATAATAAATTTAGAGGTGCATTGATAGTACAAATAGAAATGCACAAAGAGCAGATTGCCTCGTTTTGCCAGGAACGGCATATCCGACGCCTGTCAATTTTCGGTTCGGCGTTGCGCTCGGATTTCCGGCCCGATAGCGACATTGACCTATTGGTCGAATTTGAACCGGATCACATCCCCGGCCTTTTTGGAATAGCGCGCATGGAACGGGAACTGTCAGCGCTGTGCGGAGGACGGAAGGTGGACCTTCGCACGCCAGAAGATCTGAGTCGATATTTTCGTCAGCGGGTTCTAGAAGAGGCCGAGGTGCAGTATGCCCAAGGATGATAGCATTTGGTTGCCCTATTTTGGCATCACCACCCTGGATATCCTCTGGCGAACCGTGCAAGATGACCTTCCGCCGCTGATCACTAAGCTGGAGCGAGCCACGCCAGGCGAATTTCATTGATGGCCCACACAACCCCTTCGCCTGGCAGGACTTTCTATCTTATTGGCCATCTCTTACCCGGTTATCCGTGACGCCTGGTTTGGTGGAGCGCGCCTCGCGCCTTGCCTGGGAATATGGATTGCGCAGTTACGATGTCGCCCACTTTGCGGCAGCTCTCATCTGGCAGGAAATGCTGGAGATTCCTGTCACGCTGGTAACCTTTGACCGAGAATTATGGCTGGTCGCAAAAAAGGCTGGCATGGCAGTCTGGCCAGATGGGTTGCCCATTTAACGATGAGCGACCTGGCAATCTGACCCTTGTCGCCATCAGCTATACCGAATATACTCGCCTATATTTCCTCTTCTCAAATGTCAAAAGAGCCAGGCAGTTTCCGATTTACTGCCATTACAGACCTGCATGATGAAACTTCTAAAAAACCTTTTCCTCCTTATTGTTTACGGCTTACTCATCGGCGCCGTCCTCATTGATCCGCAGCCCGCCAAGGCGCAGAGCGCCGCGGAACCGTATCCGGGCCTGCCGCTGTGTCTGCCGGATATTTATCTGAGCCAACCCACGGACTGCCTGCTGCTTGGGCCAGCCAAGACTCTCACCGATATGGCCAGGAATGGGGAGTTCTATCCCCCCAGGCCCCTGCCGGCTGCCCATCCCGCCCCGGCGCTGGTGAACAGCCCGGTCAAGATCGCCAAACTCAACGGTGATCCGCTTGAGCCGGCGAAAATTTACAACAACCTGGATGATGCTGTGGCAGGCGACAATCCTGCACAAACTATCCCGGCCGGGCGCGGGCTGCACTATGTTTCCTACGTAGCAGAAGCCCTGGTCAACGGAAAGGCATATGTCGAGTTGAAAAGCGGCGAATGGATGCGGGCTTCGCCGGCCGGATTTTCATCGTTCCAGGGATTGTTGTTCTCAAAAACACCTGCGACCGCTTTCGGATGGGTCATCGATAACATTAAGGCGCGCTCGGGCCCCAGTTTTATTGCACCGGAAGTCGGAGATATCATCTACAGCCAGACACCTGTGCAAATCTTCGAAATCACTGAAAAAGACGGTATGGAGTGGTACCGGATTGGCATGAACCAATGGGTGCCTCACCTCAAGGCGCGGCGGGCGCGGGTCGATACCACCCCGCCGCAGGGTGTGACAGGCGACCGCTGGATTACGGTAGACCTGTATGATCAAATAGCACTGGTTTACGATAACCACCAACTGGTGTTTGCCACGCTCGTATCCACCGGCGTGGCGCCCCTCTACACCCGCCCAGGTTTATTCCATATTATTCAGAAAAAGCCATTGGAGACGATGACCGGGGCATTCGATGCGGATAAAATGGATTACTACTATCTCGAAGATGTGCCCTGGACGATGTATTTCGATGAGAACCGCGCCCTGCACGGCGCTTACTGGCGGCCCTGGTTTGGCGTAGCGGGGACACATGGCTGTGTCAACTTCTCGTTGGGTGACGCCAACTGGTTATTCCAGTGGGCGAAAGAGGGCGACCAGGTGTACGTTTGGGACCCCTCGGGTCAAACCCCCACCGATCCAAAATTTTACGGCGCGGGCGGCGCATAGGAATAGGAAAACAGGCTTTATTCTTCCGGCGTCACTTTCCACCCATCCGGGGTGAATCCGCCCAGCTCAGAGACGAGCCCGTAGTACACTTCCCCAGTGGGTGTAATTACAGGACCTGACGTTTTTAAAGCATTGAGGAGTCGGACTAGATGCTCACACCCTTTTTCCTGGCGGTTACCCGGGCGGTATTCAGGATGAGCTTTTCCAAAATCTCGTGGAAAGAAATGCTGTATAAGTCCAGAATAACCGACAGGGCCGCATCCAATTCTTTAGGTCCCAGGGCCGGATTGCAATTGGAATCGATAAAGAAATAACGGCCGGATTGGTCGAGACGAATATCAAATTTGCCGTAACCGGCCATCCTGGTCACAGCAAAGGCTTTTTTAACGTATTCTTTCAACAGGGGGTCTTCATATTTGGTGTAGTGGCTGGCGACATTCAGGCCAGACAACCACTGGTCTTCAAAGGTAAGGAACACGTATTTTTTCTCAGGATGGGCAAAAATCTTTTCGGCTTGGTAGACTTTCTTCTTTTTTTCCTGGATCACGATGGCAGTAATCTCCCGCCCGCTGATGAATTCTTCCACCAGCACCGGCTGCTTGTAGGTGCGGATCAGGTATCGCAACCGTTTGCGCAGCTGCTTTTCATTTTCGGAGACGGCATTTTCAGTGATTTCAACCGACCCGTGAATGGCGTTCAATTTTGAGATGAGCGGAAAGCGGATGGCGGGGTCCATATAATCATCCGGCGCATTGAAAAGCTGGTAGTTGGGCACCGGAACGCCATTTTGCTGAAGGAGCTTTTTGATCACAAATTTATTCGTATCCAGCGATAGGCCCAAAATATCTGCGCCGGTATAAGGAAAATCAAGCAGCTCCAAAACGCCCGGGATGGCAGAAGCCAGGCTTTCTGCGCCTTTGATCGAATCGACCAGGTTGATCACCATATCAGGTTGGTTGGCGCGCAGCCATTCGGGTAATTCGGCACTCCCGGCGTGCAGAAGAACCGAAATCCCCAGGGTTTCAAGGTAGTCGCCGATCAGCCGGGCATCCTGCTCTGCATCTTTTTCGGTGATGAACTGCGCTTCGGTGGGAAAATAGACGCGCTGAACATCACTGTAGAGAATGCCGACCCTCTTGGGCAGATCGACTTCAACCTCTTTTTCTTTGGGGAGAGCTTTATTTTTCTGCACCAGTATACCTCATCTTCCTATATCATACCCGCCCGAAGCGGCGCGGGTCGAAGCGCCGATTGAGTGTTCCGCCGAACAGGTTCCAGCCGATGCCGTAGCGCTTGAGGGTGAGGGTGGTAGGCAGGCAAACCTACCAGTAGGTGAAGAATTTATCCTGCCAACGCTCCCACCGCCCCGCAGTCATCGCCTTACAAGCCAGTCCGAAGGGGATAAAAACCAGGATCGATCAGCCCCTGGCAGAGGGGCTTTTCGTCGTTGCACGGGGCCGGTAGGTGTAAAAAACCGCGCTCTTCAGGCGAGGAAAGTGTAAAAACGGCATACAATAAGGCAGTAACCACCAGCAAGGTGAGCAGGGTAGAAGCCAGTCGCCGCAGGAGGAAAGCGCCGGTAGACAACTAGCTAAGATATTCACGCAGGTGGCGGCTGCGGGTGGGATGGCGCAGTTTGCGCAGGGCTTTAGCTTCGATCTGGCGGATGCGCTCGCGCGTGACGTTGAAGTAGCGGCTGACCTCTTCGAGGGTGTGGTCTTTGCCGTCGATCAGGCCGAAGCGCAGCTCGAGCACCTGGCGCTCACGTTCTGACAAGGCTCCCAGGGCATTCTGCACCTGTTCGCGCAGCATTTCCCGCGCCGCCGCGTCCATCGGTTCGAGGGCTTCATCGTCTTCGATGAAATCGCCAAGCTGGCTGCTCTCCTCGTCGCCTACCGGGCGTTCAAGCGAGACCGGCTCCTCGGCCGATTGGAGGGTACGCTGCACTTTGGCGGTAGCCCAGGACCAGCGCCGCTGGATGTCTGGGTCGAGCGCCGAGCCGTCGGCCCGCGAGCGCATGACTGCCTGGACGTCTTCGTCGGGCAGGAACCCGGCTTCCAGGGCCAGTTCTTCGTTGGTTGGCTCACGGCCAAGCTGCTGTACCAGCGAACGCTGTACGCGCAGCAGGCGGGTGATAGCCTCGAACAGGTGCACCGGGATGCGGATGGTGCGGGCCTGTTCGGCAATGTAACGGCTAATCGACTGGCGGATCCACCAGGTGGCGTAGGTGCTGAACTTGTACCCACGCATTGGGTCGAACTTGGTCACCGCCCTTAGCAGGCCCATATTGCCTTCCTGGATCAGGTCGAGGAAGGAGATGCCACGCCCCAGATAACGCTTGGCAATGCTGACCACCAGGCGCAGGTTAGCGCGGATGAGGGTCTGGTTGGCTTCTTCGGCGCGGCGGTGGATGCCTTCCATTTCGGCTGCCAGGTCAGTGTCGCTAGGCAGGTTTTTACGGAAAGCCGCCGCAGAAGGCAGTTGGGTATCTTTGTGCAGGTAGCGCAGCAGTTTTTCGGCCGTGTCGGCCGGCAGCAGATACATGCACAGGAAAAGACCAAAAGCGTAGCGCACCAGCCCATCCCACAGGGCATCTCTGCCCCACAAGCCGTTATCCAGATACGAACGCAGGTAAGAGGGTTCGGTGGCCTGCCACTGGCGGCGCAGCATCTGCGCTTCGGAGAGGATCAGGCTCAAGTCAGGCGGGGCGCCCTGATTGAGGCGGTCGGCGTCTTCCTGCAGGCGCACCCAGAAGGTAACCAGGTCCTGCACCACGCCGAAGAACAGCGAGCGATAGTGGTTAGGCTTGCCGTAGACCGGGGTGATGTGTTTCTCGACGGATTTAAGGCGGCGCTCGGCCTCGATGCGGGCGGCCAGGCGGAATTCGCTGTCCGCATCCAGCAGGTGTATCTGGCCGATCTCCTTCAAGTACAGGCGCACCGGATCTTCAGAAAGCTCCATTGCGATGGTGGGGTCTTCGAGGATCTCAACCGGGTCTTCCATAGCGAGCTCGTTCCATTCCTCGCTCGCCTGCACCAGGCCCTGCTCATCCGGTTCTTCTTTTATAAGGACCTCATCCTCTTCAGCGGGCAGCGAGGCTTCGGTCGGAATGATAATCTTAGGTGTGCGGCTTGGTCGCCCCGCCCCTGCTGGACGGGCGCTGGTGCGGCTCCTGGTCGGCCTGGAGGACAAAGCGGGATTGGTGCTGGTATTAGAGATAATCTTCTTACGTACCATGCTATTAAATATACCATAATAAATTAAAAGCAATATTTTTAGGAGAACAATCTAACCAGGTGTACGAACCGGTCTGTTATTCCATAAACGAGAAATTCCAGGGGAAAGTCTCAGCGGCCTGCTGCCAGATTTCATCCGGGAAGTAAGGCAGGCCGGCACAGCCGGCAGCCTCTGCCAGGCGCTGGCACAGATCGGAAAAGTCGTGCAGGGTATCCTTGCCGGAATGGATGTCTTCGTAATAGATACGGCACAACGGGCTGACCGACAGGAACCCGCCTTCCCGGTACGAGAGGCGGAATTCTGCCAGGTCGTACGTTACGGTATGGTGCTGAACTGTCCACTGCTCCCCATTCCAGTCGAGCAGGGCATATTGAGCGCCGATGAAGCCGTCTTCCGGGAAACAGACTGCCCCTGGATTGACGGCCAGGCGGCCATCCAGGCGCGCCTGGAAAGGCCAGTGGGTATGCCCAAAAACGACCACCGCCTCGACCGTCAAACGCATCACCTCTGCAAGCAGTTCAGGTCTGCGCAATGGGTTGACCCCCTCGCTGACGTCGCGCGGTGAACCATGCACAACGCGCACCGGCTGGGCGCCCGGAAGGGCCACCACGCTTTGTTCGGGCTGACTGTGCAGGAAGGCCAGGGATTGGGGGCTGAGATGCTCAACCACCCAACGAAGCAGAGAAAATTGCTGGGCGGTAAAGACGTAATCAGGAGCGCTGCCATCCGCTACCTGCAGGGCGCTCACCTCGCCGTTGCCATGGGCCACCACGGCCTGCAGAGCCATCAGACGCTGGAGGATGGCTTCCTGCCCGGGCCCTCCGATTGCGTCTCCGGCCACCAGGTAACCATCCAGGGGGGTGAACTGCTGAAGGTCAGCCATGACCGCCTCAAAGGCGGGCAAGTTGCCATGGATGTCGGCCATCACGGCCAGGCGATAGGCTGGAGACATGGGCTTATTTTACCAAAGTTACGCGCCCTGTGTGAACAAGAGGGTTTTTCTCAGGTTTCCCTCAGCCATCTCTAATTTAAATCTTAGAAATCGGGTCTATACTTGTTTGGTAACTTTTCGAAAAGCGAAAAAATCGCTCGCGTAAGTTTTTACCTGTATCCTTCAGAAGATCATTATTTTGGCAAATATGGTTACTATCCACAAGACGGATAGACAGAAAAAACGAAAATGAATGAGCCATCTGACTCCAGACAGGAGCAATGGGGGGGTCGTCTAAAACGTTTACGGGCAGGTGCAAAGAGCGGAGGAATTTTTGCCGCCGGTATTGTTGCTGCTCTGCTGGGGCTTCTGCTCTACAACGTGCTCTTTCCTGGCGCGCGGCCGCTCAACCAGACCGACGTGAGCAACACAGTCAACAGCATCCTGGCCTCGGCCACCCCGGCTCCAGCTTATTCAGAAACTGTCTACCAGATCATCCGGCCTTCATTGGTGCTTATCCAGGCGCAGTCGCCGGGAGCCGACGGTAAGCCCCAGGATGATTTGGGCAGCGGCGTGATCATCGATGACAATGGCGATATCCTCACCGCCCTGCACGTGGTGGCCAATGCCAGCGCCATCCAGGTTACCTTCGCCGACGGCACGCAGGCCAACGGGCAGATAGCCGTTCAACAACCGGCCAATGACATCGCCGTATTGCAGACCGACAAGCTGCCCAAAACGGTTGTGGCAGCCATGATGGGCAATCCGGGCGCTATGCAGGTAGGTGACGAGGCCTACGTAGTCGGTAACCCCTTCGGGTTGTACGGCTCGATGAGCGCCGGCGTCATTTCCGGTTTCAACCGCTCTTTTCAGCCATCGGACAGCCAGATAAAACTGACCGGGTTGATCCAGATCGACGCATCCGTCAACCCAGGCAATTCAGGCGGCCCGCTGCTCAATCGCTACGGTGAGGTGATCGGGATTATCGAAGGGATCATCAATCCCACCGAGCAGAACGTGTTTGCTGGCATCGGTTTTGCGGTGCCAATTACTACCGCCGGCGGGGCGTTAGGGTCGCCGCCAGACTAATCTAAGGAGAATTTATTATGAATCCTGGTTTGGATCCCGAGAACAGAGGCCCAATGGAGCGTGTTCTCTACGAGGTAAAAAAGATCATCGTCGGGCAAGACCACCTGCTGGAACGCCTGGTGGTAGCGCTGCTGGCGCGCGGGCACATCCTCGTCGAAGGCGTGCCCGGCCTGGCGAAAACTATGGCCATCAAGACCCTGGCCGACGCAATCGGCGGCGAGTTCAAGCGCATCCAATTTACGCCCGACCTGGTGCCGGCCGATTTGATCGGCACGCGCATCTATAACCAGAAAACGGGTGAGTTCAACACCTCGCTCGGCCCGGTCTTCACTAACCTGCTGCTGGCAGACGAGATCAACCGCGCCCCGGCTAAAGTGCAAAGCGCCCTGTTGGAAGTGATGCAGGAATGGCAGGTGACCATCGGGCGCGAATCTTTTAAAGTGCCCAACCCCTTCCTGGTCCTGGCAACGCAAAACCCAATTGAAACCGAGGGCACTTACGCTCTGCCCGAGGCGCAGGTCGACCGCTTCATGCTCAAAGTGCTGGTAGGTTATCCCAGCCCGACCGAAGAATTCGTCATCGTCGAACGCATGACCGGCTTTCTCCAGGATGTACAAAAAGTGCTCTCCACCCAGCAACTGCTTGCCCTGCAGAAAAAGGTGGATAACGTATTTGTAGACCCGGCGTTGATCGAATATTCCGTGCGCATGGTTACTGCTACTCGCCACCCAAAAGAGGTGGGCTTGAAAGAGATCGAACGCTACATCATGTTTGGCGCCAGCCCGCGCGCCTCGATCAACCTGATCCTCACGGCGCGGGCGCTGGCCTACGTGCGCGGCCGCGATTACGCTCTGCCGCAAGATGTGCTGGACATGGCAATGGACGTGATGCGCCACCGCCTGGTGCTGTCTTACGAAGCGCTTTCCGACAACATCTCGAGCGATGACCTGCTGAAAAAGATCCTCGACCGTATCCCGATCCCCGTGGTGCCTTTACATGAACACGCCAACGCCAGCGTTAACGCCTGAACGCATTCTGCAGCGCCTGGACTGGAAGGTCATCCGCCGGTTGGACGGCCTGCTCCAGGGCGACTACCGCACGCTCTTCTACGGATTCGGCGTAGATTTTGCCGACCTGCGTGAATACCAGGCCGAAGACGACGTGCGGTATATCGATTGGAACGTGACCGCCCGCATGAATACGCCTTATGTGCGGCAGTACGTAGAAGACCGGGAAATTAATGCCTGGTTCCTCCTCGACCTGAGCCCGTCGGTTGATTTTGGCAATTTACGCAGCCAGAAACGCACCGTTCTGGTCGATTTCGTCGCCACCATTGCGCGCCTGCTCACCCGGCACGGCAACCGGGTGGGGGCGATTTTCTTTGACAGCCGCATTGAAAAGACCATCCCGGCCCGCGGCGGGCGATTACAAGTGCTGCGTCTGGTCAACGACTTGCTCAGGCAGCCACCCTTGCCCAAGGCCCCGTTCACCAACCTGGCCCAGCTTTTCGAAGGTGGGCTGAACTCGATCAAGAAGCGCTCGCTGGTTTTCATCGTTTCGGATTTCATCAGCGCCCCTGGCTGGGAACGCCCGCTCAACATGCTCAACCGGCGCCACGAGGTGCTTGCCATCCGCCTGTGGGACCCGCGTGAGGTAGAGCTGCCGGATATCGGCCCGATCTTCCTCGAAGATTCCGAAACTGGCGAACAGCTTTACGTGGATACCCACGATCGGAAATTCCGCGCCCGTTTCATCGAATCCGCCCGCCAACGGGAGGTCAGGCTGAGCCAGGCCTTCAAACAAGCTGGGATAGACGCCATGTCGCTCTCCACCGAAGAAGACCTGGTCAGCGCCATCGTAAGGTTTGCTACTATCCGGCGGCAGCGCCGGAAATGATCGAAGAAATGCTATGACATTTATCTGGCCCCATATGCTCTGGTCCCTGCTTTTAGTGCCCCTGTTCGTGGTGGGCTACCTGCTCTTGCAGCGCCGCCGCCGGAGGATCACTTCTAATTACGGCAGCCTGGGAATCGTGCGCGGTCCCTTCGGCAGGACACCGGGGTTCACCCGCCACCTTCCTCAGACCATCTTCCTGGCCGGCCTGGCCATCCTGACCTTCACCCTGGCGCGACCCCAGGCGGTGGTCAGCCTGCCCAGGGTGGAAGGCACCGTCATCCTGGCCTTTGACGTTTCAGGCAGCATGGCGGCTACCGATTTCAAACCGACGCGCATGGAAGCCGCTAAGGTTGCCGCCCAGGATTTCATCCAGCACCAGCCCCCGGGGGTGGTGATCGGCGTGGTGGGCTTCAGCGACGGTGGTTTTGCCGTGCAGCCGCCGACCAACGACCGGGATGCTCTTCTGGCCTCGATCAAACGCCTTTCGCCGCAGAACGGCACGTCAGTGGCGCACGGCATCGAAGCTTCACTGAATACCATCAACGCCGCCAACCAGGCTGGGCCGCTTACCTACAGCAACCTTCTTCCGACCCTCACACCTACGCCAACCCCGGTGCCAAAAGGCACTTATACGTCGGCTGTGATTGTCCTGCTGTCTGACGGCGAAAACAACGAGTCCCCCGACCCGCTGGCCGAAGCCCAGGTCGCGGCAGACCGCGGCGTACGTATCTATACGGTCGGGATCGGCAGCGCGGCTGGGACAAACGTGCACGTAAATGGTTTCACTGTCCATACCCAGCTTGACGAGGCGACTCTGAAACAGATTGCACAGATTTCCGGCGGCGCCTATTTCAACGCCCAGAATGAGCAAGACCTGCTAAAAATATACGACAGCTTAGGCTCATCGGTGGTGGTAAAGCCAGAAAAGACCGAAATCACTTCACTCTTTGCCGGCGCCAGCATCCTTGTCCTGCTGATTGGCGGTGTTTTATCACTTGCCTGGTTCAGCCGCCTGCCGTGAAACAGCCGGTTGACTGCCAGGAATGATGTGGAGGTAAGTATGGCCCTGATGTGGCCCAGGTTACTTTTTCTGCTAGGATTGATCCCCCTGCTGATCGCAGTTTACATCTGGTTCCTGCGCCGGCGCAGGCGCTATGCCGTGCGCTATTCCAGCCTGGCCCTGGTGCGCGATGCCATGGGCCGGCAAACGAGCTGGCGCCGCCATATACCATTCGCTCTGTTCCTGCTGGCGCTTTCCATTCTGGTGGTGGCAGTCGCCCGCCCGGTGATGGTGGTGACTGTACCTACCGCCCAGACCACCATCATTCTTACCATCGACGTGTCGGGCAGCATGCGTTCGAGAGACGTTTATCCCACACGCATGCTGGCTGCCGAGAATGCGGCCATTAATTTCATACAGCATCAAAAACCTGGCACGCAGATCGGCCTGGTAGCGTTCTCCAATTTTGCCGAAGAGATCCAGCAGCCCACCACCGACCAGGAAGCCCTGCAGGCCGCTATCGAGAGCCTGACCACCGGGCGCAGGACGGCCATCGGCGGCGGTATCCTCAAAGCCATCGATGCCATTGCAGAGGTGGATAAGAACGTGGCGCCGAGTGTCACTGACACCTCGACCGGGGTAGAGCCCACGCCGGTACCCAAGGGCGACTACGCCCCGGACATTATCGTTGTACTGACCGATGGGGTAAGCAATGTCGGACCGCTGCCTACCGATGCGGCCAAACAGGCCGCCGACCGGGGCATCCGCGTCTACACAATTGGTTTCGGTACAGCCAACGGCAACATCGATTTCGGACAAGGCGGCGGTTTTGGAGGCAATGGCGGGTTAAACAATAATAATAACTTTGGCGGCAACGGCGGGTTCTTGGGAGGAGGCGGCTTCCGCATGGGCATCGACGAAGCCACATTGAAGCAGGTTGCGAGCATGACCGGTGGAAAGTATTACATCGCCACCAGCGCAACCGAACTGGAAAACGTCTTCTTGAACCTGCCCACCTACCTGATCATCAAACACGAGACTTCGGAAATCAGC
>Ga0315282_10014409_pt1 | contig 11772 bp, 12 predicted proteins | sample YL17G07_20_MG_FD_203693 | JGI IMG/M metagenome (GOLD analysis project Ga0315282, IMG submission 203693) | Sediment microbial communities from Yellowstone Lake, YNP, Wyoming, USA - YL17G07_20 | ecosystem: Environmental > Aquatic > Freshwater > Lake > Sediment | place: USA: Wyoming | collected... | reverse complement strand
GCGCATAATCCGGCGCTGAACATAATTCCGGCTATGGAAATATTTCCATAGCCCGAAGAACTGGATGTCTTTCGGCAGCGACCACGGCGGACGGACGGCCGCCGTGCTGAACCGTCTCGTGGCCACCGGCAAAAGACTCCACATCGACCCGCTAGCCCATCTACGCGAGGTGTTCGAGCGGATCAGCGCCCACCCGAAGAACCGGCTCGAGGAATTGCTTCCCGACCGCTGGGCGGCGGCACGGGCGCCGTGACCTCCTGACCCGTTTCTCATCCTGGCGAGGCGGACTCCGAAGCCTTACGGCTGGGTTCACGGGGCGGATACGCTCCTGGAACTGGCCCATCGCGCACAGGAGCTGTTCGAGAGGCAGCAGCCACAGGAAAAACGGCGCTTGCTGGATTTTGTACTTTCGAACTCCACGTGGAAGGGTGGCGAGCTCACGGCCGAATTCCGCCAACCCTTTGACATGCTGTACGTTGTGAACCGAAACAATGCCGGAGCAGGGATCACCACGTCTGGCTCAGAGGGCAGATTTGAGAATTGGCTCCCCAAGACGTCGGGAATTCGGAATATTCTCCAAGCTTTTCCGAGGGCCGCGCGGGGCGTCCGCCGGCGGCCACGCGCCGAACCCTTTTCGAAATGGAGAAAAGCGCAGGGCCGCAATCGTCTGATAGAAAACGACTTGGCCGATTGCGCAGCACCGCTGGGGCTGTCAACCAGCCAGCTCTGCGCTGATGGCCGGTTAAGGATCTCGAACTTCACGGGTCTCCCGATGACAGACGGCCGGCCCGGAGGTCGACCGCGCGGCAGCGTACGACAGTCCGACCTTGCACAGCCAACCGCACACTCCCGCCCAACCACCGGACTTGGTTGCCGCCTCATTTGCGGAAAATAGCGTATAGTGGTGAGTTGTGCAAATGAGGCCGCAGTCAGTGATGCCGCTGAGCCTCGCGGAGTTCGTGGACCGGCTTCAGGAATCGGGGCGGTACACCTTCACCGCGGACCAGGCCCTGCGAGAGTGTCCCCTCTCCGTCGTGGCGTTCCGGAACGCGGCCCTGCGCCTGGAGCGGCAGGGCCGCCTGACGTCACCCCGGCGTGGCTTCTTCGTGATCGTTCCGTTGGAATACCGCTCGCGGAGAACACCTCCGCCCTCGTGGTTCATCGATGAGCTGATGAAGTTCCAGGGGCGAGCTTACTACGTGGCCTTGCTTTCCGCCGCCGCACTGCATGGCGCAGCGCATCAGCAACCGCAGGAGTTCCAGGTCATGACCGATGAGCCGCTGCGGCCGACCGTGGCCGGGAGTAGCCGATTACGGTTCTTCTTCAAGAAACGTGTTACCCGGACCCCGGTCGTCCCGGTGAAAACAGAGACCGGGTCCATGACAGTCTCGACTCCGGAAGCGACCGCACTGGACTTGGTTCGTTACCTTCACGGGGCCGGCGGACTGGGCAACGTCGCCACGGTTCTTTCTGAATTGGCCGAGCGACTGGACCCGGGGCGGCTGGTGGCGGTTGCGGAGGTCGAGGCCGACGTGGCGGCTGCTCAGCGACTCGGCTTCCTGCTGGAGAGAGTGGGCGCGGCGGATCGCACCGAGCCTCTCGCACGGTGGGTGGCCGAGAGGCGGCCGCGGACCATTCGATTGCGCGCCGGCCAGGAGGCCAAGAGTGCGGCCAAGGATGCCCGCTGGCAAGTGCTGGTGAACGCGCCACTCGAGGTCGCAGAGTGATTCCGCGAGCCCACATCACAGCATGGCGCCGGCACACGCCATGGCTAACCGACGCGCAGGTGGAGCAGGACCTGATCCTCTCCCGAGCTCTAGTGGAGATCTTCGCCGGCCCTGCGCTCTCGTCGCAGCTCGCGTTTCGAGGCGGGACTGCACTGCACAAGCTACACTTGAGCCCTCCCGCTCGATATTCAGAGGACATCGATCTGGTTCAGGTCGAACCCGGTCCCATTGGTGCAGTCATGACGGCGCTGCACGCGCAGCTCGATCCCTGGCTGGGCGAGCCGCGGCGCAAGCAGTCACAGGGGCGGATGGCGTTCCTCTACCGTTTCGATTCAGAGATCGCCCCAGTCACGCCGCTTCGTCTCAAGATTGAGGTCAACACCCGAGAGCACTTCGCGGTGCTGGGCTTCACGCGGAAACCGCTGGTCGTGGAGAACCCCTGGTTCACTGGCAAGGCAGACATCCTCACCTACGAGCTTGAGGAGTTGCTCGGCACCAAGCTCCGCGCCCTCTACCAAAGAAAAGCGGGGCGCGATCTGTTTGACCTGGGAGTCGCGCTGACTGGGAGCCCCGCACCGGACGCCGAGAAGATCATGCGCTGCTTCCTTCGGCACATGGACTACGTGGGTGCGACCGTCTCTCGTGCTGAGTTCGAGGCCAACCTTGCCGGGAAGCTCGTGGATTCCGAGTTCCTTACCGACACTGGCCCTCTTCTCGCCCCTCGGTCGAGCCAGTTCGATCCCTTCGCGGCAGCCCAGGTCGTGATGACCAGGTTGATCGCCCGCTTGCCGGGTGAGCCGTGGAAGGGCAATCGCTGACCCCATGGCTAATCCAACCGGGCTTGAAGGGAGGTTCCGATCCGCGCTGAAGGAATGCTCACCACTGCGGGGGGAAAGGCGCGCTTGCGCAAGATCCTCGCCAGGTATGGCTTGCCGCCAGAGCGACCTCGAGGAGGCCCCGGGTCCGCTGGGGAGGGAGAATCTGTGCGGCGGATGAAACGGCAGCCTCGCGGCCGGCCCGACCCCCTGGAGCGCCAGATCGAACTGGCGCTTAGTCCCGGGACTTTCATCCGCGACCAGGCGTCCTTCTCGTTCGTGAGCGGCCTTGAGGAAGTCGCGGCCACGATTGGGAAGCTGACCAGGACCGACCCGGAGCGCGCCACCGCACTGTGCGAGACCTTCCTCGCAGGCTGCTATGAGAAGGCCGAAGAGCTCGACGACTCGAGCGGCAGCTTCGGGCAGTTTGCGGTAGACCTCATCTGCGCATGGATCAAAGCCAGGCAGGCGTCGGGCGCCGACCCTGACGAGACGGCTGCCAGGTTGCTGGCGTGGATGGACGATGACCCCTATGGGTTCTGCTACCACCTCGAGAAGGATGCCGCCAAGGTGCTGGACAAGGCTGGGCTGGCCGCCTTCGAGAAGCGCATCCGAGCGCGCTTCGAAGCTGCCTCGGCGGAGCCGTCCGGCCACGGGTACAGGCGCTGGAGCGAGGTCCTGCGCGCGCTCTACCTCGCCCAGAAGAACCTGGCGGCCTACGTCGCACTCGCCGACGAGACCGGACTGACCGCGCAGGACTGCCACGCCGTCGCTTCGCTGCTCGTCAAACGCCGCAAGCCAGATGAGGCGCTGGCCTGGGTCGAGCGCGGGCTCGACCTGGACCGAAAGACCCCGCACGGGTCCACAGCCAGCTATGGCCTCGCCAGGCTCCAGCGTGAGCTATTGACCAAGCTCAACCGGGGGAACGAGGCGCTCGAGGCCGCCTGGGCCGACTTCCGGATGCATCCCAGCAAGTACACCTACGGCGATCTCATGAAGTATGTTCCTGCGGCCGAGCGCGCGGCCTGGCACGAGAAAGCCATGGAGGCGGCCCAGGGCGCCGAGCTCGACTCCCTCATCGAGTTGCTCCTTGACACCCGGGAGATGGAGCGTCTCGCCGAACTGGTCTGCGGCACTACTGACGAAACGCTCGAGCGCCTGAGCCATTACGCCACCGAGCCCGCGGCGAAGAAGCTGGAGAGGCGCCACCCGGGCCTTGCCGCCCGGCTCTGGCGCGCGCAGGGGATGCGTATCGTGAACGCAGGCAAGAGCAGGTACTACGACGCCGCGCTCTCGAACTTCCACCGCGCCAAACGCTGCTACGAGCGGGCAGGGCTCGCGGCCGAGTGGGCGGAGACTGTGTGCCAAGTGCGCTACCACCACCACCGCAAGACCGGCTTCATGTCCCGGTTTGAGCTCCTGGCAGCGGGCTCCGCTCACGCCGCCCAGCCATCCTTCCTGGACCGTGCCAAGGCACGCTGGGGTGGGCGGCAGGGGAGAAACGATTCATGAGAGCTACGGCCTGCTGCCCTGGGGCTGGAGCGATAACCGGCCGTTCCTTCACCGCCAGCACGGACTCGGTCTGTGCCTCTGGCGCCTGGGCCGCTTCGAGGAGGCCGGGCGCGTCTTCGACCGCATGCTCTGGCTGAACCGGTCCGACACGTTCGCGCCAGCGCAACATGGGAAGATAGCCGGGAAGAATAGAAGACAGAAGCCCGACGCGCCGCCCGGTAGCCACGGTCTGGGAACGCTGCCGAGCGTAGACCGGTTCCCCCGGGCGTGGCTGTCCAGGACTTGGAGCAGATCCGTCGGCACCTGCTACGGGACCGCGACCGGTGCAGCCGCCGGAGATGGGGCCAGGCGTGGCGGTCCGACAAGTCGGCCGACTGCCCCATGGTTACCTACGACGGGCCGCGTGAGATTCGCAGTGCCTCTTTTTTCCGCTGGGATGGGTGCGCCGCGAGGGCCTCTGCCTACCACGTGAACCCGACGGCCGGTGCGGCCGGGTGCCCTTCGAGGGCCGGCTGCGCCTTGGCGGCAGACCGGTGCCCGCCGACTCGGCCGGATTGCCAGCGGTTCCCCGTCTCTCCAGGACACGTCCTCGCTCGGCAGCCGGCTCGCAATGGCATTTCCGGCGCGCATCGTTTGATCGGCAGGCCTTTTCGGACTTCGTCCGATCCCTGCGCGGAAAGGAAACGCCGGCTTCCTTCGTTTGCGCTGTGTGGGGCAGGAGGAAGCTATGGCGCGAATGAGCAACGCACTCGGGCAGACATGGCGCACGGCGGTGTGGCTGCTGCTCAGCACGGCGGGAGTGATGCTGGCCCAGGCGACCCGCGGTCCAGACTCCCTGGTCCAGGCCAGCGCGCAGGCCGCGCACGCTCAAGCGCTACTCGAACGGTGCTCTTACACGGAGGCTGAGCACTGGTTGCGGCGTGCTTTGGATGCAGCCCACGGGTTTCGTAGCGCCAATTCTGTGGAACGTGACACCGCCGGCAGCCTGGTGGCCAGGCTTGAGATCCAGCTCGCCGACCTCCAGAACCGCCGCAAGCAGCTCGACCGCGAGGCAAAGGAAATCGCCCAGCTCATTTCCGTCGGGGGGCTGGAGACCGCCCAGCGGCGGCTCGCCCAGCTCGACCCGCCGGAGTGTGACGAGCGGTTCCAGCAATCGCAGAGTCTACTCCAGGCTCGCAGCGCCGAAGCCCGAGGTTTGACCGAGCGCGGGGACCGGTATCTTCGGCAGCACGCGCCGGGGACGGCGCTCACCCTGTACCAGCACGCGCAGAAGCTCAACCGCGAGCAACGCGGACTGGATGGCCGAATCTCCGACGCTCGCAGCGCAAGGCGGTCACAGCGGCACATCGGGGCCAAGATCGGGAAGGTCATCCTCTACACCGCCATCGCGGCCGGAATCGGCTACTCGGGCTACGTCGGATACCAGACCTACAAGGAGCGCACCGAGGCTGCGCGGAAAGGTTTGGAGCTCCGAAGACGTTAACAACGAGAAAGGGGAGCAAACCAATGACCACGTTGCTACTGCTGATCGCCACTGCCGCGCTGGCCGCCGAGCCAGCACTGGCCCAAAGCCCCAGACCGTCGCCTTTCGGCCCGCCTGTGCGGCCCGCACAGGAAGCGCACGCACAGGGCGAGGACAAGCCACAGGCCGAGGAACCGCCTCAGACCGCCCAAGCTGAGGAACCCCGCCCCGCCCGGCGCGCAGCCGACCTGTTCGGCGCCGAACTGCGGGAGGCCAAGCTGCTCGACGCCGCCTGGCTCGCCAAGCAGGAAGCGCTCGAGGAGCATCTGGCCGAGTCGCCCGCTTGCAGTCAGGAAGCAGAGCGGCTCGTCTCCGACACCCGAGACGCTGCTCTGCGCGCCATGGCCGCCCGCACCAACTACTACGAGAAGCACCTCAACCACCTCCAGCAGGCGCGCCGCGCGGCCGAGGAGCGGCAGATCCAGCGTGCTCCGGACCGTACCGAGATGGAAGCGGGCCTGGGGCAGGCCAGGCGCGAACTCGAGGCTGCCGAGCGCCGCCGCGGCGAGCTGGCTGAAGCCCTCGACGCCAGCCGCACTCAGCCGGATGCCGCCGCGCTGGAAACCCTGGACCGGCTGATCGCCAAGCTGCGGCAGGAGGTCCATCTCTCTGACGAGGGCTTGAAGCACTTCGACGAAGCTCAACGGTACTTGCTGGATCTGCGGCGCTGGGCCCGGCAACAAGAACGGCACGCCCAGGATCAGGTCGAGCTGGTAAGGGCGGAGTCGATGCTGTGGAGAGCGTACTACGACGGGCGCAAATTCCGCCAGGAACTGCGCTGCTATCAGAGCCGGCCGCCGCTGGAGGAATTCCGCCCGCGTACCCCGTCTTCCCTTGGAGGGATCCGATGAAGCTGGGGGTTGCTTTGCTGGTCGTTGCTCCCTGCCTGGCACAGGGCACCCTGACGCTGGTGCCGCCCAGCGAGCTGGCCCGCGAGCGGGAGCGCCTCGAGGAGGCCTGGAAGCAATGGCAGGCCGGCGACGCGCGTCTGGAGCGCCAGCTCTTCTCGCGCCCGCCGGAAAAGGTGCTCCCCGAGATTGATCGCGGCGAGCGCAACGCCCTGAGCTACTATCGCCACCGCCGGCGCTACCTGGAAGGCTTGCTCGGATCCTTCCACGAGCAGATTCGAGAACTCGAGACGCCGGTCGCGACGCGCTCAGAGAGCCTTCGGGAACTCGGTGACACCCGGAAGCTGGAGGTCATTCTGGAGGAGCAGGCCAAACTGCTGGAGGGCGCACGAAGCGGCCAGAGCGCCGGTCGTCTCCTGGATGCCGAAGAGCAAGCCCGGCAACTGGAACGGCTTCGCGCGCTGGCCGACAAGATCGAAGCCCAGCGCAAAATCGTTCGGCTCCTGGAAGAGACCGAACGCGAACAGGCCAAAGCCCGGGCCGCTCTCGTCCACTCCTATCGCGAGATCGCCGAACTTCTGGAGCGTCAACTTGAGCTCAACGAGCAGAAGCAAGACCTCTGGCGGCAGTATTACGACGATCTTCGCCGTTTAGTGGCGCCACAAGCAGCCGCCCCGGTCCGCAAGAAGGAGAACTGAGCCTATGCCTCACCCCCGGTTGCAGTGCCCGACCGGGCACCTCCTCAGTCTGGCGCTGCACGTGGGCGTAGCGGGCTGGCTGTTCCTGCCCCCCGCCGTAGAGCCAGAGGCGGGACACCAAAGAGGGGGTGTCGTGGTCCAGATTCTGGTGCCGCCCCGGGGGACCGACCGGCAACGGGCAATGCCGGTGGGTGGGCTCGCCTCAAACCGACTCAGGCCGGTCCTGGGATCACTTGAGGACCTACGCGGCCTGGAAATCATCGTCCGGCCGGACCCACGGCACGAAATGATGCCTGTTCTGCGCCGTCATCGCGGGCTGCTGGGCTTTGCTTCGGCGTCACGCCCGCGCTTTCTCGAGGAGACCTTCGACGCTGAGAGCTGTGTCCCGGTTCAGGTCTGCCAGTCGCTCGACGCGTGGCTCGCCTTCCGAATCTGGGAGCCGGAGACTTGGCCCGAACTTAGCCGCCTGCCAAACCAGAGCAAGGAAGAACGCATCGCCTACGCACTCTTCCCGCTCTCCTTCCAGGCAGTCATCCTGGCCGAGATTCGCGCGCAGGCCCGTCGGCTGTCTTGCCGAGGGCGCATCCGCAAGGCGGTGATCGCCTTTTCGTCGAGCCCACCGTCGGGGATCCGCGTTGAGTCTGTGGAAGGAGGAGAGGGCTGCGGCGAGGTGGAAGCCTCCCATGCCGCACCGATTCTCTAGCCGCCCGGCGCCCTCACGAAAAATGGCGAAAAAGTCTCAGGGGAGTCCAGAGCCGTACACTGTTCAGTGGAGGCTGTGTGTCGAAGGTCCGAGCCAACGCCGTAACGGATTTAAAGAATTGGGCTTAATGAACGCAGATTCGTCATTGCCGAAGCCGCTCTTGGAGGTCCGCGACCTCCGGGTGGAGTTCCGCGTCTCCGGGAGTGCGGCGGCCGGGGACGGGTCAAAGGAGGCCAGGCCACGCGGCGGAGGCGTCTGGGCTCTCCGGGCCCTGGACGGGGTCGATATCTCCTTGTACGAGGGCGAGATCCTCGGACTCGTAGGGGAATCCGGAAGCGGCAAGACTGTTTTCACATTGGCGCTTTTGCGGCTGATCCAGCAGCCCGGCCGGATTGCCGCGGGTCAAATCATTTGGCAGGGCCGTGACCTGCTCCCTTTGGACGAAAGGGAGATGCGGAAGATCCGTGGCCGGGAAATGGCCATAATCTTCCAGAACCCTCAGCTAAGCCTTAATCCTGTGAGGACGGCAGGATCACAGTTGACCGCCGTACTCCGCCTTCATCACGGAATTTCATCCCACCAGGCGAGCGAACAGGCCGTTCATTGGCTCCGAGAAGTCGGCGTCCCCGACCCCGAGCGCGTATTGGGGGCCTATCCGCACGAGCTCAGTGGCGGGCTGTGCCAGCGAATGATGATCGCAATGGCCCTTTCCTGCCGCCCCAAGCTTCTGATTGCAGACGAACCCACGGCAGCGTTGGATGTGACCATCCAGGCTCAGATCATGGATCTCCTGCTCGAGCTCCGCCAGCGGTACGGCATGGCCATCCTGCTGGTCTCGCATGACTTAGGGCTCATCGCCCGGTTGTGCGATCGCATCGCCGTGTTGTACCTCGGCCGAATCGTGGAAGTAGCAGCGGCGACAGAGCTCTACGACTCCCCGCTGCATCCGTACACCCAGGCTCTCTTGCGGGCGGTGCCGGTGCCGGACCCGCATCACAGAGAAAAACTGCAAGTGCTGGAGGGGGAGCCTCCTAATCAGCTTCGGCTTCCGCGCGGCTCTTGCCGCTTCCTAGGCCGCTGTCCCGTCGCCGTTGATCGTTGCCGCTCTACTGACCCGCCCCTCACCACGGTCAATAGCACGGCTCATCAGGTGGCCTGCGTTCATTACGCAGAAGCAGGATACCCCAGCCCGGCGGGCATGAAAGACGGCGAAAAACAGGAAGGGGAATCGATCCCGCCTTCTGTACGTCGTGCGTTATGAGGACACAAAGAAACGAGGCTTCGCAATGATTGACATGGCACCGAGCACAGGAGACGTTGTGGGGAGGTAATCATGGGCGGCTTTGGTTCCAGAGGCGGCGTATTTCTGATGGCTCCAGTCAAGCGGAGGATTCCCTCCGACACGCTGCCAGTGTGGGTATCGAAGTCCGGCCTGGCACACTCCAGCTTCGATCCAGGTGCAGATCCACAGGGGAGTTCGCGCTGGGAGGACTATTTCGAGACGCTTTATGCGGACGACGCCAACTCGGGACAGAGCTCGGAGCCTCGCTCTGAGCCGTGACTACTGGCATCCGAAGGCGGTTTCTCTCCATGCAGGTAGGGGCACAAAACGCTCTGCTGGAAGGTCTTGCGACTGCGCTCCAGCGGCGGCCGGGTGCGCAGGCGTTGCGCTTGTGGTTCGGCTTGGCGACGGGCGAGCTTTCCTTCGCTGACTACTATCAGGAGGTGCTGGAGCGCCCGTCGCTGTCCTTTCTGACGATCGACACCACCGGCGCCTGCGACCTCTCCTGTTCCGACATGTGCTATTACAACCCCGCCATCGACATTCGAAGGCGGCTGGTTCCGGAAGAGGCGCTTACGCGGGCCATCGACGAAGCAGAGCAGTACTTGAATCTGCAAACCCTGGTGCTGGCGGGCAAGGAGCCATTCCTGAACGCCAGGCGCGTTCTTGGGCTGCTTCAGCATTGTGGTTCGCTGGAGAACCGGTCCTTCACAGCGGGCGTGGTGACTAACGGCCGGCTCCTGCGCCGTCATTGGAGCGAGCTTGAGGAACTGGCCCGCACTCACTGCCTGGATTTCCTGGACATCTCAATCGACTCTGGCTTCCCAACTCAGCACGACCGCATCCGCGGCTTACCCGGGACCTTCGATCTGGCTTTTTCGGCTGCGTGCGAGGCTCCTCGTCGCTTGAACGGCGTGAGGATCTCCCTCACCTCAATCCTACGGCAGGACAATCCTGAAGGGATACTGGAGCTGCTCCGAAAGGCCAGTCCTTCGCTGCGGTGCTTCCACATCTTCCCTATCCAGCCGCCGCCATTCGTTTCTAGGCCCCCCCTCGAAGTAGAGTTTGTTGTCACCTTCCTGGGGCGCCTCAGGCAGTTGCTTGAGGATGAGCTAGGGGGCGCGGGCGTTGAGATCACGGTGACCGTGCCCGGGCTGTACGTGCTGGAAGCCATCGCCGCTGGTCTCTTTGACTGGGCGGACCTGGAGGAGAACCACCAGGGCGCGTGTCTTGCGAGAAAGGGGGTGGCGGGCAATACCATCGTCTATTCGTGTGCCGTGCTGCCCGAGCAAGCCTGCCGCCTTGCACGGGTCACCTGCGACGGCGCCTATCTGGCGCACCTTCATTTCTTGCAGGCGCCCCAACCCCAGCAGTACGCGGTCGGTTATATCCAGGAGGAGTCAATCGTTTCGCTCTACAAGAAGGCGCTTGCAGCCGGCGGCCATTTCCACCAGATTGTCACTTCGCGCGCACACCATGAGTGCCGGAGCAGGCCGTGTTGGCCGAGTTGCTTTGGCGGCTGGACGGTGGCTGAGAACGCCTTCCTGAACGGCCAGGCAATCACGGCTCAACCGCGATTATGCCGGAAAGAAAGGGAGACCCCACAGTGATCACCCGTACCTCCAGATTTCCCGTCCCACAGGTCTTGCTGGCCGTAGCGTGTGGCGCAGCTTTGCTTCTGTTTTCGATCTCTTGCACCCGCCCCGCACCTCGTACACAAGGACCGGGCCTCGCCATCCTCTACAACGCCGAGGAGCAGCCCACGGAGAAGAGCGCTGTAGCGCAATTGCTTCAGTCGGAGCTGCGCCAGAAGGGGATCCGTGTGCGCCTGGACCCGGTATCCAACACGCTTTACAACGAACGGCTGGCTAAGGGGGACTTTGAGGCCACACTAAATCTCTGGTACCTGGACTACAACGACCCCGAAGGATACCTGACGGACTTCTATTCCAAGGCGGGCTACCGGTCGGCAAAGTACTCGAGCACCGAGTACGATCGCCTTTACCTCGGCGGACTGCTGGCGCCGACGGAGGCCGAGAAGTTCCGCTATTTCAGGGAGGCTGTAGCGCTGCTAGATCGCGAGCTGCCCTGGATTCCGTTGTATTCGAACACGGAGATCTTCTTGTTGCAGCGGCGTGCCGCGGGCTTTCAAAGCAACGCTTACCAGTACTACGACTACCGCCGGGTAGACCTCGAGAACATCCGCACATCGAGCGACGTGGAGGTGCAGACGCTGGATCCCGCGCTAGCCTACGACTTGGCAAGCAAGCACATCGTCACCCAGTCCTACGAGGGCCTGATCGCACTGGATGCGAACTCAAAGATCGTTCCTGCCCTTGCCGCCGAGTGGCGCTTTTCGCCCAGGATGGACTCCGTGGCCTTCACGCTCCGGCGTGGCGTGCGGTTTCACCCGGCGGCTTTTCTCAAGACGCCCGCTGAGCGCGAGATGACCGCTGCCGATGTCAAGGCGAGCTTCGAGCGCCTGTTGAAGTCGAATTCTCCGTATACCTACATCTTCGACCACGTGCAGGGCGCTCAGGAATTCAAGGCGGGTAAGAATCCAGCCGTCACTGGATTCCGGGTGGTAGATAAGTACACCTTCCAGATCATCCTCGCCAGGCCTTTCCCCACCATGCTTCAGTGGCTGCTGGCCCCGGCCGCCTAT
>Ga0315282_10014408_pt1 | contig 11772 bp, 10 predicted proteins | sample YL17G07_20_MG_FD_203693 | JGI IMG/M metagenome (GOLD analysis project Ga0315282, IMG submission 203693) | Sediment microbial communities from Yellowstone Lake, YNP, Wyoming, USA - YL17G07_20 | ecosystem: Environmental > Aquatic > Freshwater > Lake > Sediment | place: USA: Wyoming | collected... | reverse complement strand
TCACCGCCTGCGCACTGGTCCGACCCGACCGGATTGCCACGCTCGAAGCGAAATCAGTACGCAAGCGGATGAAGGACAAAGCCTTCGCGCGCGCCGTCAGCCGCGACGATATCATCAAAGGCGCCGAGGAACTCGGCCTCCCGCTCGACGAGCACATCACCTTCTGCATCGCAGCCATGCGCGGGATTGCCAATGAGCTCGGCCTCGCAGCCGGCGAGTCCAGCGCCCCGCCTGCAACCGCCCCGCCCGCTTAGCTGAGTAAGCCGCGGACCTTAAGGACGACTGTCCGCCACGCGGTCAGACACCCACCACAGAACCGTCAGAGGGCGACTTTTTCGAGGTAGGACGGGGCGTAGGTGTTCCAGTGAAGTTGCTGGGTGATCTTCTGCTTCAGCGCCTCGGTGGCAGTCGGCTCACCGTGGACCAAAAGAGTCTGGCGGGGAGATTTCTGGTACTGCCCGAGCCACCCGAGGATCTCTCCGTAGTCGGCGTGGGCGCTCAGGTTTTCCATCGTCTCGATGCGGGCGCGAATCCGCACTTCGCGGCCGTGCATCTTGACGGATTCGGCGCCGGACTTGATGATCTGCCCGCGCGTTCCCGCCGCTTGAAATCCCACAAACAGGATGGTGTTGCGGTGATCGGGCAGGCAGCGCTCCAGATGGTGCAGCACGCGGCCGCCGGTGGCCATGCCGCTCGCGGAAATGATGACCATAGGATAGTGCGCTTCATTCAGAGCCTTGGATTCATCCCGCGTACGGTCGAAGTGCACGTTGGGTGGCGAGAACGGCTTGATGCCCTGCGCCTCGACCGCCAGGGTTTCCAGGTCGTGTTCTTCCTTGTGGCGCAGGTAGAGGTCGGTGACGTCGATGGCCATGGGGCTGTCCAGGTGGATGGGGAGGGAGTGCAACTTCCCCTGCTCGATAAGCTCGCGAAGGACGTAGAGCAGTTCCTGGGTTCGCCCCACGGCAAAGGAAGGGATGACCAGCGTGCCGCCGCGTGCGGCGGTGGCTTCCACGATTGCGGCCAGCCGGGCGCGATAGTCGTCCTGCGGGTGGAGGCGGTCGCCGTAAGTGGACTCGAGTAGCAGGTAGTCAACGCCGTCGGGCACGACCGGTTCGTAGAGGATCAATTGCGGAAAGCGGCCGAGGTCGCCTGAGAAAAGCACCCGGCGCGTGCTGCCGTTGTCGCGCACCGTCACTTCAATCATGCGCGCGCCCAGGATATGCCCGGCACGGTGGAAGCGCAGCGTGAAGTGGGAAGAAAGCTCGAGCGGCGTTGACTCATCGGCGGCCCGGAAGAATTCCAGTGACTTCACCGCCTCTTCATAGGTGTAGAGCGGCAGGGCCGGTTTGTGCTTGCTGTAGCCTTTGAAGTTGGCGTACTCGGCTTCTTCTTCCTGGAGGTGGCCTGAGTCGGGCAGCAGCAGGCGTGCCAGGTCCACTGTGGGCGCGGAGGCCAGGACCTGCCCGCGAAAGCCATCTTTGATCAGGCGCGGAATGTAGCCGATGTGGTCCAAATGCGCGTGGGTCAAGACGAGCCACTGGATGCTCGAGGCTGGCACGGGGAAGGGATTCCAGTTGCGCAGGCGCAATTCCTTGGCACCCTGGAAGAGCCCACAATCAATCAGCAGGCGCTCACCGTTTGCTTCCAAGAGATACCGGGAACCCGTTACGGTCCCGGTGGCGCCGAGAAATGTCAACGTCGTCATGATGTGTCAAGCAGCAGGGAGCGGCAGGAATCTCAGCTCCGGCATAGGAAAATCCTTGCTGTTGTCTGTGGCCAGCGTCAGATTCAAGCTGAGCGCGACCGCCGCGATGATGGCGTCGGGAATGACAAGTGTTATTCCCTTGCGCGCCCATTCGTACTTCAAGCATCCAGCCTGGCGAGCAATTTCCTCACTGATCTCAATGCATTCCAGGCCCTGGAAAAACTCATCAGTCGCTTCCGCCTCGTGCGGCATCATGCCGGCGTATACTTCTGCCACACTGATGGCAGAGCAAGCAAGGATGTCGCCTGCCTGATTGCGTTGTGCGAGAAACTCGCGTCGGCCGCGTTTGTAGTTCAGGGCATCAATGATCACGGAGGTGTCAAGAAGTATGATCATCCCTGCTCTTTCGCTCGCGTCCGCTTTTCGAAGCTCTGTTCCGCCTCGCGACGTAACTTCTTGACCCACGTTGCGGCACCGCCTTCAGCGTCCAATTCGGGATGGTCTGAAGGGCTCCAGGGGGGAATCGGTCCTTGCAATACCTTCAGCAAGTGACGACGCTTTCGTTCTTGGCGGGCAGTATTAGCTAGCCGGGCTCGAACGGAATCGTCTTGGAGGGAAGCAGGGGTGACGCTCTCCGACCGAAGTTGGTTTGGCACCTCAAGAGGCTCTTGGTCAAACGGCAGAGGGCCTCCGAGGAGCCGCGAGGCTTCTGCCTCTACATCATCAAACGGACGAACACAGTGAGTGTCACCTACTGTCAGAATCTCAGTATTCATCGAAATCTATTCACCCTGCTGGTCGACGACAAATAGCATAGTCGCCAACCCGAGCGCCTGCGAATCATCGGGCTCCTGCCTCAACTCAAGCACGTACGGTCCAGGCTGCTTAAACAGGCTGCTGGTGAGGGCCCAAATTGCTTGCATAGGACCAATCTGTGTCAATGAATCGCGCCAATTTCCAGGAACCTCGCGACCCAGGGAGTCAATCACCCTTAGCGAAACGGTGCACGGCTCTTTTACAACGACCTTATAGAAAACGAAAAAGAGCTTAGGCTTCGCTGGCATCCGAGGGACTATGATCCTGTCGAATAGCCCATGCAGGGTCACTTTCCCATCCGGACCCGCGGTCGCCTTTTCGCACAGCAGGAATGCAAGCACCTTACACCTTTCCATGGCACAACTATAGCAGTTACTGGATGCGGCATCAAATGACCACGGATTCCTGGTATTCGCCAAAAACTTTCCGCAAGGCATCGGAAATTTCACCCACCGTCGCGTCGTCTTTCACGGCTGCGAGGATGGCGGGCATCAGGTTGCGTTCCGAGCGTGCCGTCGCCTCGGCTTCTTTCAGGACCGCGGCGACGCGCGCCGCGTCACGACGCGCACGCAGCTTCTGCAGGTGTTCCACTTGCGCGCGTTCAATCTCTGGATCAATCCGCAGCAGGGGTGGGGACGGAGCCCCTTCCGCGCCATAGCGGTTGACTCCCACCACGACCCGCTCGCCGGACTCCACGGCCTTCTGGTATTCATACGCCGCCTGCTGGATCTCGCGCTGGATGTAGCCCGTTTCGATGGCGCGCAGCACGCCGCCCAGCGCGTCAATCTTGCGCAGATACTCTTCCGCGCCTTGCTCGACCTGACGGGTGAGCGTTTCGATGGCGTAAGAGCCTGCTAGCGGGTCCACAGTGTTGGCGATGCCGCTCTCGTAGGCGAGGATCTGCTGCGTGCGCAGGGCGAGCAGCGCCGAGGCCTCGGTGGGCAAGGCCAGCGCCTCGTCGCGCGCGTTGGTATGAAGCGACTGGGTTCCTCCCAGCACGGCGGCCAGCGCCTGGAGCGTCACCCGCACTAGATTCACGTCGGGCTGCTGCGCGGTGAGCGTGCTGCCCGCGGTTTGGGTGTGGAAGCGGAACATCCAGGAGCGTGGGTTCTGCGCCTGGAAGCGCTCGCGCATGAGGCGCGCCCAGAGTCGGCGCGCGGCGCGAAACTTGGCGATCTCCTCGAGCAAGTCGTTGTGCGCGTTCAGAAAGAACGAGAGGCGCGGCGCGATCTCGTCCACTGCGAGCCCCCGGGCTCGCGCTGCCTCGACGTAGGCGATGCCGTTCGCCAGCGTGAAGGCCACTTCCTGAACGGCGGTGGAGCCCGCCTCGCGGATGTGATAGCCGCTGATGGAAATCGTGTTCCATTCCGGGGCGCGCTCCTGGCAATAGGCGAAGATATCTGTGACCAGGCGCAGCGCCGGCTCCGGGGGGTAGATGTACGTGCCGCGCGCGATGTATTCCTTAAGGATGTCGTTCTGCACCGTTCCGGCGAGCTTCTTCAGGTCAGCGCCCTGCTTTTCGGCCACGGCAAAATACAGCGCCAAGAGGATGGCCGCAGTAGCGTTGATGGTCATGGAGGTGGAAACCTGCTCGAGGGGGATCCCCTGGAAGAGGATCTCCATGTCCTCCAGCGAGTCGATGGCCACGCCCACCCGGCCCACCTCGCCTTGGGCCAGAGGGTGATCCGAGTCCAGGCCGATTTGAGTGGGCAGGTCGAAGGCCACGGAGAGCCCTGTCTGGCCCTGCGCCAGCAGGTAACGGAATCGGGCGTTGGACTCCAGCGCCGTCCCAAACCCCGCGTACTGGCGCATCGTCCACAACCGCCCGCGGTAGCCGGAGGGATAGATGGCGCGCGTATAGGGATATTCACCTGGGAAACCGAGGTCCCGCTCCCCGTCCCATTCCGCCATATCCTCGGGTTTGTAGAGAAGCTTAACGTCCAAGCCCGACGCGGTCTTGAACTTTCCCTTCGACTTGTTGTCCTTCGGGAGACTCATGAGCTGATACAGGCGCGCGGCGACAGCTGGCGGTTTTCGGTGGCCCCACCGCCCGACAGAGCGTCTCAATCACTGACACCCGGCACCTGGCCCCTACGTTCTAACGCACGCTTCGCGCTTTCACGAAGGAATAAAGGCAGAAAATGAAAAGTAGAACGGTGAAGCCGGCCAGCAGGCCAAAACGCACCAGACCCACCGAGGGGCTCTGCCGGTAATATCGCCACTCGGCGAGCGAGACCGTCACCCCGGCGAGCGTGAGAAAGAAGAACACCACAGCCACGAGCAGATGAAAGACACGCTGGGCATGGAGGAACAATCGGGTCAACAGATCGCCAAGCTTGCTCACGCGCTCACCTCAAAACCCCGTCGCGGCCAGGGGCTCCCGCTATCTTAAGAAGGATTGACGGGCCAGTCAAATGCGCCGGGGCATTTCGCCTTGACAGCGTGCGAAAGGCAGTCCTAGAATTTATCTCTGGTTGGGCAGCACAGCGACTGCGGGGGACCTTTGGAGCTAGACGAGAACTTCAAACGCCTGGTGAAAGAGCTCGGCCAAGCCATCAATGAGTCTCTGGCCGATTCCGAGCTCGTCTCCGGGGTGATGGGACGCATTCGCGCCGCGGGTTATGACCTGTTTTTGATCCTCGAGGTCACCATCGGGTTCAACAAGCACGGCGAGGCCAATCTCCTGCACCGGCAGAAATTCGCGGCGGGGCAGCACCCCGAGGCCGAGTTTCATCTGACCAACCAGGATGCGCAGTTTCTCCGCTCCTTGAAGATCAGCGTTGACAAGGAAGACCGCTAGCTTATCCACGCCTTCGCGTTCCCCACCGACAGCCTGCCCCTTGCCGCGCCCCGCAGCTGGCGCGAATGCTGAGGGGCTCTCATTTCTGGGCCTGCTTGACACTCCTTTGGGCCGGGACTAGCATTTGGCGTATGCAGCCCCCACCCATACGTCAGCCCGCGGTTGCCGGACGTTTTTATCCCGGCAAGCCGGAAACGCTCACGCGCGATGTCGATAAGTATTTGGCGCCCGAGCCAGGGCCGGGGGAGAAGGTGGAGAACGCCCTGGGGTGTGTAGTGCCCCACGCCGGCTATATGTACTCGGGGCACGTGGCGGGAGCAGTCTATCGCCGCCTGCCCGCGCGCTCCTCCTACGTCATCCTCTGCCCGAATCACACAGGTCGCGGCGCGCCGCTGGCGATGATGTCGAGTGGCGTCTGGCTGACACCTCTTGGCAAGGTTTCCATCGACAGCGACCTTGCCAAGGCGGTCCAGCAGGGTTGCCATTTGGTGATGGAAGATGCCGCCGCGCACGCCGACGAGCACTCCCTGGAAGTCCAACTCCCTTTTTTGCAGCGCACGGTGAAAGAATTCAGCTTCGTGCCAATCGCCATCGGCGTGGGTGGCTACGCCAGTCTGGAATCGCTCGGGCGGGGGATTGCCCAGGCGGCCCGACGTGTCAAGAGACCCTTCCTCATCATCGCTTCCAGCGACATGAACCACTACGAGCCGGACAGCATCACGCGCGCGAAGGATCGCAAGGCGATTGACAAGATGCTGGCCCTCGACCCGCAGGGGCTTTACGACGTGCTGCACCGCGAGGACATCTCCATGTGCGGCTACGGACCGGCCATCGCCATGCTTACGGCTACGAAAGAGCTGGGCGCCAAACACGCCGAACTTGCCAAGTACGCCACCTCCGCCGACACGGGCGGCGATCGCTCCGCGGTGGTGGGCTACGCGGGCATCATCGTCTCTTAGTTTCCCCGTAAGCCTTCGCCGCCGCCGCGCTTGACAACCCTTTCCTATTCCTTTCTTCGCCAAGGCGCCCAGGCGAGGATCGGTAGGGGCTGTCCGGCCCTCGATCTCCCGTCATTTTACATCTTGACATTAAGGGCTTAGTAGCTTATAGGACAGCCGAGCCTACGCGCCTGATGGCCGTTTGGGGGCCGCTCCGATGCTGCGCCACGTCATCGAGAAAGAGTTGAAGGATTGCCTTTACGGCTACCGCTCGCTTCTGGTCTTCGTCCTTTCAGCGGTATTGTTCTTGGTGGCGATCTATACCGGGGCCAGGGAATACCAGGCAGAGCTCCAGGAGTATCGCCTGGCCCAGGTGACGCAGCGCCAGAGCCTGGCAGCAGAAACCAACCTTTACGCCCTGTCGGCCTTCGGCTTCAATGTGGTCAAGCCGCCTACCGTTCTCGGCATCCTGGTGAGTGGCGTGGAACCCCACGCGCCGCGCGTTTACAACCTGGGGCTCTACACGCTGCCTGAGCCCCAAGGGAGCGCGGCCAGCGAAAATCCCACGGTGGCGGTTTTTGGGACGCTGGATCTCTCCTTCATTATCCAGGTGGTGTTGGGCTTGGCGGCGCTGCTTTTTACCTTATCCGCCATCTGCGGCGAGAAAGAGTTGGGGACGCTCAAGCTCCAACTGGCCAACGCCCTGCCGAAGGACGTCTTGCTGCTGGGGAAGCTGGTGGGCAATCTGATTGGCTTGCTGGTGCCGGTGGCCCTGGCTTTCTTGCTCGCCGGCATTATGCTGGTGAACTTCGAAGGGGTCTCCTTGACCGGCGAAGAGCTTCGCCGTGTGCTGCTTCTCGGGCTCGACTTCGGTCTCTACCTGGTGGTGCTCTTTGCTCTAGGCCTCTGCATCTCGACTTTGACTACCCGCACCACCACCGCCTTCGCGCTCTGCCTGGCAGCTTGGGTGCTGGTGGTGGCGATTGTCCCTAAGTTCGCCGTCATCGCCGCCCGACGCCTGGCGCCAACGGAACCTTTGCAGGAATTTGAAATGAAGAAGGTTGCCGTACACCGCCGGGGAACGGTCGAGGTGCAGGCCGAGTTCAGTCAATACATCCGGCAGCACGACGGGAAGATGCCTCCCCTCGCCGTGTACGAGGACATGTCCAGTCGCACCCGCGAGCGGCAGAACCGCGAACTCCGCAAGCTCGAAGAGTATTACTTGCAGCGGAAGGAGCACCAGGCCAGGGTGGCCCTGGTGCTCTCGCGTCTGTCCCCTGCGGGTTCTGCCGCTTACGCCGCGATGAGCCTGGCCCGCACCGGGCTGGAACGCGATCTGCGCTTTCGGGCGGCCCTGCGAGATTACCGCTCGCTCTTCACCATTTACTACGACAGGAAAAGCCGGGAACTGGTTGACCTGACGCGGAGTGCCGGCATTCCGGCGGTCATGGCCGAACAGAACTTCACCGACTTGCCCGGTTTCGATTTCCATGAAGAGCCGCTGGCCAGTTCCTTGGATGATGCGCTGCCGGATTTGGGGATGCTGGTGGTGTGGAGTCTGGTGTTGTTTGCAGTTGCCTACTTCAAGTTTCTCCGCTACGACGTCCGCTAGGGGCTTCCAGCGACGAACGGGGCAGGATTGCGAACGGTGACGCGCAGGGTTGCGGAGGGGGAGAATGCCGCGGGCTGGGCCGCGCAGGAGGCGCGTTCACCCAGCCCGGTGCGAAACAGCCGATGGTTTAATGCCGTGGGCCGCTGCTGGAGTGGCTCCCGCCGCCCGAACTGGACGAGCCGCCACCACCGCCCGAACTAGGGGAGCTCCCGCCACCGGAACTGCCGCCCCCGCCGCCCGAACTGTGGGAGCCTCCGCCACTTGAGCTACCGCCCCAGCCTCCCGAGCTGTGGGAGCTGCCACCACTCGAGCCGCCGGAATACCCGCTGCCCGAGCTCTGGTGGCTGCCACCCCGATCGCCACCACTGCTTCGACTGCCGCCCGAGGATCCGGGGCTCGCCGAGGAAGAACGGGAACCGCTGTCGGAGCGCTGGCTGGGCGCAGTCCGCGAGGAAGAAGGTGAAGAGGAAGAGCGACCACCCGATCCGCTGTAGGTACGCGATGAGGCTCCAGGCGCGGCTTCCCGGGAAGCTCCAGTGGCTCTTGACTCCCAAGAACTGGGTCGGGTGCCGCGGGGGCTGACTGACCGTTGCTCGGCCCCGCCTCCGACATTTGCCGGTTCCAAGGCCAAAGGCATGGGATAGTTCTCCACCGGGCCTGGGCGGCCCAGACGACCGGTGGGAGCATTCGCAGTCGGCGCGGCGCCGGAACCCGAGCTGTTCACGTACCGGCGCTGCTCAGAATCATAGGCGATGCCGCCCGCAGGCGCTCCTCCCGTTGTAGCCCTGGGCCAAGCACGCTCGGGCCTAGTGGCTCCCGGCTCTGGCTGGACCCGGTCCCCTCGTTCTCCGCCGCGCGGTCCGCTGAGGGCCCCGGCCTGGCGTTGAGGCGCGCCGGGCAGCATGCCAGCGCGTTCCGGATCGATGTCGGGCCTCTCGATAGGCCGCCCCTCACGCGCGTCAACCTCGCGCAGGCGGTTCGGACGCACGGGCCGGCCGCCGCGGACCGTGTCGTCGTTCACTCTGGTGACGCAGCCCTGGGGCTGTGGGCAGTTGTTCTGTGTTCCTCCCAGCCGCGGAGACATGGGCGCCCAGCCGATCCACCCTGGCCCGCGATACCAGTTCACTACCCCGGGCGACCAGAATCCGAAGTTACCGGGAAGCCAACACCAGCCGAGCCCGGGTTCGTACATCCATGTCCCATAATGGTAGGGGAGCCAGCCCCAGGGTTCGCTGGAGATCCACACGTATCCAAATCCCGGGTACCAGCACCAACGACCAAAAGTGAAGGGAGCCCAGCCGTTGTCAGCCATGGGAACCCAGCCCCAGCCGTACCCCGGCAGCGAATGCCAATTGCCAAAGCTCATGAGGTCCATCCAGCCATAGAGCAGGTCGCTGGCGGCGGTGGAGTAAGGCACAGCCGGCCCGTGACTGCGGGCGATCTGCATGCGGTTCTCGCGCTCCTCGACCCACTCGTCCCAGGCGTCCTTGGTGATGCCTTGGGAAATCAGGAAGGGCTGATCGGTGCCGGGGCGCACCTCCAGCACCGTATCCTTCCCCAGCGTCCCGGTGCCTTCCGGGCTCAGGATTTCGACGGAGCCTTTGAACACCTTGACCTGGAGCGCCCCCTCTTCGAAATCCACACGAAACCTGGTTTTGCCGTGGGGGGTCAAGGTAGCGCTGCCTGCCTTGACCTCGTAAAAATCGTCGCCCTCGAGGATGACGTTAAACGTGGTGTAACCCTGGTGGAGGGTCAGGCGGTTGACTTTGCCCCCGCTGGGCATCAAGGCTAGCTGGGTGAACTCCAGCAGCGAGAGTTGGCCGAGGCGCGCGGTGGAGGAGTTCTCAAACTCGACCTCGGCAAACCCGCTCTCGGCGGTGGATAACTGGAAGCCTTCCTGGATGGGCGTGTTTACCGGCGCAGTGGACCACTCCACCACGTCGGGTCGCTGCACCGTGACCTCCCCTTCCGTGAAGCTCAGGCGGACGATGCGGACGTGGGAATAACCCTCCGCCCACGACACGTCGGCGGCAAACAGCGCAATGATGGCGATTCCAATTCCCAGAATGGCGAGGCGCACCGTGGATTTCATGGCGGACCTCCTTGGCCGGAACGCTCCCTTTCCCGGACTACCTCCATCCTACATTAATGTAGACGTTTGGGGGAGGCGAAAGGTTGCAGGGGGTGGGGGAGGCACGCGGAGCTGGGGGAGCATTAGTTTCGACCGGCTACTTGTTGTTCTGGAGCCGCTCGAGGATGTTCTGCGCGCGGGTCTGGGCCAGGTGCAGAAAGCGCGGGTTGCGCGCGATCTTCTCCAGGACCGGAACCATCAGCTCCGGGTCGACGAGCGCCCGCTTGTCGAGGTCGATCCGGATCAGCATAAGCTCGCGCGGCAGGCTCAGGGGGTCGTACTTGACGGCGTATTCGAGGAAGACAATGTGTTGCTCGACGCTCGCGATCTTCTCAAACAGGTCGACGAGTTCCTGGGCTTCCCGCCGTTGCGTGTAGTTGAACTCCGCCTGATGCTTCTCGCCGTCGCGCTCGAAGGTGAAGGTCTTGAGCCCCAGGTTGGCCACCTTGCGGTGACTTTCCAGATCAATCGCCTGGAAGTTACCCAGCGTCTCCGCGAGCTGGAAAAGCCGGCGCACGGTCTCCGGGGAAAGCTTGAGCGGGCGGGGGCTGGGCGGCTCATCCAGTTTGCGTCCCTCGTAGGCCGCCTCGCCGCTCGTGTCCGCGGTGATCGCCAGATATTCGGGGACGCTGCCTTTGAGCACCTTGGTGTAGCTCAGCCGGGCGACGGGGCTGGCGCTCTGGGCACTCAGCAGGAGAGGAGAAACCAGGCACCCGACGGCGGCGGCTACGGCCGGGAGAAGAAAGGGAAGAGAAGCCCGTCGTTTGATAGAGAATTCCTGCCGAAGAATTTCCATGCTTTGCTGCGGGGTCGTTCCGGTGGAGGGTCTCTGACAACCGATGCTGTAGCGGCGGCGTCCTCGCCGCCGAGGGTTTGCTTTCAACGGGTTCGGCGATGAGACATCGCCGCTACAGTTGTAAACGCGACGTTTTGAGGCAGCCTCCGGTGAAACGCCTCCATTGTGAAGGTGGAACGTCTCCGTGTCCAAGACGCCCCACCGGGGCGTCTCTACGTCCACCGCTACTTCGCCTGCGCCACAGCGTGCATTTCCGCCTCTTCGATGTCGAAGTTGGCGTAAACGTGCTGCACGTCCTCGTGGTCTTCCAGTTCCTCCATCAGGCGCAGCATCTGCTGGGCGGGCTTGCCCGTCAACTTCACGTAAGACTGCGGCACCATGGAAACTTCCGCCAGAGCGGGCGCGATATTGGCGGCCTTCAGGCGATCCACCACCTGCTGGAAGGCAGCGGGGGGCGAGAGGACCTCCCAGTTACCATCGTCCTCGCGCATGTCCTCGGCGCCTGCTTCCGTGGCCAGGTTGAGCAACGTCTCCTCGTCCGCCTTGTCCTTGGGCACCACGATGTAGCCACGCTTGCTGAACATCCAGGCCACGCAACCATGCTCGCCCAGGTTCCCGGCGTTTTTCGAGAAGATGTGGCGGATCTCGGAGAGGGTGCGGTTCCGATTATCCGTCGCCACTTCCAAGATCATGGCCACGCCGCCCGGGCCGTAAGCTTCGAACGTGGCTTCCTCATAGGTCACCCCGGGAAGCTCGCCCGTGCCTTTCTGGATGGCCCGCTTGATGTTGTCCGCCGGCATGTTCTCAGCCTTGGCGGCAGCGACGGCCGTGCGCAGGCGCGGGTTCGAGTCCGGGTCGCCTCCGCTGATGCGCGCGGCCACGGTGATTTCCTTGATGAGCTTGGTGAAGACCTTACCCCGGCGGGCGTCCGCCGCGCCCTTTTTATGCTTGATGGTTGCCCACTTGGAATG
>Ga0315282_10014407_pt1 | contig 11773 bp, 9 predicted proteins | sample YL17G07_20_MG_FD_203693 | JGI IMG/M metagenome (GOLD analysis project Ga0315282, IMG submission 203693) | Sediment microbial communities from Yellowstone Lake, YNP, Wyoming, USA - YL17G07_20 | ecosystem: Environmental > Aquatic > Freshwater > Lake > Sediment | place: USA: Wyoming | collected... | reverse complement strand
ATGTGTTTTCGGCGTCGTTCCTGCGATTGAAAAACCGATGAAGTCAAGGCCTGCCTCGATCAGTTCAGCTATTCGGTTTCCCATCAATCCTTTAGCGCTTGTTACAAACCCTACCTGGGGACCTTCCTTCTTAACCAGCCTGATGCACTCCAATAGATCCTTGTGGAGCAAGGATTCACCCCATCCCTCCAGTACAACGGTTTCAACCTCTTTCACATAAGGGAGAAGTTTCTTAAAATCCTCCAAGCGCATATCCTGAAACTGCCAATCCCTGGTCTCAGCCCGGATACACATCTTACACTGGAGAGGGCATCGGGTCGTCAATTCAATCTGCCATGCCGAAAAGGATCTCCTTCTCTTTCTTCGCAGGAATTTTCCAAAAATCTTTTCAATCATTCTTAGGATAGCTTCTGGAGAAGCGTCTCCAGATTCTCCCTTCTTGAGGGATGATAGAGGTAGGAGGCATAGGGAAGAAAGGCGACCCCGCCCCACTTCTTCTTGAAAAAAGTGACACCCGGATTAATTCCAAGGCCCAAATTAACAAATTTTTTCCTCTCTTTTTTTGCCTCTTGTATTACTTCGGAAAGCAGAAGATCTGAGGCGCCAGGGACATAAAGAGCGGCAGAAGTGAAATTAAACATATAGATGGCGTAGTCCCTCGCTTTAAATTCTGCAACGTCAAAGGCAGCCAGCTCACCCTTGCGACTCCTTGCATCAAAAACCCACGCTGTGGTGGATGAAGAGAGATATTTATCAATCCTCTTAAAGATGACCTGCGCTCCTTCATCCACCGGATGAACCTTTAAGAAATTGTCAACCAGCTTCTTGTGCTCCCTTCCAAACCTTCTGGCTCTCTCTACCGAGAGCTCGCGGGATGCCCGGGTCAGCATGTTCCTCAACTTTTGAGAAATAGAAAGGGCGGAAAGGTCTAATCGATAGTAATGATCAGAAGGAGGATGGTCGCGGCCATTCACATAGGAAGGAATCGCGGGTGCTATCAGGGCCACCGATCCCGGTTTGAGGCATCTCATCGCATCTTGAAAAGCCTTTTCCATCTGCTTTTCGTTGAAGGGCTCCTGCAAGGGATAACCAACGAAAATAAGATGATCTCTCTTAGCATGGACGATATAGTCATCGAAGAGAAAGGGTTCGGTCATTGAAATCGCAGATACGTATTGGGGGATATGCTCAGGTAGATAAGCCCTTTCTTCGACGTATTCTCTTTCGGCCGGTGTGATCATGCCTCTTCCTGAATGATCTGGTAGCCTTCTTCGAGGAAAAGCTTCTGAATTCCAGGGATGTGGCCGACCCCCACGAATGCCACGGCCCTCCCTTCCTCAAAGAGAGGTTTCATCCCATTAAAGAAGAGAGGGTCACGCTTTTGGATGATAGACTCGCAACGGGTGGGGAATTCTCCCGTCATCGATACAAATTTTTCGACCTCTCCATTGAGGAAAGCCTTTTGAAATAAGGCCTTGTGCGTCTTCCATTTCTCAATATGATTAAGGTAGTTCACGATACGGTCAAAGGGTATTCCGTCCAGGGCAGCTAATTGATCCTCAATCGTTTCGAGGAACCGAATTTTTTTCCCAAGGGCTTGCGCGATATGGAAGGCCTCCATATCCATCGAATATTTCCAGTCCAAAAGAGCTGACCAGACCGTCAGAAAAGCCATCCAGGGACGGACCCCGGCTGTGTAGGTTTCTAAATAATTAGAAGCCTTCGAGTGGATCAGTTCAAGATACGTGCCCGCAGTGGTAGCAGGATTCAATCGAGCGACCAATTGTTTGTTGAGCTCCTTTATGGCCTGGGGATCAAGTGCCTCATAAACGGATGGCGTATTTTCTCCTTGCCGACCATATTGGACCACTCGAGCCATGCTCCCTTGATCAAGGGGGCCTTCGAAGAAGATGGTGTCAGCATTCTGGACGAGCTTCGTAAGGGCCTTTTTGAAACGATAACGCGTGAAGTGGGCTGTCCCAACGAGGAGGGAAGTTTTCCCATCTTTTTCAACCCTCCACACGGTCCTCAGGCGTTTTTCCCTCCACCAGAAAAAAGACATTTGATCCCTCTTACATAATCCCTTCCCCCCTTGTGGGGGAAGGTTGGGATGGGGGGAAACATCCCGTGTCCACCCCCACCTTTATCCTCCCCCATCAAAGGGGGAGGGTAAGAGAAAGGGTTTCGATTTTTTTCAACTAAAGTTTCCCTTCCAGAGACTTAATCAGTGAGACCGTCCTCGTATATCCATAAAAACGTTCACAGAATTCATAGTTGAGGTAGGGGACGCCTCCCCACTTCTCCTTAAAACGGCGGATCCCCTCGTTGACTCCGAGTCCCAGATTAATCGTATTTTTCCCATGATCGGCCGTAAGATTGATCATTTCGGAAAAGAGAAGATCGGAAGCATGAGGGACATAATGCTTTTTTGAATGAGTCCCGATAAGGTAAGTAGAAAAATTCTTTGCCCCAAGGTCAACGATGTAAAAGGCAGAAAGCTTTCCCTGCTGATTCAAAGCGTTGAGGACGCATACGCTCGATGAATGAGCCACATAATCGGGCATGGCTCGATAGAGTTCCTTGATGCGAGGCGGCAGCTCTTCTCTTCTCAGGAGCTCTGCAATAAGCTCCTTGTGCTCTTTGGAAGTGGAATGAGTCCTTTCTACAATCAATTCTTTAGAGGCTTTCTCGACCGTTCGTTGAAGAGAGGGCTTCACTTTTGTCTGTCGGATTTCAAATCTGTAATACCGATCTGTTTGCCTTTCTTTACAGGTATCGATCAGAGAAGGAGGGGTCTCAGAACCGATGAACCAGAGGTATTCAGGCCGGAAGGTTTCGACCGTCTGTTTCAGAACTCTCTCGCACCGTTCTTGTGAAAACATTCCATCGAGGGGATATCCCACCAAAATAAGCCAGTTATCTTTTGCAAAAATCAGATGGTCCTCGACGAAGAAAGGTTCTCCTTTCGACAGAGACACCATGAGGCTCACGATATGCTCAGGAACATAGGCCCGTGTGAGGATGTATTCTTCATCAATCGGACTAATCATCTCTTGCCAATTTTATCTTAGTTTTAACCAATTTTCCAAAAGATTTTGGAAAAGGCAAGAAATAGAGGAATCTTATCTGTTGGTGAAAACAGTGAGCCTCAAAGGCAGGATGGTGGTCCCAGCGGGCTTCGAACCCGCGTTACCGACGTGAGAGGCCGGTGTCCTAGGCCACTAGACGATGGGACCCTTTTTTCGGCACGCTCAGGGTAAACTCTCTCGAGAGACGAAAAGTAACCTCTTCAATAAATTGAATAAATCAAATTTAGTTAACCTAAAACTTACTAAAAAACAAATAGTAAATCAAGACCTAAATAGGGGAATCCTTCTGATGCGGGGTTCGAAAACCCCGCCTATCCCCTATGGGGTGGGGGCGATTTTAGTCGCCCTTCGGACGGGGCGGCTTTGCCTCCCCAACCCTCTATAAGTCACCCTGAATTTATTTCAGGGTCTCCTTCTCATAGATTTTAAAATCAAAGACCCTGAACTTGATTCAGGGCATAGAAGAATGACAAGCTACTCCAATAGGCGGGACATTCTTGTCCTGCTTTCTCTAATTTCTCTTGTGTTAAAAAAAAAGACGAATTATATTGATGGGGAGAATCCTATGATTCCGATTCGAGACGCCATAAGGTCAAAAACTTTTCCACTCGTCAATGTCATCCTCATTGGATTGAACATCCTTGCCTTTTTATGGCAGCTCTCTCAAGGGCCTCATCTCAAAGAGGCCTTCTTCCTCTATGGCATTGTCCCCTTGCGATATTCTGATCCAGGGCTTTCTGCAGAATTTACTCCAATTCAACAATGGCTTCCATTCCTGACCTCCATGTTTCTTCATGGGGGATTTCTCCACATCCTCGGAAACATGTGGTTTCTCTACATCTTCGGAGATAATATCGAGGACAGGCTTGGCCATATTCGCTATCTCATCTTTTACCTTCTCTGCGGGGTGGCTGCTGGTCTCGTCCACCTCGTAACCAACTGGAATTCTAACATTCCAACCATTGGAGCGAGTGGTGCGATTTCAGGGGTCATGGGAGCCTATCTCCTTCTCCATCCCCGTGCCCGGATCCTCACCCTGATACCCATTTTCTTCTTTTTCCAGTTTTTCGAGATTCCCGCTTTTATCTTTCTCGGCTATTGGCTTCTCATCCAATTGCTTTCTGCAGGCTTGACCCCACGCAATGTGGGAGGCATTGCCTTCTGGGCCCATATCGGTGGTTTTGTGGCCGGCCTGATTTTCGTAAAAATCCTCGATTGGATTCCAAGGACCGGGATGAACCAAAGTCTCCGTCGTTATACGGAAAGGCAAACCACGCCCCGCCTCCAATCCATCTCACCTTTTGAATTTCCGGACGATCTGGATATCCATGGAGTCCTCACCATTACCTCTAAGGAGGCCCTTCATGGAACCCGAAAATTGGTCTCCATTTCCCAGGGATTGCGAAAAAGGAATATCATGGTAACCGTCCCTCCTGATGTAAAAGATGGAACACGTCTTCGCTTAAAAGGGTTGGGTCAAAAGGACGCCGAGGGGAATCGAGGAGATCTCTTTCTCGAGATTCGAATCAATGGTTAATCAACCCTTCGACTGCGCTCAGGACTAGCGCCCGGGGTTTGCCCTCGGTCTGAGCTGGGGCCAAAGGCTCAGGGTAGATACGGAGAGACGTTTATGACCTCTTCCCGAAGGTCGGGATTTGGCGCCGCCGATGTATGTGAAACTTACTTCGCTTTCCCCGGCACCTTTCTGATTTTTCTGGGAGCCGCCGACCAGATACTAAGAGAAGAAAAAAGAGCGAAGATGATTAGAATGACAAAAACAGGTAAATAACTTCCTGCCATATCATAAATAAAGCCAGCAAACCATGCTCCGAAGGCTCCTCCTATCCCGTTAAGGATCATGAGGGAACCAAAGATGGTTCCAAAAGCTTGTCCTCCAAAAATATCCGCTGTAATGAGAGGAGGGTGCGTTGCCGTCACAGCATATCCCAGAGCAAAGAAGAGAGCAAAAAAGTACGTCATCGTGGGTAGAGGAAATACACTGAACAGGATAAGAAGGATCATGCTAAGCATGGAACAGGTGATCCCCATGGTGTAGGTAATCTCCCTCCCAATTTTATCCGACAGTCCCGCCCATAGTATTTTGCCTCCCACACTCATAATGCCTATAAGACCAACGACATAAGAGGCGAAAAGGGCCTTCATGCCGTGATCGACAAGGAATGCGACTTGATGGGTGAAGACGGATTGAGTAATCAGATTGCCCAAAAAGAAAGAGATCCCGAGAAACCAGAATTGTTTTGTGCGGAGAGCCTGACGAACAGACCAGGACCGTGAAACCCATTCCTCGTTGACGATCAAAGGATCTTTAATAAACGTAGGGGGAATGCCGACCTCCATAGGGGGAGATTCGGGAGCTTGCGGGGGTTTCTTCAGAAATACAACGGCCATGGAGATGATGATAAGAGGGATAAAGAGGGCCAGGACTTGGTAAGCCATTCGCCATCCCAGTCGGATAATGAGATACTGGACGAAAGGAACACAGACCAAAATTCCAATCCCTATGCCAGAGGAAATGATTCCGGTCGCTAATCCCTTCTTTTCCTTGAACCAATCCTGAATGATCATGATATTCGGTACCCATCCGGCGGTCCCTATCCCTATCGCCGTGATCACACCAAAAAAGATGTAGAATTGCCACCAGGTTTGGGTGAAACTGCATAGAGCGAGTCCCACCCCTAATATCAGCGACCCCAATACGATCACTTTCTTGGGCCCAATGGAATATACTATTCCCCCTACAAACGGACTGATGATATGACTCATGATAACGCAGATGGAGAAAGCCCCAGCCCCGACAGAACGGCTCCAGCCAAACTCCTTCAAAAGGGCGACGAAAAAAACGGAAAAGGCGTACCAAACTCCATAAACAAGGCCGAGCGTGACGAAGCTGACCCCCACAATGATCCAACCAAATTGGGATGGACTTTTATCTTTCGTAGACAAATCTTATACTCCTAGAACAAAAGTTATTTGACCGGAGGAGATATGTCAATCATAAAATCGAATCTTATGTATAAAAGAAGTTGAAACCAACAGATAAAATTGTTAACGTTAGCCATTCCTCTCACCTCTGCCATTGGCAGGGAGGAGCTTTTGCTTGCGGAAAACGAGGCATTTACATGTCCAGAAACACCGATCTTTCCCTCTTCTTTGAACCCAAAAGCGTTGCTGTCATTGGATCACTGAGAGAGGGGTATTTCGGTGGCTATGTAGTGATTAAAACTTTGCTGAATGCGGGGTTTAAAGGAAAAATCTTTCCGGTCAATCCCTCCTATCAGGAAGTCCTGGGTTTGAAGGTCTATCCTTCCCTCAAGGACATCTCTGAGAAAATTGATTTAGTCTTTCTGATCATTAATCGGAGGTCCGTTCCCGATATGATGAGGACCTGTGCGGATAAAAGGATTAAGGCCGTCATCGTTGTCGCAGATGGGTTTGCAGAAAGAGACGAAGAGGGAGCGAAATTGCAGAATGAAATCTTAAAGATTGCCAAACAGGCGGGGATGCGTATTATCGGCCCCAACACGGCTGGCGTGGCCAATCCCACCAATGGCTTCATTCCCGATCCTTACGAGATGGGATATCGAACGCTCAAGACAGGAGGAATAGCCATCTGTGCCCAAACTGGAATGATCAATCCACAGGCTTTTCCGTATGGGGATCTCCACTACGGGGTGAGCAAGATATGCGATTACGGCAATAAATGCGATGTGGACGAGTGCGATATGCTTGAATACCTCGAAAATGACCGTCACACAAAAGTGATCACGATGTATCTGGAGAGTATTCGAGACGGCCGGAGGTTCCTGGAAGTTTCAAAAAGAGTGGCCCCCAAAAAGCCTGTCCTAATTTTAAAATCAGGACGGACAAAGGAAGGGGCCAGGGTGTCCACTTCACACACTGGGTCTCTGGCTGTCGACGATCAGATCTTCGGCGCTGCCTGCAAGCAGGCCGGAATCATCCGCCTGGAGAAATTCAGCGAGCTTTTTGAGTTACCCAAAATTTTCGATGCTCAGCCTCCCCCCAGAGGGGGGCGATTGGGAATTGTCACCTTCACGGGTGGCGTCGGAGTGTTGGCAATCGATGAAGCTGCGAAGTATGGTTTGTCAGTTTCCAAATTGTCTCCTGAAACCAGTGCCAAGTTAAATGCCATTTTCCCTGATCTGGGGAAGACCATTGTAGATATTGGCCCGCCCATGGCCGTGATTGACAATTATATGGACATTTATTCGAAAATTCTGAAGACCGTTCTTGAAGACGATACGATGGACTGCCTCTTCAATGTCATCTGGACGAGCCCTTTCGAATCATTCGTAGAAGAATATTTGAAATTTTACAGGAAGATAAAAGGAAAATATCAGAGGACCATCGCTACATGGATCTATGGCCCGAGTGTCCCTCTGGTTCAAGAGATGTCTTCCCGAATGGAAGATCTGGGATTCCCGGTATTTCCTGATCTTGAGACATCCATAAAGGCCCTTGGCATCGCCTACCAATATGCCATCCGTAAGAAAGGGGGAGCATGATGGGGAAGTATTCGATCTTGGATGAAGTGAAAAAAGAAGGGAGATCCATCCTCACGGAATTTGAATCGAAAAGAATTCTCAAACAGATTGGGGTTCCTGTAGTTGAAACCAGACTCGCCATGAATCAGAAAGAGGCTGTTTCCATAAGCCAAAAAATTGGATTTCCAGTGGTTCTAAAAATAACCTCACCCGACGTGGTCCATAAAACCGACTCGGGTGGGGTAAAGTTGGGTTTAATAAATACCTCGGAAGTCAAAAAAGCCTACGATGATATCTTAAGATCGGTGAAAAAGAAGTACCCCCGTGCTCTTATCCATGGAATCTCTGTTCAGAAGATGGCCCGCCCGGCGACAGAGGTCATCATAGGAACCAGCAAAGATCCTCAATTCGGGCCGGTGATCATGTTTGGCCTGGGTGGAATTTTCGTAGAAGTACTCAAAGATGTCTCTTTCAGAGTCATTCCTGTCAACCGGAAAGACGCTCAGGAGATGATTCAGGAGATCAAAGGTTTCCCATTACTGCGGGGATACAGAGGAAAGGAACCCGCAAGTATCCCTGCCCTTATTGCGATGATTCTTAAGGTATCGAAATTTATCAATGAAAATCCACAAATTAGGGAAATGGAACTGAATCCAATATTTGCTTACAAAGATAAGGCTCTGGCTGTGGATGCCCGAATCATCCTGGAAGGAAGTTGAAAGAACTGCGATCCTTTAGTAAAATGTCTCCATGAAATTCACCCGCCGGGACTTCATAAGAAATTCTTTCTTCCTCGGCAGTTCCTTAATTTTCTCCTCCTCCTCTCCTGCCCTACCGAAAAAAGAAGAACCATGGATCCCCGCCTATGAGAAGCTTGGGAAAGAAGGTAAACTCGCTCAGAGAGTCAAACAAGCCTATGACATTTTCGAGAACTGCCAGCTTTGTCCCCGCTGTTGTGGGGTGAATCGGAAAAAGGGTGAAAAAGGGTTCTGCCGAGCTCCGATGAAGCTCGTCGTCTTCGGCGCCCATCCCCATTTTGGTGAAGAAATATCTTTAGTAGGTCAAAATGGGTCTGGCACCATCTTCTTCTCTAATTGCAACCTCCGATGTATCTTCTGTCAGAACTGGCCTATTGCCCATGAGGGGAGAGGACAGGAATGTGAGGATGAGGAACTGGCGGAGATGATGCTCAAGCTCCAGAAGATTGGCTGCCATAATATCAACCTCGTTACCCCTACTCATGTCATGCCCAACATCCTCAATGCCACACGGATTGCCTTGAAGAAAGGGCTGCGCCTCCCTTTGATGTACAATACGAGTGGCTACGAGCGTTCGGAGATGTTGAAAATGTTAGATGGCATTGTAGATATTTATAAGCCGGATATGAAATATATGGATTCGGATAAAGCAGCAAAATATTCTGCTGGCGCTTCTGATTACCCAGAGGTAACGAAGAAAGCGATCATCGAAATGAACCGCCAGGTCGGAGTACTTCAAACCGACAAACAGGGGATTGCTCTTCGTGGTGTGATCATCCGCCATCTGGTCATGCCCAATCGAGTAGCCGGGACGGAGAAATTTACAAAATGGGTGGCCCAGGCTCTTCCTAAATCCACTTATGTAAATATCATGCCCCAGTACCGGGTCGAATATAAGGCTTACGAACATCCGGAAATAGCCCGTGGAATCACGGTTCAGGAATTCTTAGAAGCAATGGAATGGGCTGAAAAGAATGGGTTGACCAACCTTGATCCGAATTCTGTTGCCGTTAGAAATTTCTACAGGCACCGCCAGCCACCTTTCAAAAGCGATTGAATATTCAGCTAGAGAAAGTTGAAAATTTACCCCTCTGTGTCATTCCTGCGGAAGCAGGAATCCAATGTGTCCGCTTCTATCCTGGATTCCCGCTTTTGCGGGAATGACAATCTTAAGCCCCTCCAAAGATTCAACTTTCATGGTTTTGGGTGGAGGCACTTTATAAAGAGGCCCATTAAGAATGATGGGCTTACGTCCAGATTCCAGGAATGGGTTTTCCGCAATATTGACACTTCCCACCTTTTAGATGGTTCTCACCAACCATGTATCCTATTCTCTGAATCAACAATTTCTTACATTTAGGACAGAAAGTGTGCTCCCCTTCATGGCCCGGAATATTTCCGATATAGACATACTCAAGGCCAACCGATAAAGCTACAGACCGGGCTTTCTCCAGCGTGGAGACTGGTGTTGGAGGAAGGCTTCGGAGTTTATAGAGTGGATAAAATCTCGAGAAATGAATCGGAGTATCTGCCCCTAATTCCTTCTTGACCCACAGGCACATCTCCTTCAGCCCTGATAAGTCATCATTCTGGGTGGGGATGACGAGGTTTGTAATCTCCAGGTGAACTTTTTCCTTTTTCAGGGTTTTCAGAGTTTCGAGGACAGGGGTGAGTTCTCCGCTACACACGTCACGATAAAAGGCTTCCGTAAACCCTTTCAGATCGATATTGGCTGCATCCATCACCTTACAGAGACTCCTGAGAGGCTCAGGATTGATGAAGCCGTTTGAGTGGCAGACATTGAGAAGACCTGCTTTCTTTACGACTTGGCAGATATCCATCATATATTCATAGAAGATCGTGGGTTCTACGTAGGTATAGGCCACCGAGCGTGCCTCCACCTCTTTTGCCATCTTCACGATCATCTCCGGCGAAACATCGTAGCTATAGACATCTTCCGGGGAAGCCTGGGAGATCTCCCAGTTCTGGCAGAACTTACATTGAAAATTGCAACCTACCGTTGCTAAAGAAAAGGAAGTCGTCGTAGGCAGAACATGAAAGAAGGGTTTCTTCTCAATCGGGTCGGGATGAAGAGCACACGGATTTCCATAGACCAAGCTGTAATATTTCCCATCCCGGTTCTCACGGACCCTGCACGCCCCCCTCTTCCCCTTTGAAACTCGACACCTCCTGGGACAGAGTTCACATTGGATATCTCCTCCACTCAAGGGAGTGAAATAAGGGGAGATTTTTGTCTTAACGAGACCCTTCTTGGCTAATTGTGCTTGCGAGGTTTTTGGAAACCCAAAGAGGTAAGCAGCAGAAAGAACACAGAAACCCGCTCCGCAAATTTTCAGGAATTCCCGTTTGGTCAGATGAGATTCCGAGAGGGCCGTCTTTCTGGGGGAATATTTTAAGAGCGGTTCACTCATGGGTTGATCATCTTTAATGAAATTTAATTAAGTCAACCAAAGTCAACCCTTCGACTGCCCGGCCTGATCCTTCGACTGCGCTCAGGACAAGCGGTCTAGGCTTGACTTCGGCGTGAGCTTAGTCGAACGCTCAGGGTTGACCCTGAGCGGCGCTTCTTTACCCCGCCTAAATAGGCGGGGCTTACCTTCGACCCGAGCACAGGCTGAGGGTGCACCGTCGAATGGGTCAAAAACCGTAAGGTAATCTTTAGTAAACTACCCCGCAGCAGAGCTGCGGGGCATTAAAATTCAAAACCCATTTCCATGTTGTCATTCCTGCGGAAGCAGGAATCCAGTCCTTCCAAGCTTTTCTGGACTCCCGCTTTCGCGGGAGTGACAGTAATTTAGGGTTTCTGAGCAACCCGCTAAACCATTTCGCCTTCGGCGACCCTGTTTTCATCCGCCCAGCAGAGCTGAGCGGTATTCAACAGGGATTTTTATAAAATTATAGAATGTCGTTCATTTTTTCGGAGGCCAAGTGGGTCTTGGCAAAAGATAACGCTCTTTCAGACCAGCCAATGAAAGTTCTTCTGACTTGCAGAAGTTGATGACCCGTCTCTCCCAGTCTTCAACGAACTGTGCGGCTTTTGGCACATCTCTTGCTATCTCCATGGGAATGGAGATGACACCATGTTGATCACCCATAATTAAATCACCGGGCTTTACGATTAAACCACCTACCTTAACAGGCATGTTCACTTCCACCAGATGGACATAGGCATGTGAAACAGAAATACAACTTGAAAAGAAGTGAAATCCCAGTTCGTTTACTTCATTTAAATCTCTTACTGACCCATCCGTAACTGTACCGACACACCCAAGAACCTTGTAAATATCAGTAGTGTCCCAATGTTAATCGAATAAAGTCAGCTGGTTGCAAGGTGTATCCTCTGATTCTTGGTGTTGAACAGTTGAGAGAGCCTCTAAAATGG
>Ga0315282_10014406_pt1 | contig 11774 bp, 11 predicted proteins | sample YL17G07_20_MG_FD_203693 | JGI IMG/M metagenome (GOLD analysis project Ga0315282, IMG submission 203693) | Sediment microbial communities from Yellowstone Lake, YNP, Wyoming, USA - YL17G07_20 | ecosystem: Environmental > Aquatic > Freshwater > Lake > Sediment | place: USA: Wyoming | collected... | reverse complement strand
CGTGCCCGACCTGCTGCTGGAGTTCAATCGCCTCTTCATCGGGCCTTCTCCCGTTCCGCTTTACGAATCCGTTTACCGTTCGGAAAGTGGGTTGGTGATGCAGGAAGAAACCCTGGCGGTCCGTAAGAAGTACATGGAAGCCGGATTGGTCGTAAACCCGAAGGAGTCTCTCCCGGATGATCATATTGGCACGGAGTTAGAGTTTATCTTCTACCTTTGCCAGAAAGCCATGCAGGCGGAGGAGGGAGAAGCCCGGGAAGCCCTTTTGCGGATGCAGCAAAATTTTTTCAGGGAGCATCTGACGCTCTGGGTGTCTCCCCTATGCGACCGGCTTTTTCAGGAAGCGCAATCCCGGTATTTCAAGGGCGTGGCCAAGACGACCAAGGGCTTCGTGAACTGGGATTACCAGGAAATCGTTTCTCATTTCTTTGACTGACCGGCGATTGTACCCTTGACTCGCCCACCCCCAGTTTTCTTGCTCGCTGAGATCGCCCGGCGGGGAGAGCGATGGATGAGGAATCCCGGCGGGAAAAGATTCTCCCGGGGACATCGGGCGTGTTTCGGCAAAGGAAGGCGGGATCGAAGGGTTACCGAGAAACCTCGGCTAAAGCCCGCCCGTTCCAAAGAAGGACCACTGCCTCGGAGTCCGAAGGAATCGCCCTCCCCGCCGGGCGCAGGGCGTATACAAAAACTGGGGGGGGGCATGCACCTTTTACCTTGATAAAAATCCCCAGAGGGACTATACTGATTTTAGATATTCAGAGGAGGTGAGGAAATTGTTCGGACTGGGCACCCAAGAGCTGGTTATCATCCTGGCCATCGTTTTCCTGATTTTCGGAGCCAAAAAGCTGCCAGAAATCGGGTCGGGGCTGGGCAAGGCCATCAAGAATTTTAAGGGCGGCGTGAAATCGATCGAGGAAGGAACCCCGGATAAACCAACGGAAAAAGCTAAGGAAGCAGCCAAAGACGCGAGCGGCCCCAAATCCCTTTGATCTCCTGGAGCTCGGTCCGTTTGTTCGAGATTTTCCTCCCTGCAACTCCCTCGCTCCCCTTTTGATCGTCTCTCCGTTTTCCCCATACCTCTCGGGCTGAAAAGAGAATTACAGGGAACCATGCCGATTCCCATCAGAAATATCCCTGCCGTGCCCGAGGGCCCTCCCGATGGGTCTCAGATTATGCTAATATTTTTTACATTGGGAAAAATACTGTACGAGGTAACGGAGGAATCTATGTCCGTACCCCAGGAAATGGAAGACATTCAGGGTCTGAAATGGGACCTTTCAGATCTTTACCAAGGCCCGGATGATCCGCGTTTTTTTCAGGACCTGGAAAGGTCCCGGGCCAGAGCCGGAGAATTCCAGGCAACCCATAAAGGGACGTCGATCACCAGCCTGAACTCTCCAGCTTTTCTCCGAGCCCTCAAGGAGTATGAATCCATCCAGGAGGACGGGTTGAAACCCTTCCTTTACGCCAGCTTGCTGTTTGCGGAAGACACCCAGAACGACCGGTACAAAACGTTGATGCAAGGGGCCAAAGAACAGTGGAATGAGCTGGAGAACCAGCTTCTTTTTTTCCGCCTGTCCCTCGTCGGCCTGTCCGAAGAACACCTGCAAACTCTCCTAACCCACGAACCCCTGAAGGCCTATGAACACCCTCTCCAGTTCCTCCGCCGCTTCCGGGAATTCACCCGGGGGGAGAAAGAAGAAGAGATCATCAATCTGAAGAACATGACCGGAAGGTCCGCGTTCATGACGCTCTTCGACGAATTCACCGGTTCCTTCTCCTTTCGCTTTACGGTCGAGGGGGAAGAAAAGGAAATGACCGGGAGCGAGATGCTGTCCCTGCTCTACTCTCCAGACCGGGAACTCCGGAAGAGGGCCTTCGGCAGTTTCCTCCGTCATCATGAGAAAAACGGGCTGGTTTTGACGGCCATCTTTAACGCCCTCATCCTTGACCACCGGGTGGAAGACGGCATGCGGGGATACCCGGGACCCATGCATCGAACTCATCTGGAAAATGAAATCCCCCAGGAGACCGTGGACCTGATGATGGAAATCACCGAGAACCATTATCGCCTGGCTCAGGAATATTTCGAAATCAAAGCCAGCCTCCTGGGTTTGCCCAAGCTGAAGAATACCGATCTTTATGCCCCCTTACCCGGAATCGTGAAGAAGCTGGGTTTTGACCAGGCCAAGGCCCTCCTCCTGCAATCTTTCCAAGGCTTTCATCCCCAGTTTGGGAAAATCGCCCGGGAGATTTTCGCAAAGCGCTGGATCGATGTTCCGGTGCGCAAGGGAAAATACGGCGGGGCTTTCTGCGCGGGCCTTACTCCCGCCCTCCACCCGTACCTGCTCATGAATTTCACGGGCACGCTGCGAGACGCGCCCACTCTGGCGCATGAGCTGGGCCACGCGATCCACTTCTATCTGGCCCGAAAGCAAAGCTTCCTCAATTTCGACCCGCCCCTGCCCCTGGCCGAAACGGCCTCGGTCTTCGGGGAGATGGTCATGACCCGGTCCCTTCTTCAGGAAGAAAAAGACCTGGCCGCCAGGCAGGCACTTCTTTGCACGGAGATCGAAGACATCATCGCCACAGTTTTTCGCCAGAATGTTCTGACCCGCTTCGAGAAAGAAGCCCATGACCGCCGCCGGGATCACCTTTTGACGAGTCAGGAGATCGGTGACCTTTGGTGGCAAGCCAACGCCCGACTCTTCGGAGAAAGTGTGGAGATGATTCCGGAGTACCACTGGGGCTGGTCGTACATTTCCCATTTCATCCATTCTCGTTTTTACTGTTATAGCTATATTTTTGGGGAATTGGTGGTTCTGGCTCTGTTCGAAAAGTATCAGGAAGAGGGAGATTCTTTCCTGCCCTGTCTGATTGACCTTTTGGAGAGCGGGGGTTCAGGGCGTCCGGATTACCTCCTCAAGCGGGTCGGCATGGATGTAAATCGAGCGGATTTTTGGGAAAAAGGATTCCAAGTAATCCGGAGACTCATCGACGAGCTTAAAAGCATGGGACCGTAGGAAAAAATTCGCTTGCAAGAAGATGATTCGTAGCAATGGAGCGTTTTGAAAAGAACCGCCGCCGGAAATTCCGGCTACCCCACCGTTTCCGCCATTCCTTCTGAGATTCCACAGAAAATAACTTTCAAATCCCCCCAACCCTCCTTTACGAAAGGGGGGCAGGGGGGATTTTGATCCCCGCCGTTGCCCGGACCTATTTTTTTCGCTTGGTTACGGCGCATAATTTCGCTAAAATCACAATCAAGCCTTCATTGTACCATCCGGGTGCCGGCTATAAATCGGACGACCCTTCCGACTGGCGAAAACCGTATTGATGGGACTGCAATTTGGGGGCGCGAAGAAAAATGATTTGAGGGGTTCAGAATGGGTCGCAGAATTCGCCGGGGAGTAGAAATCTTCGGAAAAACCAAGAAGCTATTCCAGGACCGGGAAGGAGCCATCCGTCAGGAGTCCGGCACCCTTCCCGCTGACAGTTTTCCGCGGTATGATGTGGAGACCCCCAAATCCGATGAGTCCAGGGAAAAGTTGCTGCGCGAAAGTCTGAGCATCGCCTGGCGGGTTTTGCAGGAGGAGCAGGTTCTACCATTGGCCGACTTGACCCACCGCATTGTGGAGGACCTGATGGTCAACCCCAATTACACCTATCGCGAGCTTTTGGAAGCCCTGAAGGCCGACGGGCGTTTCTCTGTGACCAGCGGACAGATCATCAGCCTCCCCGCAATCGAAAACCCTGCGGATGTCTTTTTTCAAAGGATGGCCCGAAGGAGAAGGGGCAAAAAAGGCCATTGAACGAAGGAGCGGAGTTGGAAAAGAACCGAGAGGAAAATAAGAAGTTGGTTCACACGCGCAAGATCGAAATTCACACCTACGATCTCGGAGAGCACCGGGTGCTTGTAGAAGGGAAGCTGGCGGATACAAGAACCCCGCATTCGTCCGCCGGAGAGCCCAAGAGTGAGCCGACTCTGATCCACGATCTCATCGCCCGGATCTGGGTTCAGGGCCCCGACCTGACCATCTCTGCCGCGGAGGCCGAGATGGGCAAAATCCCCCGGGAAATGTGCCCGGAAGTCCTGCCCGGGGTGCAAAAGCTAGTTGGCTTAAGGATCATCACCGGATTCACCCAGAAGGTGAAAGACTTAATCGGAGATGTCAAAGGATGCTCTCATCTGACGAACCTTTTTCTAACCCTCGGTCCGGTGGCTGTACAAGGCTACTGGGCCGCCTACGGGAGAAGGGCGGGGGCGCGGTCGCTGGACAATCCGGCTTTCGCCCGGGTGCTCGACAGTTGTCATGTCTGGCGCAGAGACGGACCGTACGTGCGGTCCGTAATCGCCGCTATGGAAAAGGAGAAAAGAGGAACCTGAAATGTTCTGGTGGGCCCGTTTCATTTTCTTTTCGGCAGTGGCCGTCTTTTTTTTGGAATTTGGGATCGAGGAGATGGCCCGCACCTACCGAGTCAACCACCCGAGCGTATTCCTGGCTTCCTTCTTCTCTTCCAGTTTCATCATCCTGATCAGCGGCACCCTGCTCGTGGCCTTTTTTTGGAGGATGTTTTTGCGGATCAAAGAAAAGAAAGGGGCCGGTCAAGCAAGGATTGAAAAACCATAGTTTCGTGTTGAAAGTTTTCGCTTTAGAGTTGCCAGCGGAAAGTCTTTGCCTACCCAAACCGAAATTTCTTTGATAAGGAGGAAGTGCAATGGGGGTTACGTTCGATCTGAAGGGGAAGGTAGCGATCGTTACGGGCGGCGGCAGGGGAATTGGCCAAGCCATCTCCTTGGGGCTGGCGGGAGCTGGGGCTTCCGTGGTCGTGTGCAGCCGCACGCAAAAAGAGGTTGACGGCGTGGCGGATGAGATCCGCAAGATGGGCGGGAAAGCCATGGCCGTGGTGACGGATTTAACCGTCAATGAACAGTTAGAAAACATGGTAAATATTACGATCAAGGAATTTGGAAAGATTGACGTCCTGGTGAATAACGCCGCCCGCAGCTTTCTGCGCAGCCTCCTCGACCTGCGCGAGGACGGCTGGGATAAAGTTTTCAACACGAACGTCAAGGCCGTCTGGCTTTTGAGTCGCGCGGTGGCCCGCAGGATGATCGAGCAAAAATCGGGGCGGATTATCAACATCACCACGGTGGGCGCCGAGAAGGCCGAGCTGGGTATGGCCGCTTACGGGTGCAGCAAAGCGGCGCTGAAGATGCTCACCCGCTGCATGGCCCGCGAATGGGCCCAATACGGCATCAATGTCAACGCCGTGGGCCCGGGCTTGACCCGAACCGACTTCAGTAAACCCATCTGGTCCAACCCCGATGTGGCCAAGCACGTCGCGGCTATGATTCCCAAGGGTCGTCTGGCCGAACCCGAAGAAATCGTAGGCTCAGTCCTTTTCCTGGCCTCGGACGCAGCCAATTTCATCACGGGCCATTCCATTTACGTGGATGGAGGAACGCTGACGACGTAAAGCGAAACCCATTAGTGGTCAGTGTCAGAATGCGGCGTAATAATAACAGGCTTTCCCAGGCCCGGGGGCCAGGGCGCTTCGCCCTGTACACCATGCGGTGCAGGGCTTCGCTTGGCATCATGAGGCGGTGGTCCCTTCGTCGATGGGGCGGGAAAGGGCACCCCGCCCGCTCCCGCGGAGACTCCATGGGAGGATTTAATACAAACGCAGGAAGTATTTTGACATTAGGCTCCCTCTCCCTTGACGGGAGAGGGGTGGGGTGAGGGTGGGTAAAGCCTACGTTGCTATAATCCCCCCTCACCCTGGCCCTCTCCCGCGAGGGGAGAGGGAAACGATTTTAAATCAAAGCTATGATCAAGACTCGGGACATTGGACCCGTTAAAATTCTCTTCGGTAAGTTTTCCGCCTTTCCCTACTGCAATACGCTGCTGATTCGGGACGGGCAAACCCTTTTGGTGGATCCGGCCTGTGAACAGAGGGCTCTTAAGGCCTTGGCGGTCGAGGGGGGAATCGATTTTCTTTTTAACACTCATTACCATCCGGACCACATCCGGTACAATGGGTTTTTCGCTGGCGCCGAATTCATGGTCCATCGGGAAGACGCCCCTTGTTTTCGTTCTCTGGATTCTATGGCGGCATGGGTGGGGATAAAGGGGACCGAGTACGAAAAGAGCTGGAAATCTTCCATGAACGAGGATTTCGGGTTTCAGGAAAGAGCAATCATCCGGGAGGTGGAGGATGGGATGACGCTCAGCCTGGGGAAAATTACCATCCAATTCATGCATCTTCCCGGGCATACCCCCGGTCATTCCGGTTTTTTCATTTCGGAATTGAAAATCTTATTCATGGCCGACATGGAACTTTCTCCTTTAGGCCCGTGGTATCACAACCGGCAGGCGGATATCGAAAGCGTCATCCGTTCGGTGGAGAAGATCCGGAAGGTGTCGGCTGATTATTATATTCCTTCCCATGGCCAAGAAGTCTTCACGGGCGATATTGGCCCGCGGCTGGACCGTTACCTGGAAAATATTTATGCCAGAGAGGAAAAGATTCTCCGCGCATTGGAGGTTCCCCGCACCCTGGACGAGGTGACTTCCCTGAGTTTGATTTCTCGCTTCCGGCTTGCCAAGAACCAGGTTTGGTACCTCTTCGAGCGGAACATGATCGAGAAGCATCTGGATCGACTGCTGGCCCAGGAGAAAATCTCCAGGCGGGGGGAAAAATACCGGCGGGAAACGTAGGGAAAATTCGATGGCCACAGAGGACGCAGCGCGGCATAGCCGCAACTGAAGAAAATGCCTTAAATGCGCTTAAGTGCCTTAAATGCCTAAAATTTACAAAAAATCTTTACGAAATTTAAAGAGTTTGAATGTTAGTAGTACAGAGATGAAAGTAAAATCACGCTCGGCCGAATTGCTAATAACTAATTGCTGACCCCGAAAATGGAGGCGACCGATGAATTTCCCCAAAGAGGTGAAGTACACGAAGGATCACGAGTGGACTCGGATGGAAGGTGAATTTGCCGTCATCGGCATCACGGATTATGCGCAAGATAAGTTGGGGAGCATTGTCTTCGTCGAACTGCCCGCCCTGGGAAAATCCTTCAAGAAAGGCGAAACCCTGGTCACTGTGGACTCGGTTAAAGCCGTGGCCGAAGTTTATGCCCCGATGAGCGGCCGGGTAGAGGCGGTCAACGAATCGCTGCGGGATAACCCGGAATCGATCAACCGGGAGTGCTATGGGCAAGGCTGGATGGTCCGGTTGAAAATCGGAGATTCCGCTGAGCTGAGCAGTCTCCTCACAGCGGAAGCCTACGAGGCCTTTGTGGCGGAAGAGGAAGCGAAAGGATAAAAGATGCGGTATATCCCCAATGCCGAAAACGATTGGGAGTCGATGCTCCAGACCATCGGGTTTGAGCACCTCGAAGACTTGATGACCATCCTGCCCGAGCCCCTGCGGATGAAGAAGGCCTTAGAGCTTCCCCAGCCGCTCTCGGAGATGGAGCTGGTGCAGCACTTGCGGTCTCTCAGCGAGCCAAGCCCGCAGGGGAAAAAAGTGCTCTCTTTCTTAGGGGCCGGAGCGTACGACCATTTCATTCCCGCGGTGGTGGATCATGTTTTGCGGCGGTCGGAGTTCTACACGGCTTACACCCCGTACCAGCCGGAGATCAGCCAGGGAACGCTCCAGGCCACTTTTGAGTTCCAAACCCTCATCTGCCAGCTCACGGGGATGGACGTGGCCAACGCTTCGCTCTACGACGGCGCTTCGGCAGTGGCCGAGGGCGTGTTGATGGCCCATCGACTCAAGGGCAGGAAAAAGTGCCTGCTGAGTCGATCGGTCCACCCCGAATCCCGGATGGTCACCCGTACCTATTCCCATCCTTTGAATTTGCAGTTGGGGAAAATTTCCTACACCTCCACAGGGACCACCGACCTGGAAGCCTTGCAACGCCAGCTGGATGAAGAGACGAGCGGGGTCGTGATCCAGCAGCCCAACTTTTTCGGATGCCTGGAAGATGTGGAGGAAGCCGCCAAGATGGTTCATGCCCGAGGAGCCCTTTTGATCGTGGCCGTGACCGAGCCGCTATCCATGGCCCTCCTCCAGCCCCCGGGTCTTTTAGGGGCAGACATCGTCGTAGGAGAAGGCCAAAGTTTTGGGAACGCTTTGAATTTCGGCGGTCCCTACGTTGGATTTTTCGCCACGAAGGAGGGCTTTCTTCGATCCATGCCCGGGAGGCTCGTCGGCCAAACCGTGGATCGGGAAGGCCGCCGCGGGTTTGTCCTGGCTGTAGCGACCCGGGAGCAGCACATACGCCGGGAAAAAGCCACATCCAATATATGTACCAACCAGGCATTGTGTGCCCTGGCCGTCTTGGTTTACCTGTCCCTAATGGGCAAGCAAGGCCTGAAGGAGCTGGCTGAGATAAATCTGAGTAAGTGTGAGTATGCCAAAAAGAAGCTAAGCGGGGTGGGTCGCCTGCGCTTTTCCGCCCCCACCTTCAACGAGTTCGTGCTCACTCTCAATAGAGATGCATCCTCTGTTCTCCAAGGTTTGCTGAAGGAGGGGATCGTCGGCGGTCTTTCCCTGAAGCGGTTCTATCCGGAAATGGAAAGAGAAATCCTGGTCTGCGTCACGGAGAAACATTCCAAGGAAGATATCGATCGTTTTACGGAAATCCTGAAAGAAAGGTCGGGATAAAAGCGGGGGATTCAGGAGCCCCTAAGGTAATCCAAGGGGCCTATTCCAGGCATTTTAGGCACTTAAGGCATTTAAGCGCATTTAAGGCATTTTCATTTTGAGGGGTAACACATGAAAGAAGAATGGCCGGGCGAGTGCGGGCTGGTTCTGAATGAACCTTTAATCTTCGAGCGGAGTGCCCGCGGTAGGAAGGGGTATTCCCTGCCCAGGTTGGACGTCGAGAGGGCCGAAGCGGAAAGAATCTGGCCCCGGAAATGGATCCGCCAAGACCTGGAAGGATTGCCGGAAGTCAGCGAGGTGGAGATCGTTCGCCATTTCACCCGTCTTTCCCAGTGGAACTACGGAGTCGATTCCGGCTTTTATCCTCTGGGCTCATGTACGATGAAGTACAACCCCAAGGTAAATGAAGACCTCGCCCGACTTCCGGGCTTTGCCGGCGCCCATCCTTATCAGCCGGAGGAAATCGCCCAGGGAGCCTTGCAGCTCATGGATGATCTGGAAAGGTTCCTTTGCGAGATCAGCGGCATGGACCGGGCGACCCTCCAGCCTTCCGCCGGCGCCCAGGGAGAGCTCACCGGTATGCTTATGATCCGCGCCTACCTGAGCGATCGAGGAAACGCGCGGCGCAAAGTCCTGGTTCCGGATACCGCTCACGGGACAAACCCGGCCAGTTCGGGCCTTTGCGGCTATCAGGTCGTCCAGGTGAAATCCAATGAGAGAGGGGTGCTGTCGGCGCAGGCCATAGAAGAAAAAATGGACGAGGATGTGGCCGCCCTCATGGTCACCAACCCCAACACCCTCGGTCTTTTCGAAGAAAATATCTGCCAGATCGCGGAGATTGTGCACGGGAAAGGGGGACAGGTTTACTGCGACGGAGCGAACCTGAACGCCCTTCTGGGGCTCACCCGGCTGGGCGATATGGGGATAGACGTTTTGCATTTCAACCTCCATAAGACATTTTCTACGCCCCACGGGGGAGGCGGCCCGGGCGCGGGCCCGGTGGGCGTGAAAAGACACCTCGCCGATTATCTTCCCGTCCCGATCATTACCCGCAAAGGAGAGCGCTTCCAATTCGATTACGACCGGCCCAAGACCATCGGCAAAGTCCGATCTTTTTTCGGAAACTTTGCCGTTTTGGTCCGGGCCTACGCTTACATCCTGTCGCTGGGGGCGGCCGGCCTGAAAAGGGCAAGCCTGGTCGCCCTGCTGAATGCCAATTACATCCGCTCCAAGCTGAAGGACCATTATCACCTGCCCTATGACCTTCCCTGCATGCACGAGTGTGTATTCAGCGACCGGTTGCAGGGTAAATACGGGGTGACGGCTTTAGACATCGCCAAACGGCTGATGGACTACGGATTCCACCCGCCGACCATCTATTTCCCCCTGGTCGTTCATGGGGCTTTGATGATCGAGCCCACCGAGAGCGAGGCCAAAGAGACCCTTGACCAATTCATCGAAGCCATGGTCCGAATTGCCAGGGAAGCAGAGAGCGAACCCGGGTTACTTCGGAATGCTCCGCATAAAACGAAGGTTTCCCGGCTGGATGAAGTCTTGGCGAACCGCAAACCGGTGCTTCGCTGGAGACCATAAACGGCTGGGGAACCATAACACGGGGAAGAATGGGGCAATCAAAGAGAGGAAAGGGAGAGAATGGCAACCAAAGAAGAGTGGAAGAAGAGAGTGATCGAGGCGATTGAGAAGCGGTCTGCTGAAATGATCGAAATCGGGGAGACCCTCTTGCACATTCCGGAGATGGGGTTCAAAGAGGTAAAAACCGCGGCCCTCGTAGAGGAAAAATTCCGCTCCATGGGGTTGACTTACCGCAAGGGGCTGGCGCTGACTGGAGTCGTCGCTGAGCTTTCCGGCAGGACAAAGAAAGCGCGTCTGGCCATCATGGGAGAGCTGGATTCCATCCTCGTCCCTTCAAACCCGAATGCCGACCCGCTTACGGGGGCCGCGCACGCCTGCGGCCATAACGCCTCGATTGCCGGAATGCTCGGGGCCGGAATGGGCCTTTTGGATTCCGGCGTGATGAAAGAGCTCGACGGAGATGTATCCCTGATGGCCGTCCCTGCCGAGGAGCTCGTCGAGCTTGAATACCGCAATAGACTGCGCCAGGAAGGCAAGCTGGTTTTTCTGGCCGGAAAACAAGAGTTCATTCGCCTGGGCGTCCTGGACGGGGTAGACATGGTCCTGATGTTTCACCTCAAAGAGACGGACCCCGTAAAAAAAGCCCTCATTGGGGCCACTCATAATGGCGTGATCGCCAAGTTCATCCGCTACAAAGGCAAAGAAGCCCACGCAGGGGGAGCCCCTCACATGGGGATCAACGCCCTGAACGCCGCCTTGATCGGTCTGCTGGGAATCCATGCCCAGCGGGAAACCTTCCGGGATGAAGACTGCATTCGAGTTCACCCAATCATTACCAAGGGGGGCGACTTGGTCAACGTGGTCCCGGCGGACGTACGCCTCGAAACCTTCGTCCGCGGTCGAACCGTGGAAGCGATGCAGGATGCCAATCAGAAAGTGAACCGCGCGCTGCAGGCGGGGGCGATGGCCATCGGGGCCGCAGTGGATATTCTGGACCTGCCCGGATATTTGCCCAGCCTTTCCGATGCTCGCCTGGATCAGCTCTTCGCCTCCAACATGACCTCTCTGCTGGGCCCCGAGGCGGTCGGGCCGGCCGGCCACCAGACCGGCTCCACGGACATCGGGGATATTTCCCACCTGATGCCTGCCCTTCATGGCTACATTAAAGCCGGGAAGGGAAACCTGCATACGGAAGAATTTGTCATCAGCGACCCCCACCTCGCGTATGTCGAATCGGCCAAAGGACTGGCCCTGACCGCCGTCGACCTGCTGTGGGACGGAGCCCGCGAGGGGCTGAGCATCAAGAAAAATTACCGGGCGAAATACACCAAGGACGAATACCTGAAAATTTTAACCCAACTCAGCCAGAGCGCTTGAAACGGCGCCAATCATTCCCCTTGGATAATGGAGGTTTCCCGTTTGGCCCATCGGCCGGAAAGGGTTATGGTCGAAGTTCAATGGGGGGAACGGAAGGATTTTCCTTTGACTCCAGATTTCGA
>Ga0315282_10014405_pt1 | contig 11775 bp, 9 predicted proteins | sample YL17G07_20_MG_FD_203693 | JGI IMG/M metagenome (GOLD analysis project Ga0315282, IMG submission 203693) | Sediment microbial communities from Yellowstone Lake, YNP, Wyoming, USA - YL17G07_20 | ecosystem: Environmental > Aquatic > Freshwater > Lake > Sediment | place: USA: Wyoming | collected... | reverse complement strand
TAGCTTCTGGATTATCAATTCCGAGATCCCTGCCTACGGCAGGCCCTGAACTTAAGATGGTTATAGGGCAGGCAGGCGCAATTCCGAAATCCGAAATGCTTATTCTTTTTCCTTCAAGAGCTTGTAGTCAATCGAGTCTACTAAGGCCTGCCAGCTTGCCTGAATGATGTTTTCAGAAACTCCGACGGTTCCCCACTTCGATTTTCCATCCCCCGATTCGATCAGAACCCTCGTTTGGGCTCCTGTTCCATCCTTGGTAGAGAGGATCCTTACCTTATAGTCGAGCAGCTTGACTTCTTTCAGTTCAGGGTAAAACTTCTCCAGGGCCTTTCGTATGGCATTGTCAAGGGCATTAACCGGACCATTTCCCACGGCTGCGGTATGCTCCACCTGATTTCCCACACGAACCATAATGGTGGCTTCTGAAAGGGGGGCTTCCTCTTCAGTCTTCTTCTCCACGATCACACGAAATCCCATCAACTCAAAGAACTTTTTGTGCTGCCCGAGGGCCTTTTTGATAAGGATCTCAAAGGAGCCTTCTGCTCCCTCAAATTGAAACCCCTGATGTTCCAGGCGCTTCAGGTCATCCAGGATCTTTCTCACCTTTGGATCTTTGCTCTCCAGATCAATCTTAAACTCAGCGGCCTTGTAAAGGATGTTCGATTCACCCGAGAGGTCAGAGATCAGGACCCTCTGACGGTTTCCGACCCGTTCTGGCGAAACATGTTCGTACGTGGCATCGCGCTTTCGGATGGCGCTGACATGGACCCCGCCCTTGTGGGCAAAAGCGCTGTCCCCGACATAGGGAAGGTATTTATTGTGAGGGAGGTTCGCCAGCTCGGAGACGAAACGGGAGATTTCGGTGATCTTTTTCAACTGGTCGTCTGTGACGCAGTCAATTCCCAATTTCAACTTGAGGTTTGGGATGATGGAACAGAGATTGGCATTTCCGCATCGTTCCCCGTACCCGTTGACCGTGCCATGAACCATGCCGACGCCTTCCTTGACCGCCAGGATGGTGTTCGCTACAGCCATCTCCGCATCATTGTGGACATGTATGCCCAGGGGGGATGCAATGTTCTTTTTCACCTCTTTAATGATGGACTGGATTTCATCGGGGAAAGTCCCTCCATTGGTATCGCATAAGACGATCCAATCCGCTTTGGCTTCCTGAGCCGCCTTCAGCGTGGAGAGGGCGTACCGGGGATTATTCTTGTATCCGTCGAAGAAGTGTTCCGCATCAAAGATAACTTCTGAAACAGAACCCTTGAGGAATCGAATCGAATTTTGAATGATCTCGAGATTCTCATCCAGGGTAATATTGAGTGCCTCGACAGGATGAATGTCCCAGGACTTCCCAAAAATGGTGACCACCTTTGTGCCGGCCCCGATCAGAGCGCGGATGTTCGGATCCTTTTCAGGTGGGGTTCCTGCCCGGCAGGTGCTACCGAAGGCCACAATCTTCGTTTGAGAAAGAGGAATGGATTTGATCCCTTCAAAAAACTGCAAGTCCTTTGGATTGGAACCGGGCCATCCTCCTTCGATATAGTGGATACCTAATTCATCTAATTTTTGTGCGATCCGGATTTTGTCCTCAACAGAAAAAGCAATGTCTTCCGCCTGGGACCCGTCACGCAGTGTGGTGTCGTAGATCTTTACGAACCCTGGATTGTTCAATATCGTGTTTGCTCCTTCAGGATTCTTCTCGAATCTTCTTGATCTGGGAATAATGGAATAGTGGAATATTGGAATGTTGGATGAAAAACCCCATTATTCCCTCGTTCCAAAATTTCATGGCTCTATTACTTCTCCTCAGTGATCGCAGGCTTATCCAGCTCAAAGGCATCGTGGAGGGCTCGGACTGCCAATTCAGTATATTTGGAGTCGATGATACAGGAGATTTTGATCTCTGAAGATGAGATCATTTGGATGTTGATCCCTTCCTTTGCCAAGGCAGAAAACATCTGGGTGGCTACGCTGGAGTGGCTCCTCATCCCTACCCCTACGATGGACACCTTTGCGATGTCTTCATTGGATTTGACTTCTTTTCCCCCAAACCCCTTGATCACCTCTTTGACAATTTGCAGGGTCTTTGCGAAATCGGATTGGGGGACGGTGAAGGCCACATCGGCGCAGCCTTTCTCCGTGCTGGAAGTCTGGATGATCATGTCCACCACGATATTGGCATCGGCGATGGGCTTAAATAGTTTGGCGGCCATTCCAGGAACGTCGGGAACGCGCATGACTTCAATCTTTGCCTCATTCTTATTGTAGGTGACACCGGAGACCACGACCTTTTCCATCTCTTCGTCCTCCTTGCAAACGATTGTTCCAGGATTATCATTGAAAGATGATCTCACATGAATGGGGACATCATATTTTTTGGCAAACTCTACAGAACGGATTTGGAGCACCTTCGCACCGAGGCTGGCCATCTCCAGCATCTCGTCGTAGGAAATTTTTGGCAACTTTCTTGCCTTGGAGCAGATGTTCGGATCGGTCGTGTAGACCCCGTCGACATCGGTATAGATTTCGCAGACGTCTGCCTTCAGAGCAGCTGCAATGGCAACGGCGGTGGTATCCGATCCTCCCCGACCGAGGGTTGTGATATTGTCCGATTCATCCACGCCCTGGAACCCTGCAACCACGACAACGCGTCCATTTTTTAGGTCCTGAAGCATCTTTTCCGACTCAATCCCTGTAATACGAGCCTTGCCAAAGGCGCTGTCCGTGGCAATTTTGATTTGGAACCCCAAATAGGATTTGGCATCCGATCCCATATCCTTCAGAGCGATGGCCAGCAGGGCAATGGAGACCTGCTCTCCTGTTGAGATGAGCACATCCGTTTCCCTCTCGTCAGGGTTCGATGTGACCTGCTTGGCCAACCGGATAAGTTTATCCGTTTCCCCGGCCATCGCTGAGACAACGACGACTACCTCATGGCCTTGGTTTTTGGTGTTGAGGACCCTTCTGGCTACATTTCGGATTCGCTCAACATCTCCGACGGAGGTCCCCCCATATTTCTGAACGACTAACGCCATCTCTTTGCCTCCAAAGTAAGAAATAAAAACCTCAAACCTCAAAACAAATCCCAGACTTCCGAACTCCAAACTTCAGGCCTCAAACTTCAAATCGAAAACTTTTGGATTTTGAAGTTTGAAGTTCATATCTTATTAGTTCTACTAAGTCTTCGTAGCGTTTTCCTTTTCCTATGATTTCTATGGATCGCGTCTTCTTCCCTGTATACACAATATGGATTGAAAGCATTTCTTCCGGAAGGAGGGAGGGAATTTTATCCGCCCATTCAATGGCTGTAATCCCACCTCCGTGGAGATAATCCTCCAGGCCTAATCCCTCAGCTTCCTTTTGGCTGTCCAGCCGGAAAAGGTCAATGTGGTTAAAAGGCACTCTCCCCGGATATTCATTGATCAGTGTGAAAGAGGGGCTCGAAACATAAGTTGGTTTTCCGACTCCCGCTCCCGTGGCCAATCCCTTGATGAGCTGCGTCTTTCCTGCCCCCAATTCCCCCATCAAGGCCACGACGTCTCCCGGCCGGAGACGGCTTCCGATGCTCTTTCCAAGCCGAATGGTTTCCGAAGTGCTCTTGCTCTGGATGACCACCTGTTTAATTTCAGATTTCAAATCTTAGATTTGAGATTGTAGAATTTTTCAATTTGAAATTCCTGCCTACCGGCAGGCAGGTGCAATCTACAATTTGCGATTTCTCACGCCTTATACTTGAAGTCATCGGGGTTGAGGCCTTCCAGCCACTCTTTGAGCTGATCTCCTTCTTTGTCCATATCGATGGTTCGTGCCTTTTCGATGACCTGCTCAGAAACAAAAATCGGGGCATCCACAGCAAGGGCGATGGCCATGGCGTCGCTGGGACGGGAGTCAATGATGATCTCTTCTTCTCCCCGATGGAGGTAGATCAGTGCGTAATAGGTATTTTCCTTCAGGTCATTCACCACAATTTTTACCACTTGAGATCGAAGGGTCATCAAAATGTTATGGATCAGATCGTGGGTCGATGGTCGATGGGAGCCTATTTTCTTAAGCTTCATCGCGATGGCGTTGGCCTCAAAAGGACCGATCCAAATGGGAAGCCCGGTTTTATTCGACAGATCCATTAACAGGACGACAAATCCGTTTGACGTAGAATCAAACGTCAAAAACTTTACTTTCATCTCCACATACATCCTGCCTCTCCTTTCGTTCCTCCATGACCAACGAAATCTGATGGGCAACCCCATTCTGTGCAAACTTCAACTACCGCGGTCTCCCGCCTCCCTCGGGCGATGTGTAAAATACGCTCAAGGCGGACTTTTGGAGTGGGGTACCGACGACTCAAAAAAATCCTAACAAACTTTTAAGCTGGAATCAAATCCTTCCCTTGAGAAGGGTGGGGATTTTTTCAATGATGTCCGATGCGATTAAGGATTTCTCTCCCATTTCTTTAGCCCCCTCATCGCCTGCCAATCCGTGAAGATAGACAGCCATCTGAAGGGAAGGGAGGATATCAAATCCCTGGCAGACCAACCCGCCGATCATTCCAGTCAGCACATCCCCTGTCCCTGCCGAGGCCATTCCTGGATTCCCCGTTGGGTTGATGAAGATCTCTCCTTTGGGGGTGCTGATCAGGGAGGGGTGTCCTTTAAGGACCAGATGGACATGCTGGGACTGCGAGAAATTTCTGCTCAATGCAATCCGGTCTTCTAGGACTTCTTTCACCTGGGATCGGACCAGTTTCGCCATCTCCCCTGGATGGGGTGTGAGAACGAGCAAGCGATTCGCAACGGGAAGGGTTTTAGGTTGTGTCGTCAAAGCGGTTATTCCATCGGCATCCAAGATGATCGGTAGATCCACTGCCTTGATCAGTTTGAGGACGAGCGATTGCGTTTCTTTATACGTTCCAAGGCCAGGACCAATAATGACAGCTCTTTTGTTTTCGCAGAGGCGGACAATGGTACTAAAGGCCCGCAGACTAAGGGTTTGTTTGGGAGTATCTGGAAGAGGTTCCGTCATCACCTCGGTCAATTTCGCCTCCATGATGGCATTCAGACTCTTCGGGATCGCAAGGGTGACCAAGCCTGCTCCCATTCTGAGAGCGGCTTGACAAGCCATCGCCGCCGCCCCTGTCTTGCCAACCGATCCCGCGATGACCAACAGGTGTCCATAATCTCCTTTGTGGGTATCTGGATTCCTTGGGATGGACAACCAGCTTTGAATCTCTTCCTTTTCCAAAAGATAGGTTGGAATCTTTTCCTCCTCCACCAATCTCTTCGGAATTCCGATATCAATGACTTTCACCTCTCCCACATAGTCAAGTCCCGGTGGAATAAGATGCCCGATTTTGGGCAGGCCAAAGGTAATGGTGAGAGAGGCACGGATCGCCGCACCGAGAGGTTTGCCTGTGTCGGCATCCAGCCCGGACGGAATGTCAATGGCGACCATCGGCTTTTGAAGGGTATTCAGATGATCGATCACCTCTCTGTAATAACCTCTGACCTCCGCATCGAGTCCTGTTCCAAAAATTCCGTCAACCAAGATGTCAAACCTTTCAAGGTCCCTTTTGACTTTGACGTAGTCTTTGGAAGAGGGAACGGAGATGACTTCCCCTTTCATGCGGTGGAAGACATTAAAGTTCGTTTCTGCATCTCCCCGGAGGCCCTTCGGGTCGGTGAGGAGGTAGACCCTCACAGGGATCCCGTTATTCAGGAGGTATCGAGCGATCACAAATCCATCCCCGCCGTTGTTTCCTTTTCCGGCAATGATCGCTATCTTCTTTTTGTGAAGATCGGGGAAGGTTTTGGAAATGACCTCTGCCGCTCCCCTCCCTGCATTTTCCATGAGGACAATCCCGGGAATTCGGTAGGTTTCAATGGCCTTTCGATCCAGTTCCTGCATCTGTTCAGCGGTCGCTACTTTCATCATTTCCTTCCTCTAATAGCACATGGGCCACGGCATAGGGTCGGTCGTGGGAAAGGGTGAGAAAAGCCTTTTTGATTCGGAGGGTTTCACAAACCTCCTTTGCCTTTCGATGGAAGGAGAGCATGGGTTTTCCCATGGGATCATTCTCCACTTCGATATCCGTCCATTGGATGCCGTTTCGTAGCCCCCATCCGATGGCCTTAAGAAAAGCCTCTTTTGCCGCGAACCGGGTGGCAAAACATTCTGGCGGTCGTGCCCGCCGCTGGCACCAGACGATTTCTTTCTCTGTGAAGACCCGACCGAGAAAGGGATCTCCCCAGCGACCCATCAGGCGCTCGATGCGGTCAATATTGACGATGTCAATCCCGGTTCCAACCAGCATTTTCGTGTTCTCGCCCCCAGTAAATGGGGGTGCTACAAGAACGAACGTCGCGTTGGCATTATTGCCGACGAATGAGTTCGATCATGTCTCGGACGGCTCGATCCAGACCCACCAAAACTGCACGGGCGATAATGCTATGGCCGATATTCAGCTCTTCGATTTCCTTGATCTCTGCAATCCGCCGGACATTGACATAATTCAGGCCGTGGCCTGCTGCGATGCGCAGATTGCGGTGAGCGGCCTCGGCGACTGCGTCGAGGACCTTTTTTAACTCCTCATCCTCCCGTGAAGGGGTCTCCGCGTCACAGTAGTGACCGGTATGAATTTCAATGACATCAGCGCCCGCTTCCTCCGATGCCTTGATTTGATCTCTTCTGGGATCCACAAAGAGGCTAACCGGAATTCCACCCTTGTGGATCCGTTGGATGGCCTTTTTAAGAGACGGGAAGAACTTGATCACATCCAGGCCACCTTCTGTCGTCAATTCTTCTCTTTTTTCCGGAACAAGGGTAACCATGTTTGGTTTAGTGGCCAGGGCAATCCGGATCATCTCTTCAGTGGCTGCCATCTCAAGGTTCAATCGAGTTTGAATGATTTCCCTGAGCATTCGGAGGTCCCGGTCCTGAATGTGGCGCCGATCCTCCCTCAAGTGACAAACGATTCCATCCGCTCCAGCCAATTCAACGATTCCTGCGGCTGTGATGGGGTCCGGATACAGGACTCCTCGGGCCTGTCTGACTGTAGCGACATGGTCAATATTGACACCCAATCTCGGCATGACTTTTCCCTTTCGAAGGTGGAAGATAGCAGACGGAATGTGGCTTAAACTACGCCCTGGTTTCCGCTCTCTACTTTCCAATATATTTGTTTACCAATTCCACGAGGTCTTGGGCAAAGCGATGGAGTTTTGTTTCATCTTCTCCCTCAACCATGATCCGGAGGAGAGGTTCCGTTCCGGAGTAGCGAATCAAAATTCTTCCGGAATGTCCCAATATTTTCTCAATCTCTCTGATCCTCTTTTCGATTTCCGGAAACTCAGAGAGCTTCTTCTTCTGTTTGACTTTTAGATTATAGAGAACCTGAGGAAGAGGCTTCATGACCCTGGCCAATTCATCTAAGGGAAGTTCTTTCTCTTTGAGAATGGCCAATACTTGTAAAGCCGTGAGGATGCCATCACAGGTTGTGTTGTGATCTAAGAAAATGGTATGACCTGATTGCTCTCCTCCGAGATTGTAGTCTCCCCGAACCATTTCCTCGACCACATAACGGTCTCCCACCTGAGTCCGGATGACCCTTCCCCCTGCCTTTTCTATCGCCCGATCCACTCCCATATTGCTCATGACGGTCGTGACCAGCGTTCCCTTCTTCAGCCTGTTTTCTGACAACATCCGGAGGGCACAGATCGTTAGGATATAATCTCCATCTACCTCTTTCCCTTTTCGATCCACAAAGACAATTCGATCCCCATCCCCGTCGAGTGCCATCCCGATGTCTGCTCCCTTCTCCAAGACAAGGCGACTGACAACATCTGGATGAAGGGACCCGCATTTTTCATTGATATTTTCTCCGTTTGGTTCGACCCCAACCGGGATCACTTCGGCTCCCAATTCCTCGAGAACCGTGGGAGCGACCCGATAGGCCGCCCCATTGGCACAATCCAAAACGATTCGAAGCCCGTCCAATGTCAAGTTGTTGGGAAACGTATTTTTGAGGAAGACGACATACCGCCCGACGGCATCATCAATGCGATGGGCTTTTCCGACCTGACTCGCCGTGGGTCGTAGCGAGGAAAGGTGATTTGAAAGGATCAGTTCCTCGATCCGGTGTTCCATCTCGTCCGGAAGCTTAAAGCCATCCCGAGAAAAGATTTTAATTCCATTGTCGTAGTATGGATTGTGAGAGGCAGAGATCACCACACCTGCATTGGCCCTCATGCTGGTGGTGATGAAGGCGATGCCAGGGGTGGGTAAGGGGCCTACCAGCATCACATCTGCTCCCATGGAACAAATGCCGGAGGCCAAAGCCGTTTCGAGCATATATCCTGAAAGGCGAGTGTCCTTTCCTATTACGATTCGATGTCTTCCCGTTACCTCCTTAAAAATGTGGGCAATGGCCCTGCCTAACTGCATGGCCATTTCGCCGGTCATAGGGTCTACATTGGCAACCCCTCGAATGCCGTCGGTCCCAAAAAGCTTGCGTGTCATTTGGTTTCACCCCCACTTCAAGACCGGCTTTTATTCATCGTTAGCATAATTCGTGTGGAAAAATCAAGTCTTGGCGAGTTTTCCCTTTTTTTTGACAAGATTCTTCATTCAGGACTCGGAACTTTTAGTCCCTGCCAGACGAATCGCATCGGCCACGGCGATTCCTTTTCTTGCCTGGGCCACGTCGTGAGAACGGATGATATGGGCTCCGTTTAAGACTCCAATGGCGATGCTTGAGATCGTCCCCTCGAGTCGTTCTCCTCCGCCTGCGTTGAGAATCTTTCCGATAAAACTCTTACGGGATGTCCCCAACAGAATTGGTTTTCCAAGTATCCGAAATTCATGAAGATTTTTTAGTATAAGGAGATTGTTCTCAAGCGTTTTCCCAAAGCCGATTCCAGGGTCAATGATGATCTGTTGAGGGTCCAATCCAGCAGATTCTGCCCTCTGTACGGAATCCCTAAGGTATCGGAGTATCTCGGAGAAAAGGGAGTCGTAATGAATATTCTTCTGCATGTTTTCAGGAATTCCACGGATGTGCATGAGGACGAGCGGAGTATCTTCTTTGGCGGCTATTTGTGCAAGGGTTGGATCGAAATGTAACCCACTGATATCATTAATTATTTCTGCTCCAGCCTCAATAGCCCTCTTTGCTACGTCTGATTTATAGGTGTCGATTGAGATTGGAACATCCACTCTCTTGGCAAGGGGTTCGATGACGGGAATGACTCTACGAAGTTCTTCTTCTAATTCAAGGGGTTTTGCGCCTGGTCTGGTCGACTCCCCTCCAATATCTATGATATCCGCCCCTTCTTCAACCATTCTCAGCCCGTGAGAAATAGCCTTTTCTTTATCAAAAAAAAGGCCTCCATCCGAAAAAGAGTCCGGGGTTACGTTGAGGACTCCCATCAGAAGGGTTCGTTTTCCGAGCATCAATGTCCGCCTTCGGCAGCGTAGGGAGTAATGAGTTTTAGAGATGTTCTTGAGCGTTTCCCTTATGGAGTGGGCAAGGGGTTGGAGGTCCGGATACTGTTCCAGCTTGAAGGTCAGTTTCTCGAAATGTTTTTGAGTCCCCATGAGAAGGGCATCTGTCTGTTCGGCACTACAATCAAACCCCCTTGTATCGACGGCAACGTCACCCCCCAGGGAGAGCATCTCTTGCTTGAGAAGATTAGCCCTTCGTGGTTCGATCCCTTCCACCTTGAGATTGAAATAGAGGGTCTTTGCTTCCATCAACTTAACGCCAATGGGATCCACTCCCATCTCTTTCATCTGTTGGATGGCTTCATTGGCATTCGTGATGTGAAGGCATCGAACCAGATTCATCTCTTCATTTATGTAGAGGGGAATTGACGGGAAGCTCGGCTCGGGTCCCACTTTATCGGTGGTATCAAATGGTAATGGCCTTAGCCCCGAATCCCCGCCCTTATCCGAGGGCGGACATCTTCACCCGTTCGGCGGCGCGAAGCTCCGTCTTCTAAGACGGAGTGAAAAGGGCCGCTCAGGGTGAACCCTGAGCGAAGCCCCAGCCTTTAGGCCGGGGAGTCGAAGGGTTCACTTCAAAGGGATTAAATCGTCTCACCCTTTATGATGGCTTCGATTTGATTCCCGTCGAGAACTTCCTTCTCAAGAAGGGTGTTGGCCAATTTATGGAGTATGGCTATATTGGTCTGGATGATTTCTTTGGCTCTTTCGTGACCTCGATTCACAATGGACCTGATTTCATTATCGATCAGGCGAGCCGTTTCTTCACTATAATCTCGATGCTGAGCAAACTCTCTTCCCAAGAAGATCTGTTCTTCCTGTTGGCCGTAGGCTAAGGGTCCGAGGTTTTCGCTCATCCCCCATTCACACACCATTTTTCTTGCAATTTCCGTGGAGCGTTCAATATCATTCCCCGCACCGGTGGTTTGACTGTTCAACACCAATTCCTCTGCTACTCTTCCCCCCATCATCACCGCAATGTTGTTGAGCAGGTAGGCTTTTGGATAAGTATGTTTTTCGTCGATGGGAAGCTGTTGGGTGATGCCCAAGGCTCGGCCCCTGGGGATGATGGTCACTTTGTGAATGGGATCTGTTCCCGGGATCATTTTTGCAACCAGGGTATGGCCCGCCTCGTGAAAAGCAGTAATTCTTCGCTCTTCAAGAGGAATGATCATAGATCTTCGCTCCGCACCCATCATGACTTTGTCTTTGGCCTGCTCCAGGTCAGCCATCTCGATCCGTTCCTTCCCCAATCGAGCAGCCAGTAAGGCGCCTTCATTCACAAGATTTTCCAGATCGGCTCCGGTAAATCCAGGAGTTCCTCTGGCCAGGAGCGCGACATCAACATCTTCAGCTAACGGTGTCTTTTTCGAATGGACCTTTAGAATTTCCTCTCTTCCCTTCACATCTGGGACAGGCACAACGACTTGGCGGTCAAACCGACCCGGCCTGAGCAGGGCGGGGTCTAAGACATCTGGCCGGTTCGTTGCCGCGATTAAAATCACCCCTTCATTCGATTCGAAACCATCCATTTCAACCAACAGTTGGTTTAAAGTCTGTTCCCGCTCGTCGTGCCCTCCACCCAAGCCTGCTCCTCGGTGTCTTCCCACAGCATCGATTTCATCGATAAAGATGATGCAGGGAGCATTACGTTTTCCCTGAAGAAAGAGGTCCCGTACCCTGGAAGCGCCGACCCCCACAAACATCTCGACGAAGTCAGACCCGCTGATACTGAAGAAGGGAACGTCCGCCTCGCCCGCAATCGCCCGAGCTAAAAGTGTTTTGCCCGTTCCAGGGGCACCGATGAGAAGGACTCCTTTGGGAATTCTGCCGCCAAGCTTCGTAAATTTCTTGGGGTCCCTGAGAAAGGAGATGATCTCCTCCAGTTCGCCCTTCGCTTCTTCAATTCCGGCGACATTCTCAAAGGTTACCTGGTGGAGTTCTTTCGTCAGAATCCTGGCCTTGCTCTTACCAAAGGAGAGGGCCTTTCCACCACCGATCTGCATCTGGCGCATGAAAAAGAGCCAGACACCGATCAGAAGAATCATCGGAAACCAGGTGATGAGAATGTTCAAAATGGAAAAAGATTCCTCGTCTTTCTTCGCATTGATGACCACCTTCTTCTCTCTGAGAAGCTTTATCATGTCCGGATCTTCCGGAGCATAGGTTTTGAAACGTTTTCCTTCCGTATCTCTCCAGGTAATATTTCTGCCGCGTGTCTCCACTTCTTGTACCCGGTTGTTCTCCACGGAAGTGATGAAATCAGAATAGTTT
>Ga0315282_10014404_pt1 | contig 11775 bp, 11 predicted proteins | sample YL17G07_20_MG_FD_203693 | JGI IMG/M metagenome (GOLD analysis project Ga0315282, IMG submission 203693) | Sediment microbial communities from Yellowstone Lake, YNP, Wyoming, USA - YL17G07_20 | ecosystem: Environmental > Aquatic > Freshwater > Lake > Sediment | place: USA: Wyoming | collected... | reverse complement strand
AATTAATTGAATTTTTGTTTCTTTTGGCATATTAGCTACAATGTAGCTAACTACTATTTATTTTTTATGGTGATTAAGTATATAGATTTAATAACCAAGGAACAGACATTAGCTTAATACATACTATTGATAATTGCATAATTTATTTAAATTTGATGCAATTATCAAATAATCGGATTTCGTTAGGCAATTAGGGTAATGTTTTTTAAAAATTTAAGCAATCAACGAAATCCTCTATATTTTAGAAAATTTATTAAAATAAAGCTGTTTTCAGCGCAATATGAAATATAAATTGGTATGCTTTGATGTGGATGGGACATTAGTGGATAATGTTGTTTATTCCTGGGAATTATTCCATAATTATTTCCAGGTAGACATGGCCAGACGAGAGACCGTAAGAAAGCAATATTATAATGGAGAGATTGATTATCTGCAGTGGGCTTTGCATGATATGGGCATGTGGATGGAAAAAGGGGCTACTAAGAACGATTTTTTTAAAGCCATGAGAAATCTGAAGCTAATGAACGGGGCTATGGAGACTATTACTACATTGAAGAACAATGGCACTAAACTTGCAATTATATCCGGGAGCCTGGATATCATATTAGAGAAGGTTTTGTCTAACTATAAAGAGTTGTTTGATGATGTTTTTCTAAGTTTTTTGATATTTGATGATAAGGGAAAACTTGTTGATGCTAAGGTTACGCAATATGACATGATGAAGAAAGCAGATGCTCTACGGAAAATTGCTAAAAGAGAAAGGATAGATTTAAGGGAAACTGTCCATATCGGAGATCATCATAATGATTTGGAAATTGCTAAAATAGCTGGATTAAGCATAGCATTTGATTGCAAGGATGATGAATTGAGAAAAACTGCAAAAGTAGTGATTGACGAAAAGGACTTAAGGGAAGTATTGAAATATATACTTTAGATGAGAATACTTGAAGATACCCCCAATTAAAGAAGAGTTTAATAACCTTATCAAGAAAAAAATATCCGATTATTCCTGCGATAATATTGAAGAGCATACTTACAAGAAACACGGGCAAAATCGGAAGACCTTTAGGATTCCATAGGGTATAGAACCTCTAAGTTCAAAAATGTGGGTCATTGACGGCAGTATCACTAAAATCCAGTCATTCATTTTTTATTTTAATACATTTTATTTTATCCTTAAGATAATCGTTTGATATTAGACTCTTAATCATATCTTCTGGTTGCAGGTATATCCTATCAACATTCGCATAAATCTTTCCATCTTTTATAAAAGTGTTCCTGTACTTTTTTTTGAAAAAATTTACATGCTCTTTTCTATCAATAGGGGGGCCTTCCCAAACCTTTTTTTTGGATAAGGTCTCTCTTTTCAAAACAAAATAAAACAAGGCATTCTTATTCTCCCAATTCCAGCCATACTCTAATATCCTAAAGTCGTTTGTTAAAAATCTAATCTTAATGAACTCCAATGCCTTCACTAATTTACACCCGATAATATCTCTTTTTCCAGAATGAGGCTGAATCTCAAGTAGAATTAACCTTTTATTTCTTGCCCTTTTGATTAGATCAACTACCCAAAACTTTTCTTTTTCAAAGAATTTTGCAGATGGATTTTTAATAAACTTTTTTGCTGTTTCAATCAACAAATAAAATTTTTCCCTCCCTACTGCAGCTGCAGCGTTCCTGTCTTTTTGCACAGGATCTACTATAATTAAAGGGGACTGAATCTTGCTTTTGTTTAAAATAAATAAAACTTCTTTGTTCCTATAGTGATGCTTTACGTCAATAATTGTCTTCTCTTTCCACTTAGCAGCTGCTTTTAAAAGGTTAAAAAAACTTTTATAGTAAATTGTCAGTATTTCACACACATAACCTGAGAATCCTTTGATATAACTTTCTGCACCGTATACATTTGCTGCTTTGAAGAACTGCTTTGTAAGCCTTATCTCATCCCTAAACTCCCTATGCTTATTAACCCATCTTGCGTGCAATGGGCTTACATCAGTGATGTTTTTTGCCTGTTCTGCTTTCTTTATACTCAATATTGGTATTATCTCGAAAGTGAAATTTTGCTCTTTAATCTGAAAATAATCTCGCGAGCCATGGATCTTTGATATCTTTTTAAACTCATGCTTTAATGCTTTTTCCAACTCATTTGAGATATTTCCTTTGTCCTTGTATTTATCATAGTCAAAACATACAAAAATATCAGCATCATGCACATCCCTTAACCATGTTCCCTTTATTACAGAGCCTCCTAAAACGGCAGTTGCATCTTTTAATCTACGGTTTATTTTTTTTAAAACGTATTCAATCCTATCGGAAAATCTTTTCTCTTCTTCTTTCGTAGGTTTTATCCTACTTATAACTTCTTTAAAGATATCTTTTGTATTTTTCATAGTACAACAAAAAAGCCGACCCTTATAAAAGCTTTGTGATTAGCTACGATTCAGATGAAGTTTTATTGTGCGTAAATAAAAACTTTAATACATAGAATTCAAACCTTTAAATTATTGGAACCAATTTAAAAAATAATAAACCTATATACTTGATAGCAATAGGAAGGTCTAATTAAAACTTTTTATAATTTATCAGCTTCTGATTATTTTTTATTACTTTATAGGAATAAAAAACATAAAGTTTTTAAATACGCGCTTATTTTAGATCATTTATGAACCAACGAATTGAAGGAGGAACGTTTGATCAGTTGTACTTGGAGCACCTGCGGAATGTTTTTGAATCAGTAGGCGACTACTTGATTGATCCCTCAATAGTTTCTAATCTGGTGCGAAAACTTAGGCTTATTTCTGAAGGTTTCGAATGTATTGCTAGACTAGGCAGCATGTACAAGTCCTTGGAAACATTGGTTGCAGATGCAAGATTACTTGCCACAAGCCAAGGCTATAGCTCTGATGTTCAGCTTATTCATCCAGTTGAAAGAGATTTTAGCCATCATACTGGCCAAAAATACGGGTTGTTTATATCCACTTATGAGTATGATGTATATGCACTTAAAGAAAATGCTCCAAGGAAAATTATAGATTCACAAATCACTGAAGGTACAATTGTTGGACTATTACGACAATAAGTTCTTCTAATCTGGAAAAATTAGTATAAACCAAAACTTTAATATACAGAGTTCAAAACTTTAAATATAAATGGATTTAATGTTAATAAATTGTTAAAAAATAATATTGAGGTAGAGAAATGATTAAACTTGGACCTGCAGGGACATCTGGTTTGGGTTTTCCTGGGGGATTAGAGAAATGCAAGGAGTTGGGATTAACTGCTCTTGAATGGGAGTTTACCTATGGAGTCAGGATGACTAATGAAGAGGCTAAAAAGATAGGTGATTTAGCTAAGGAGTTAAAACTTAGCATGTCGGTGCATGGGCCTTATTATATAAATTTGGTTTCTGAAGAAAAATCAAAGATAGAGGCTTCTAAACAAAGAATATTGCAGAGCTGTGAGAAAGGCCATCTATTAAATGCAGGATACATTGTTTTTCATGCAGGATTTTATCAGAAAAAAGATTCTGAAACTGTCTTTCAGATGATTAAAGATGAGATCCTTGATATGCAGAAGACAATCAAACAAAAGAGATGGAATGTAATTCTAGCTCCTGAAATAACTGGAAAACCAACGCAATTTGGCGATGTTGATGAATTATTACGTTTAAAAAAAGAAACAGGTTGCCATTTGACTGTTGATTGGTCGCACCTTAAGGCAAGGAACAATGGGAAGATCGATTATGACGAAATATGTAGTAAACTAAGAGGAATCAAACATATCCATTCTCATTTTTCAGGAATTGAATGGACTGAGAAAGGGGAGAGAAGGCATTTAATCACAGCAGAAAAAGATATTAAAGAACTGTTAGGATACATTTTTAAGTATAAAATAGATGTTACTATTATTAATGAAAGCCCTGATCCTTATGGGGATTGCGCAAAGACTAAGAAGATTTTGGAGAGTTTGAGTAAATAGATTTAAGAGATTTTTTCTAACCAATTTTGAGGAATTGATTTTTAAATAATTTTTATACTTTTACGTTTAGAAAAAACTACTTAATTAATCCTTGTCTTATCAACTCTGGTAATATATAATTTTTTAGAACTGGTGATAGAATTTTAGTGTTATCTTTTATGCCAAACCATCTCTGCTCTTCTATTTCAGAGCTTGGGACTGGCTCATCCTTTATGTCACCTCCGTATACTCTAATGGAAATTAATGTGTTAGGTTCATTTGCTGCTATGTCTTCGTATTCACCAATTAAACTGATACCTTCTTTTATTAGCCTAACTTTATGTTCCTCTTTGATTTCCCTTATAAGACAGTTAATAACTGATTCTCCTTTTTTTGGTTTCCCTCCTGGTAATAAAAATAAGTTAGTTCCTTTTTTCCTGTTGATGAGGAGCTTACCGTCTCTAATAATTACCAAACCATATTTGATTATTTTATCCATTTTGTTAAATATTACAATTTTTAAATAATGCTTATTTAAAAAATTTAGCTGACTCCTCTAAAGCTCCAGCCTAAAATATATTCTCTTTTTATTCTTGAATCATTAATACTTTTTCCATCTAATATCTTTCTATATAAACCAGTAATCTCCCCAACTTTGGTTTCAGTATCAATATAAAAAATAGTTATTCCGGCATCCACAAGCTGAGCGCTTTTACTTAACAGACCTAATTCTTTTCCATTTATTATTTCACTGCCATTCATCACTTTCTTTACTCTAAATAAACCCCCTTTCTCATCTCTTATTATGCCTGTTTTTAGATTATGCCTTAAGGTCATCAGTCTTATCTTTCCGTGAACAAATTCAGCAAAGTTCCTATTTTTTAGTTTAATCAATTCAGGTATGCTAAGTTCTGGAGAAATAATTGGCAGAGCATTCATTCCTGAAACATATTGCAGGTCAATATCATTGAAACAGTTAAGGTTATAGTCAAGATGGATGGGTATATTAAGATCCATATTTAGCATACCTACATTACCTGCAAGGATTCCATTTGCTTTTTTTTCAGATATAAAATTAAGAATGGGTTCTTTGTCAGAATCAAGCATTATCCGGGGGGTAACTGCATATACTTTACAATTTACTGCATCTTTTACGTCAGAAAAAGCCTTATCAAATAAATCAAAATAAATTATATCAGCTCCACTTGAGCAGGCAGCAATAGCATCTTTTACTGTATAAACTCTTACCAATAATTGTTTTTTGGATTTAGTGTTTTCAAATTTAGGTAGATTAAATGTTATTGTCTTTCTTTCTGGATGGATTTTATTAAGCTTGACTTCATACATTTCATGAGTGTTAGTGGGGTTTACTTTTCCACTTGCATATTCTCTATTAAATATATCTTCTGATCTTTCAAACCAGCCTTTTGTAAAATCCCTGTTAAAAGCATCTTTTAATTTCAAAATCATTTCTTTTGTTACTGTAAACTTTCCGCTATAAAAACTGTCTATTGCTTTTCTATAGGCTTCTGTTACAGTTGCCACATAATATGGAGTTCTCATCCTTCCTTCAATCTTTACTGCATTTATTCCTATCCCTATAATTTCTGGAAGCTTTTCAATAAGGCATAACTCTTTTGTTGATAAGTAATAGTTATTATCATACTTCTTTCTACATGGCTGAGCGCATTTTCCCCTATTACCACTTCTTCCTCCCAAAAGACTAGAGAATAGGCACTGGCCTGATAATGAAACACATAATGCACCGTGACAGAAAATTTCCAATTCTTCAGAGTAGTTTTTTCTTATTATAGTTAATTCTTCCTTGCTTAATTCCCTTGCAAGGGTTATCCTGTCTGCTTTTGATAGGAACCCGGAAGAGGCTGAATTCATAACTCCTACCTGGGTTGAGATATGGACCCTTAAATCTGAGAATTGTTTTTTTATTAGGGGTAGAAAGGATAAGTGCTGTATAATAACTGCGTCAATTCCTTTTGAATATGCAAAGGATAATTGGTCAAAAAAATCATCAAATTCATCATCTTTAACAAGGGTGTTCATGGTAAGATATGATTTGACATTGTTAGACTTGCAGATATTTACTGCTTCAGTAAGGTATTTTTCATTAAAATTAGTGGCAAAGTCCCTTGCACTGAACCTTTTCATCCCAAGATAAACAGCATCTGCTCCGTTGCTTACAGCCGCCTTTAGATTGGCCATGCTTCCTACAGGAGATAACAGCTCTATTTTGTCCATGACATTAGAGGAAAATGGCCTGACTTAAAATGTTTTTTGTTTCAACTACATTATATTTTAGATTTAATCCTTTTTCTGCAAGATTAACAATAATGCTGAGCGAAATATGCTTAATGGCCAGTTAAGTACAAAACATTTAAAATTAGGAATACTATATAGACCAAAACAAGTATTGCTCCTTCATAAGGTAAGATAGCCTTTTCATTCTTAATATGGCCTTTAAAAATAAAAAACATCATTAATAGGTTCATGAATATCATCAAGGGAATATCGAAATAAAGCCATCTACTGTCCAAGGTAAATGGGTTTAAAACAGCAAGGAGGCCTAATGTAATAAGCAAGGTGAATATATCTGAGCCGAATGTTTCTGTTATTGCAATTTTTGTGTAGTTTTTTATTGTGCCATGAACTGCAGAGACAATGTTAGGGATTGAAGGGCCGATTGCGCCGATTGTAAGGCCTATGAGGATGTCAGAAAGACCAGTTGATCTTGCAGTCTTAATTAATCCGTCTGAAAATAAAAATGAGCCGACCAAGAGGGAAACTGCACCCATCAGAAAAACAGCAACACCTGGCTTTAATTCAAATCCTGCAAGGCCAATAACGCTTAATTCATCTTTTATCTCTTTTAACTCCTCTTTCCTGACTTTCATGTTAGTCCATTTTTCAAAAAACCATACATTGAGGACATACGGGACAAATAATAGGATTAAAACAATCCCTTCGCTTCTGTCAAAACTCAAATCAGAACCAAATAAGAAAACGATAAGGGAGACAATGAGTGCAAATACTCCATCCCTAATAACAACCCTGCTATCTACGGATAAGGGTTTTATCATTGCACTTAAGCCCGTCATCAATCCAATATTGCAGATTATGGAACCAATAATTACACCCAAGCTTATTCCTTCATGACCCCTTACAAAGGCATATATTGCCACAAATATTTCAGGTATGCTAAGCATTACTGAGACTAGGATGGATGCTATAGCTATATACGTCGTACCTAATCTTTCTGCAATTGGGACAAGTGAGTCTGTCATCCAGGCAGAACCTTTCGTAATCAGAAGAACACCTCCTATCAGAAAAAGGATTATAATAATAATATCTATCATAACAAAGAATTTAATCAATGAATTAATAAATTTATCGGAATGTAGTTACAATTTTTTACCATTCATAATTTATACCAAAAGCTTAAATCTTTTAATCGATATTATCATATTATAATACTATTTTTTAATTTTTGATTATAGATGGAAAATAAAAATATCTTTTTAGACATCTTTCCTGAAGAAAGCTTTAAAAGTAGATATGGACTAATAGGTAAAATGATGCATGATGTAATACTTATAACTGGGGAAGCCTTTTTTGACCATCCTTTATGCGGTGTTGCGATACTTAAAAGGCTACTAGAAAAAAATGGCTATCATGTTGGAATAGTTGAAATGCCGAAAAGAGCAGATGATATTGAAGAATTTGGGAAGCCAACGCTTTTTTTTGGTGTAAGCTCAGGTAGCATAGATTCTATGGTGAGGAATTATACTCCCTTAAAAAAATTACGGAGGGAGGACAAAAACCTAAATTATAATGAGTCTGTACCTGACAGGGCAGTAATTGTATACAGCAACTGGATAAAAAACAAGTTTAAGGGTTCCAAGATAGTCCTTGGAGGCACAGAGGCAAGCCTTAGAAGGTTTGTGCATTATGATTATTGGGATAACAAGTTAAGAAAGCCCATACTATTTGATTCCAGGGCAGATATACTTGCATATGGCAATGCTGAAAAACAAATCCTAGAAATAGCCAATAGAATAAAACATAAAAAAGACTTAAGGAATATCCCAGGGACATGCATAATCGATATAGAAAAACCTACTGGATTTGTTGAGTTACCAAGTTACGAAGAAGTGATAGAATCCAAGGAGAGATTTTGCGATATGCAGAATCTGCTTACAAATACAAAAAATCTTCTGCAAAAGATAGACAATAGATATGTTTTGCAATATAAGAGTCCCACCTACACCTCAAAAGACCTTGATGAATATTATGAGCTGCCTTTTACAAGGGAAACAAATCTAAATGATATTAGGGGATTTGAATTTAGCGTTGTAACGCACAGAGGCTGCATTGGTGAATGCAATTTCTGCTCTTTAAGCCTCACCCAAGGGAATAAAATAATTTCAAGGTCAGAAGAATCAATATTAAGGGAAATAAGGAGAATAGCAAAATTACCTTTTTTTAAAGGGAATATTGATGATTTGGGAGGGCCGTCTGCAAATATGTATGGGATGGACTGCCACAAATGCGAGGGAAGCTGTATTGAATGCCATTCATTAGACCGGAGCAATAAAAGAATAATCAACCTTTTAAGAAAAGCAAGAAGCATAAGGGGGATAAGGAATGTTTTTATTAGGAGTGGGATAAGATATGATTTAGCATCTCCTGAATATATTGCTGAGGTAGCAAGTCATCATATTTCGGGAACTTTAAAGATTGCTCCTGAACATGTAAATGAGAGTGTCCTGAAGCTGATGAATAAAGATAGGGGGGATTTGAAAAGTTTTATCAAAGAATTTAAAAAAACAGGTAAGAAGCTGGCATTCTATTTTATGACTGCGCACCCCGGCTCAAGCATTAATGAAGCTAAGGAGTTAGGTGACGAAATAAAACATTTCGAGAATGCATCTTCTGTGCAGGTATTCACTCCCACACCTATGACAGTTTCAACGTGCATGTATTACACAGGCCTTGAACCAAGGACTAAAAACAAAGTATATGTTCCTTACACATACAAGGAGAAGAAAATACAGAAAAGGGTAATATTTAGATGAAACAATTCATTTACATGCTGGCTCCGATAGAGGATATGACTAGTAATGCATTCAGGACTATTTGCTACAGATACGGAGCTGATTTAACATTTACGGAGATGATTCGTGTAGAAAGCTTGGCTAAAAAAAATAAAAGCACGTGGTCGAGATTAATGTTATATGATAATACGCCTTTAGTAATCCAGTTGTTAGGTGCGAAGGAACAATATTTCAAAAAGTTTCTTAGCATGTTTCAGCCTTCAGATGGGTTTAAGGGCTTTAACTTAAACCTTGGATGCCCAAATCCTAAGGTAGTGAAGATTGGCCAAGGCTGCGCAATGATTAGGAGGATAAACAAGACTAAGAAAATAATTGATATAATCAAGAATCATGGATACAAGGCCTCTATAAAGATGAGGCTGGGGTTAAATGAAAGAGACAAAACCTATAAGAGCTATCTTAACCTTATTGATGCTGTTGATGCGGATTTTTTTGTTGTGCATGCCAGATATGGGTTACAGGATTATTCTGAGCATGCTGATTTTACGGTCTATGAGGAATGTGTAAAAATAGGTAAAACCATTATAGCAAATGGAGACATAAATACCGGGGAGCAAGTTAGCTATCTTGAAAGTGTTGGAGTAAAGGGTGTCATGATTGGAAGGGCTGCTGTTATCAATCCTTCTATATTCAATAAGCTGAAGGATAAAACTTTTCCATCAATAGAATCGATAAAAAAGGAATATACTGAGTTAACTGAGAAATATAATGAACCTTTTAGATACAGGGAAAATATATTAAGGAGAATTGGGAAGAGTGGATTTCAAAATTGATGTTTTCAACCCTTACCATATCTTTTTTTGATTGCCTTTGTAGGGAAGAGATTTGCGAATATGCCCTGTTGCCACTTTAAAAATTTATCAATACAATCTGAACAAATGTCTACTGATTGAGATTCATTAATCTTTAAACGATTAAATAAAGGATTAGGTTTATGAATAAGCTTCTTACATAATACGCAATTCATTTTATTTGGTTGCAAACAGTCAGAATTATTTAATACTTTCCAAATTAAGAGCTAAAAATATTCTAAAAATGGATCATCCCTTTTGGAAGTTAATTACTATCCTGTGCAATACTGAAATTAATGCCTGTTAAATAAATTTTGAGTTACAAAGTTTTTAAATATTTATTTCCAAAAGTGAATTTGGAAGCTGTCAATCAAGTCAGCAGAGGGAGCAACCATAACACATGATAAATAGTTTTTGGCGTTTTTGTAGGTATATTTGTTTCTTCAAAGTGGTTACAAAGTCAAAAGATTTATAAGTAGCAATATTTTCTTGAATAGTATGCAAAAATCAACTAAAAGAATCCAATTGGAATCTGAAATAACTCAAGCACATAATGATTCTTTGGCCATAGCAATGCGGATGGTTAAAGATGAATTTAATGAGAATTTAGAGAAGGCGCTTTCAGATGCATCTTTTGTATCCCGTATGCAAAGTCAAGTTAGACAAGCTTGGAGAGTTTATAGGGAAGGATACAAAAGGTTGGAAGACTTAGAAAAAAAAGAAGGACATCCTGCCATAACTGCTTGTGCTAACGTCATTGATGAAATTGCCGGATATTTACCAAATATTAATAAAAAGGTTTGTCACTACCCTTTTTCTGGTGTTGATTTTTATTGGGCCAGGATATTCGATAGGATTGTTTTTGAGGATAGTGGTTTTGATCAATATGAACTGCCAACTATGTGGTGGGATCCTAGAACCTATAGTTCTGAGAAGAGACAGGAGATTATTACAACATTGAAGGCACAAAAAATTATACCTGAATCAGCTATTTTAGAATTTGTTAATAGGGATTCAGCGATACCTAAATCCGATAATAAATTTAATAATTCCATTACAACTTTATTAGTTAAAGGGGGGCATGATTTTTTAGGATATGTTAAATCAAGGTTTGGTAATACATCTTTAGAATATGGAGCAATAATTACAGTTACAGCTACTAATCCTTTGGGAGATATTGAAAAGAGACTTAAACGAGATGGATATAACAGAATAGCATCATTAGTGGGTACGAACTTTCTAATTCCTTACGCTATGGAATTAAAAGACATTCATATATTTCTTCGATAGCCAAAGCTCTTTTTTAGTTTTTAGGATTCCAAATTTATCGAAGATAACGAAGATTTAAATATTTAAGATCCATAACTTAATATAATATGAAAAAAATCATATTGGATACTAACTTTTTACTAATTCCTTTTTATTTTAAAGTAGATATCTTTTCAGAGATTAATAGATTTGCCCATTTTAAATATAAACTGTTCATTTTGGATAAAACAATTGAAGAGTTAGAAAAGATTATGCTTGAACAAAGGGGTAAACATAAAGCTGCTGCAAAACTGGCTTTAGAGCTGATAAAAGTCAAAAATATAGGAATTTTAAAGAGAGGCGAAGGAACTGTTGATGATCTATTATTGGAACAATCTGATGCAATAATAGCAACTTCTGATATTGAACTTATAAAAAAGCTTAAAGATAAAGGCATTAAGGTAATAAGGCTAAGAAAGAAGAAATACTGTAAATTAGAAGAATAATAAAAAATAACCGTATGTATTAGGCTCCTGACTATCTCTTGATTTTCCTTAGTCAATAAAAAACCTATATTTTCTATTACCGAAATCTTAATATATATCTTATATATATTAAAGAATATGCGCAAAATTCCATTTATT
>Ga0315282_10014403_pt1 | contig 11777 bp, 11 predicted proteins | sample YL17G07_20_MG_FD_203693 | JGI IMG/M metagenome (GOLD analysis project Ga0315282, IMG submission 203693) | Sediment microbial communities from Yellowstone Lake, YNP, Wyoming, USA - YL17G07_20 | ecosystem: Environmental > Aquatic > Freshwater > Lake > Sediment | place: USA: Wyoming | collected... | reverse complement strand
TGCCGCTCGTCTTTCGTTCGAGCCGCCGGATCTCCCGTTTATGCACGATCCAGATCAATCCAATGCTGATGCCGAGGTTCCCGGCTCCAACCAGCATCATGTTGAATCGGCCCAAGAAGGGGATGAGCCAGCCGGTGATCGTGCTCCCCCAGACGGATCCGAATGCGGCGCCGAAGGCGATAAAGGGGAAGACCCGTTTCCCCAAGTCTTCAGTAACAAATTGTCGCACCTGACATTTTTCTGCTACACTCCAAAATGCAGATGAACTCAAACGTTAGGTTTTTCGAACTCATAGGATAGATTGTCGCAAACTATATTGAAAATAACCCGATCAATAAGCCTTGGAGGAAACCCATGAAAGCCATTGTTTATCACAACTACGGTTCACCCGATGTTCTCAAGTGTGAAGAGATTGAGAAGCCGACCGCTGGGGACGATGAAGTTTTAATAAAAGTCCGCGCGGCTGCCGTCAATCCACGTGACCGGATCTTCCGAGGCACATCGTACATCGTTCGCATACTGACTGGGCTGCGCAAACCAAAGTTCACACGACTCGGCGTCGATGTGGCCGGCGAGGTCGAAGCGGTTGGCAGGAATGTAACCCAGTTCAAACCGGGCGACCATGTGTTCGGCTCGTGCCGCGGGGCCTTTGCGGAATATGTGTGTACTTCCGAGCGAGCATTGGCCGTGAAGCCAGTTAACGTGACGTTTGAGCAAGCGGCTTCTGTACCTGTGGCGGCAATCACCGCATTGCAGGGTCTTCGCGACAAGGGGCAGATTCAGCCGGGGCAGAAGGTCTTGATTAACGGTGCGGCGGGAGGCGTGGGTACGTTCGCTGTGCAGATCGCCAAGTGGTTCGGCGCAGATGTGACCGGCGTATGCAGCACGAGGAATGTGGAGATAGTCCGATCCATCGGCGCAGATCGCGTCATTGATTACACCCGAGAGGATTTCACCAAAGGCACGCAGCGGTACGATCTAATTTTCGACTGCGTTGGCAACCATTCGTTGTCAGCATGCAGGCGCGTCTTAAATCCCAATGGCATATGCGTCATCGCCGGAGTACCGAGCAAAGTCTGGATCGTTCTGACTCGTGCGCTCAAAGCGCTTGTGTTCTCACGGTTCGTAAGCCAGAACTTCGTCATGTTTATTGCGAGACGGAGCAAAGAGGACTTGACCATCATGCACGATCTCATGAAGACCGGAAAGGTAACACCGGTCATCGACAAGCGTTACAGGTTGAGTGAGGTCCCTGACGCTATCCGGTATCTGGAAGAAGGGCACGCTCGGGGGAAAGTAGTCATAACTTTGGAACATAAATAACAAAGCCTAACAAAGCAATGAAGCCGACGCCGGCCATTCGTAAGATCCGAAGTGCCGGCGCGGCTGAACATGGAGATCCGCCGCCGAAGCCGGGTGGTGGGCGTGTTCCCCTCGGTCGAGAGTTATCTCCGGCTTACGATCTGCAACCTTGTCGAATACTCGGAGGACTGCGGAAGTGAGCGCAGCTATATCCGGGAGGACAAGGCCCTTGGTTCCTTGGATAGGCTCCATGAGCTGATGGCTCAAGCGGCTAACTGAAGAGGTTTACGATGGCCCCGAAGTTGCGAAACGACGGTTACAAATCAATATTCACTCGCCAATGCAGCTTCTCCCAAATTCCCTGAGACGACTTGCCGGGATGTCCTGAAATAACATTCAGAATTCGATATAAAGCCGGCGCCGCTCTTCTTTCCCTTCTCCCCCATGACCATTCACACCCTCGATTTTCCTAGTATTCTGTAACTCTTTTCAAACACGCGAGGCCTTCGGCTTCAGCCAGTCGAAGATGCTCATCTTCTCTTCCATCAGTGAACGTGACTTGAGAATCACGATTTGCCTTCAATGTACTTCGACACGACTGACCGCATGTCCGAGAAGAAAAACGCTCCCCAAGCGGCCGTCTTACGAAAGTAGCTTACGTTGCCAGTGCTAAGGTCAATTACGACCGGGAACTCAAAGAGAGACCAATGTTTGCGAGGGCTTGCGCTGACGTATTCAATGAGCTCGGATTTCGGTTCCCTCGAAACGATAACAGGAAGAATCATGTAACCGAACTGCAGACCGCGTAGAAGGGGAACTCGATTGACTTTTTTACCAAAACGAAAACCAGCATCAAATAGTTCCTTCATGTCGGCCACGGTTGCGTTATCTATCCGTTTAATAATTACGTGCTGCGAAAGGATCACAAGTCCCTTCCACGAGAAATACGTTCTTGAGGCAGTGATGTCAACTAAAGCTCCGCCGGGCAATTGGATATCACGCGAAACTTTATATCTTCGCTCACGAAGACGTCGCTCAATCGAATCCAGGAGTTGATTATCCTCAGCCATTGATTTTCTCCCTTCAATCAAGAATGGTTCAAAATTATCAAAGAATCAAGGAAGTGTCAATTTTCCCTCCCTCCTGCCTCCGTTTTCCCCCTCCTTGCCATTAATGTTGTGAAACTACCTCTAGAAATCGATATTCACCCGCCAACGCCGCTCTCCCATCTCCTCCTCGCCCCGGATGTCCTGAAATTCCATCTATAAATCAATATTCAGCCGCCAGCGCCGCTTCCTTGTTTCCCCGAGACGACTTGCACCGGGAAGTTGATCGTTTACAAAAGTGTAAGAGGATAGCTATGGCAATTACAGGGTTGCGGGAGAACTTATTCTGTAGGTCTAAATCGAGATCATAGCTGCTGAGGTCGCTTTCCCCTTATCCTTGACGATCGCCTGGGTCGACGATACAATCTTGGCGCGATCAAGAGGATGGATTCAACGGCCGCAGCGGGAATTCACCACGCCGCGGAAAAAGGAATTTCCTATCTTTAAATGATCGAGAAAATTCGCGAGCCCGTTAACGGACTCACTCATTTCTTCGCGGCTATCGGTGCCGTTATTGGATCCGGCATTCTGATAAACATTGGCGGGAACAACCTTATGAAAACGATTACATTAAGCGTGTACGGCGTCAGCATCATCTTCCTCTTTGGGGCAAGCGCCACGTATCATTTGGTCAAAGCGGGGCCGAAGATAATCGTCATCCTGCGCAAGCTCGACCATGCGGCGATTTATTTATTAATAGCCGGGACCTATACACCCATTTGCGCGATCATGTTTGCCGGTTTTTGGAGATGGGGAATTCTGGCTATCGTCTGGTCTTTTGCCGTGATCGGCATCATCGTTAACATGTTCATTATGAACGCGCCGCGCTGGTTGACCGCTGGAGTCTATGTGGTCATGGGCTGGCTTTGTCTCCTCGCCATCGGTGAAATGTTGCGAGTCCTTCCTGCCGGCGCTCTGATATGGCTCGGATTCGGCGGCGTCATCTACACCCTCGGGGCGGTCGCGTATGTCACCAAAACGCTCGATTTCTTCCCGGGTAAATTCGGTTTCCATGAGGTGTGGCATATCTTCGTCATTCTCGGCGCGCTTGCGCATTTCATTTCCATCGCGGTCTATATCGCACCCGCCGCGTAATGAAATTTCGAGCGCCGGCTCCCAGGGGCCGACATGAAGAGAAGGCCGGCAACAAATCGCCGTTGCTCGATCAATCTCCGTGGTTTTTCTTTGACTCTGGTTGGAGCTATCTCCTCTTGATCAATCGGTAAATGATCAGAATCAGGATGGCCCCCAGGACCGCTCCGATGAAACCGGCAGGCTGGCCCTCTCTATACCAGCCGAGGTGTTGTCCGATGTACGTCGCCATAAAGGCACCGGCAATGCCGAGAAGAATGGTTAGGATAAATCCGCCCGGATCTCTTCCCGGCATGAGCAACTTGGCGATGGCCCCAACCACAAAACCGACCACAATCGTCCCTAAGAGATGCATACGACCTCCCTTAAAACGTTTTTATAGGATCAGCCTCTGTTCCAAAGCCATTCACGATTGTTATGTTCAAGCCGCCATTTAAGGGATAAGGATTTGCTTTTTCGCTCTGCACGACTTACGCTCCCATTAAGCGTGGAATCGATACTCCCCATCACGAAAAAATGATAAATCCAGTCGCGGCTCGATGTCAACAATACGAAGATGGCCGGAAAATTTATTTTCAATTTGTACGAATTCCCCTTTTTCCCCGTCCCCTCTCCTCCGCGCTCCAGCATGTTCTCAAGCCGTGTAACGAAATCAATATTCAACCGCCGACTCCCCTCCCCCTCTCCGACTTGCCCTGGGTGTCCTGAAATTATATCCAGAAATCAAGATTCAGCCGCCGGCACCGGAGCCGTAGGCCGCATCACAACCGGATAGGATCGCGAGGCACGCTAAAAATAATCTCGTTCTTCTCAAACTCACGCGCGTGCGAACCCGCAATTTGGGCAGGTCACGCCGTGCTCCGCGGGGACGTAAGAATGATGACAGCTCGGACAGACGATGGGTTCAGGCGCAGGAGCAGCTTCTGCGGCCGCTTGTTCCTCGGAGCCGCTTCCCACGGCTGCACCCGTGATGAGGGCGTTTCTGCGCCAAAGGCGAAATCCCCCGCCGGATCCTGAAGAAGTTGCCTTGGATGAGGATGATTTTGAAGACGAACCGCTCGAAGAGCCGCCTTTAGCTTTGGCGGAGACAAGGAGAAACAGGACGGCGATGACAACGACGATAAAAACCGTCGTGATGACGATGATCGCCGTCAGCTTCAAGCCCTTCGCCAGGTTATACATCTCCAGGCCGTAGCTGAAGAGAAACACCCCAATGATATAAGCCGGGGCCAGCATGAGAAGATACTTGCCGGCCTGATTTTCGGGAAGGATTTCTTTAAACCAGGTTTGGTAAACGACATAGATGATCGCCCCCAAGGAAGCGAGGGCGATCAAGGCTCCGGGAACCATGACCCGCAAAGGCTTTCCGGGCCGGGAGTCGTCGTTATGAAAATCGACGACTTCTTTTGTCTTGGGGCGGACCTGAAGGAAATTGTAATCTGAAACGGGCATGGTTCCTCCTTTTCCTCCAGAAAAAAATAGACGAATCGTCCAGGGAATACTATGATTCTCTGGCCGCTGTCAAGACGACAGCTTCAGGAGAGTTTCATGAAAGATGAAGAAGCCCGCAAATTCCGCAAGGACTATTGGACCTATCTTGGCCATTAATCGCTCCAGAAATCATTGTGTAACTGATCCTTTACGTCTTCAAATAATCTATAATTATCTGCAGTATTTATCAACCTTTCTCACTTATAGACTGTAAAAGCAAGTTGCTTAAAAAAGAAAAATGATTATTCTTCTATTTTATTTTCTTCTTCTACTTCGCGCCAATACTCTTCCCTTTTTCTTTTATCTTCCTGTTCCTTCGCTGTATAACATTCCCTGCAGACTATATCGTAATCATAATAAGGATCATAAACCTCTATGCGACATTGATCGCAGACTAGCTTTCCACATCTTTCACAGTTTGAGAATGTTGGAGGACGATATCCGAATGTTTTGTACTCAGGAGGTTCATCAGTAGCAGTACAAAGTGCGCATTTGGTGATCGGTCTTGAGGATTCTTCCTCTTTTTCGGCCTGAGCTTCGATTTCTTCATTTTCCAATTCTTCGTTGCAAGCTGGGCAAACGTATGAACGTTTTTCGATCCTGTGATAACGGAAAAATTGAGGAGGAAGTTTGTCCGGAAAGAAATGGGCTGTTGAGCAACTTATGCAAATACGTTAAAAGCACCTCCGACAGATATTAGATAACCTTAAATCGCCTACAAAATCCCCGCATACTTCACATTCAAATCCGAGCTTGCCGTTTCTAACTGACAATTCCATTTTCTTCCTTGCCTCTTTTCTTTCGCGCAGGAATATCCTTCTTTAGCGATTCGAGGGCGGTTTCATACCGCCGAAGCTCTTTCTGGATCTCGGCTAGCTCGTCTTTTTTCGATTTCTCCTCTTCTCTAAGTTTGCTTACCCTTTTCTCGAGGATTACTTCTATGTTTTGCCTTGCCATTTTTGGCCTCCTTCACATGTCAGTAAAAATGTCAGTAATTTTGTCAGTAAATCAGGCTGAAAAGCCTAACTAATCCGTTTAATCTGGTATAATTTGGCTTAAGGAGTGGGCAATCGAGTCCGATGCCTAACTTTTGGGAATTAAAGGATTTCCAGAGGAAAAAAGGACTGACCCGTGTAGGACTCGAACCTACAACCCGCGGATTAAGAGTCCGCTGCTCTACCAATTGAGCTAACGGGCCTTATAAAGTCGACCTATTGTAGCAGAATTGCCCGCGTTTTTAAAGACGCTTTCATGGAAAGAAAAATCCGGCGACACGCAAAGAATACACGTCAAACGTCTCTAATCCCGGTGACACCTACCGAATTCAAAAGAATTCGGAACATTTCACCGATAACGAACACGTCACCGGATTTTTTATGCTATAATGGCGGCCAAGGAGTGGCGTTCGCAGTCATGGCCGTCACCGTCATCTTGACCATTCTCGTAGCCGGCTTCCTGGCTCTCGTCGCCATCATGCTGGCCGCACTAAGAAACGCATCCAGGAAAATCGAAGCTCTCCGCCAAACCCCATCCGAAAATCAGGCTCTAACCCTCATGCAACAGCAGATCGGACAGCTCACCATGAACCTCAACCAGCAGCTTCAAAACCTGAGCGGTCAGTTCTTGAAGACGACGGGAACGATCGGCCAACAAATCCAGAGCATGAACACGCAGTTCCGGGAAACGACGGGCCACATCGGAGAAAACCTGGGACATGTCCAGTCGCATCTCAGCAAGGTGGAGGCCGCCACCCGCGAAGTGCTCGAAAAATCTAAAAATATCGCTGCCCTGGAAGACCTGCTCCGCGCGCCCAAGTTCCGGGGCGGAATGGGCGAGCTGTTTCTAGGCGACCTTCTCCAGCAGATCCTGCCGCCGCCGAATTTCGAACTTCAGTATAAGTTTAAAAGCGGAGAAACCGTCGACGCCGTGGTCAAGATTGGGCCAAACATCGTCCCTGTGGACTCTAAATTCCCCCTCGAGAATTTCCAGAAATTCATCAAAGAAGAGAACGAAAAGGAAAAGGCCTCTTATAAAAAGAAATTCTACGCCGACGTTAAAAAACACATCGATGCGATCGCCGCGAAATATATCCTGCCGGACGAAAGAACGTATGAATTCGCTCTGATGTATATCCCGGCTGAAAACATCTATTACGAGACGATTATCCGCGAGGAGTCCTTCGGCGAAGAAAAAAGCACCTACGGGTATGCCATGCAGAAGAAGGTGATCCCCGTCTCGCCGAACTCGTTCTACGCGTATTTGCAGGTCATCGTCCTCGGTCTCAAAGGGCTCCAGATAGAAAAGTCAGCCAAAGAAATTTTGCAGTCGCTGGCGCGGCTCAACGGAGATTTAGGACGTTTCCAGACGGACTTTGACCTAATCGGGACGCACCTGACGAACGCCAAGAGCAAGTTCGACGATGCCGAAAAGCGGCTGGATAGAGTTGTGGACAGGCTGGAAAAGTTGAGCGGCGGCGAAAAGCCGCGGGAACTGCCGGAGGATTCGGCGGCCGGCAGGAATTCCGATTAAATAAGACGACCTAGTGTCCCGTCTCATAAGTTCCTTGTCATTGTATTCTGCAGAGACGGGACACTTCCTAGGGGGAGTCAAGCTCCCCCCTAGGCGCTTCGCTTCGCTCCGCTGACCCCCTGAGGGGGGCCACCACGCCGCCCCCCTCAAACTTCCCGGCGGTTGTGCGTCTATTCGCGTATCAACTATGGCAAGAAATTTGTGAGACGCACAACTAGTCTGCTGTTCGTCAAACCGTTCCGGAAATTTTTTCGATCTCGTCGATCATTTCCGGTGCGGCGATAAAAACAAGAACGTCGTTTTCCTGGAGACGTATCGATTTTGGCGGATTAAAATTAAAATCCTTGGCTCCGCCCTTGCGCAAGGCCACGAGGAGAGCCCCTGTCTTCTCTTCGAGCTTGGATTCTTCGATGGTCCGTCCGGCGAGCGGCGAGTTACTCGAAACCGTCACTTCATCAAAACGCAAAACGCGTTCCCGTTCGCGCAACATCATATCCAGAAAGGTCGTGACGGTGGGGCGAATCATCTCCGAAACCATACGCATGCCGCCGATATAGGTCGGGGAGATGACGACATCCGCGCCGGCTTTCATGATTTTCTTGTGAGACTGGACGTCGAGTCCCTTGGTTACGATGCGGATTTGAGGATTGAGGCTTCGGGCCGAGATCGTCACGAACAGGTTCACTTCGTCCGTCGGCAAAGAGAGGAGGATTCCCTTGGCCCGCTCGATGCCGGCTTTGATGAGAACGCTGTCCTCGGCGGGATCGCCGTGAATATGGAGGATATTGCCCAGCGCCGCGATCTTGTCGATTTTGTCTCTCGCGCTTTCGATGACAACGAATTTTTTCTTGGTCAGGATCATTTCCTGGGCAATCGTCTGGGCCGTCTCGTCGCTGCCGCAGATGATGAAGTGATTCTCGAGCCGCGCGATTCCTTTTTCCATTTTCCTTCTCCCCAGAATGTTTTTCAGCTCCCCCTCCACGACAAAAGCGGTGATCGATGTCACGGCATAGGCGATCGTGCCCAGGCAGAAAATGATATAGACGATAGTGAAAATCCGGACTGCCGCCGGGTGGATCGACATATCGATGACTTCCCCGTAGCCGATCGTTGAAATCGTGATGACGGTCATATAGAGGCTGTCGAGAAGAGTTGTTTTGGGCCCGCCCAAAATTTTGAATCCCGCCACCCCGATGGCAAAAACCAGGACGAAAATGGAAAGAGAGGCGAAAACCCTTTTTTTACTGTTCATGCTTGCGCAACTGGCGCGCCTGAGAGGATTCGAACCTCCGACCTACGGATCCGGAGTCCGTCGCTCTATCCGCTGAGCTACAGGCGCACAGTTATAGGATTCGCTTCTTTTTATATCGCAATTGGGTCCCAAAGGCAAGAAAATGAAAAGCGAATGGGGAGAGAGATTTTTATTCGTTTTCTTTTCCGGCTTTTGTGATTTTCGCCCAAGTGTCGCGTAAAATCACGGTCCGGTTGAACACCGGCTTTCCAGGCGACGAATCTTTGGCGTCGACGCAGAAATAGCCGAGCCGCTCAAACTGCCAGCGGCTCCCGGGAAGCGCGGTTTTGAGCATGGGCTCGAGCTTGCAGCCGGTCACAACTTCAAGCGATTTCGGGTTAAGGCTCGACTTCCAGTCCTCTCCTTCCTCGAGCTCGCCGGGATCCCGTTTGGTGAAGAGCGTGTCATAAAGCCGGACATCGGCGGAAATCGCGTGCTCCGCCGAAACCCAATGCAAAGTCGCTTTCGGGCTCCGGCCGTCGGGAGCGCCGCCTCCCCGCGTGGCCGGATCGTACGTGCACTGAAGCTCGACGATCTCCCCGGTCTTCGGGTCCCTGACGACGCTATCGCAGGTGATGAAATAGGCGTAGCGCAGGCGCACTTCGCGCCCCGGCGACAAACGGAAAAATTTCTTCGGAGGATTTTCCATGAAATCGTCCCGTTCGATGTAGATCACCCGGGAAAACGGCACTTTCCGCGTGCCCATGCTCTGATCTTCGGGATTGTTGACGCAATCCAGCTCCTCAACCTGATTGGCGGGGTAGTTCTGAATGATGACCTTGAGCGGCCGCAGTACCGCCATCGCCCGCGGAACGGATTTATTCAGCTCTTCGCGGAGGCAGCTCTCGAGGAATGCCACATCGACGATGCTGTTGACTTTGGCCACGCCGATCAGATCGCAAAATTGGCGGATCGAGGCCGGCGTGAACCCGCGGCGGCGCAAGCCCGAAATCGTCGGCATCCTCGGGTCATCCCAGCCGCCGACACGGCCTTCGCGCACAAGCTCTAAAAGCTTCCGCTTGCTCAAGACGGTATGGCTGACGTTGAGCCGGGCGAACTCGATTTGTTGGGGATGATGAATGCCCAGTCGGTCAAGCAGCCAGTCGTAGAGCTGCCGGTGGACCTCGAACTCGAGCGTACAGATTGAGTGGGTGATGCCCTCGATCGAATCCGATTGACCGTGCGCCCAGTCATAGGTCGCGTAGATGCACCAGGCGTCGCCCCGGCGGTAATGATGGGCCCGGCGGATGCGGTAGAGCACTGGATCGCGCATCAGCAGATTGGGATGGGCCATGTCGATTTTCGCCCGGAGGCTCCGCGACCCATCGGCAAATTCGCCGGCGCGCATGCGGCGGAAAAGATCCAGATTCTCCTCGACAGACCTATTCCGGCAAGGACTTTCCTTTCCCGGCCTGGTCAATGTGCCGCGGTATTCGGTCACTTCCTCCGCGCTCAGGTCGCAGACGTAAGCAGCGCCCTTCTTTATGAGATCGACGGCGAACTCATAGAGCTTTTCGAAATAATCCGATGCGTAAAACTCCCGATCTTCCCAATCGAATCCCAGCCAGCGGACGTCTTCTTTGATCGATTTCACGTAATCGACTTCTTCGGTTTCAGGGTTCGTGTCGTCGAAGCGAAGGTTGCACTTTCCCCTGTAATCGGCGGCCAGACCGAAATTCAGGCAGATGGACTTGGCGTGGCCGATATGGAGATAGCCGTTCGGCTCGGGAGGAAACCGGGTCTGGACCCGGCGGTCGTTTTTGCCGCGATTGAGGTCCTCGTTGATGATGCCACGGATGAAATTTTCTCTGGATTTCGGCATATCGTTCATGGGACGGCATCCTTTATGCGGCGGACGACTTTGTCCTTGCCCAGGAGCTCCATGAGCTCAAACAGCCCGGCGCCCTTGGTTTTTCCGGAAATGGCCAGGCGAGCCGGATGGATGATGTCGGCGGCCTTGAGCTTTCGCTCTTCGGCCAAGTCCCGGCAGATGGCTTCGATTTTATCGCGGCGGAAATCATCCAGGCGTTCCAGCCGGCCCGCGAATTCGCGGAGGTTTTCGCGGTTGGCCGGAGGCGCAAGATGTTTTTCCCAAGCGTCTTGGTCGACGGCGAAATCATCCTTTAAAAAAGCGTCTGCGAGCTCGCCGAACTCCCGCAAGGTCTTAATCCGAATTCGGTAAAGGTCGAGGAGCTTGGCCAGATAAGCATCCGAAATTCCGGAGATGTCGAACCCGTCTCGTGCCAACTGCCCTTTGACGAGCGGCAGGAGTTTGTCCTCCGCCTTTTTCATGATATATTCGCCGTTCGTCCACTTGAGCTTCTGGATGTCGAACTTGGCTTGGACGTCGTTCATCGCGGAAATCTCGAAAATCCGAGCCGCCTCTTTAAGCGTCAGGACCTCGGCCCCGCCGGGTGGCGTCCAGCCTAGGAGAATGAGATAATTGGCCAGGGCCTCCGGCAAAAAGCCCTCGTTCTTGTATTCCCTGACCGAAACGCCGCCGTGCCTTTTGGAGAGTTTCGCCCCGTCCGCGCCCATGATCAGGGGCATATGGCCGAAGCGGGCCGGCGCCAGATTGAGCGCTTCATAAAAAAGGATCTGCTTGGGCGTGTTGGTGATATGGTCATCGCCCCGGAGGATATGCGTGATGCCCAAGGCGGCGTCGTCCACGACACAGGCGAAATTGTAGGCCGGCGAGCCATCGGACTTGATCAAGACCTGGTTTTTGAAGTTGTCCGTCTGAAAGGTGATCCGGCCGTGGATCATATCGTCCACGTCGATGGTGCGGCCCGGCTCCACTTTGAAAATGACGGCCTCCCCTTCCCTATAGGCTTTTCCTGCGGCGACAAGGACTTCCGCTTTTTCTCTATAGATGTCAAAGCGCCGGCTCTGGAAGACCAATTCCCCGTCCCAGTCGAGACCGAGCCACTTCAGGTCTTCCAGGATCTCATCCAAAAATTTTCGGT
>Ga0315282_10014402_pt1 | contig 11778 bp, 11 predicted proteins | sample YL17G07_20_MG_FD_203693 | JGI IMG/M metagenome (GOLD analysis project Ga0315282, IMG submission 203693) | Sediment microbial communities from Yellowstone Lake, YNP, Wyoming, USA - YL17G07_20 | ecosystem: Environmental > Aquatic > Freshwater > Lake > Sediment | place: USA: Wyoming | collected... | reverse complement strand
TGGCGGATTCCTCCGCCGCCTTTCTCGCTGCTCCAATCGTTCTGTATCCGTACACGAAGATACAAAGAAACAAGATAAACCCCGGAAGGCCGCCCATCAACCCCGCGCCCACAAAGGCATTATCCACGTCCCACATGGACCATCCCCAATTCGCGTTATTATTAGTCCCGATCAGAAACCACTCAAAAAAATGGCGAACGAAATTGTCGATCAGCATCGCCCGGTGCCATCCGCTTCCTCCAAGAAATCCGCTGACGCGATTGATGGCAAACCAGACTGGAGCTTGACTATGAATTCCCATTTCTACCTGCAGGCAGACGAGCAACGCAATGATCCCGCGTCTGACTGTTCGCATTTTCTCGCGCATCGGCCACAAGGCTAGAGCAAAGATTCCCGCAGTAAGCGACATGACCGGCGTGGTTGAGGAGGACGCGACCATCATGACGAGGGAGGAAACGATCCCAACCGCCGCCAGAATCTTACCGCGCCCATACCACCAGAGGCCCACAAAGAGCGGAATCAATACCACTCCAAGTGTGCCCGCAATGTTTGGGTGCGCAAATGGCCCACCGGCGCGCACTTTTCCCTCACGGATGTTGGTGCTGAGTTCCTCCGCTCCCATGACGGAGAAGAAGTTATGTTGAGTACGGTGTTCGTACCAGACAGCCGGCGCGACGATGGCCAGCACAACTGCGAGCACCTTGATTACCCGAACCACATCTTCCTTGCTTCGAACCAACGAGCGCAGCAGGAAATACGACCCCAGGATCGTGCAGAGAGCGCCCAAACGGTTGATTACAGCGCCGAAATCCCTCCAAACCAGGACGTAGTTCACCGAGGTAACCAAGGCACCGTATAAGACAACCTTATCAAGCGAATTCAGGCGACTTGGATATCGCTCTCTCCAGACGAGGAGACGAATCCAGCCTATGAGGATCAAAATCCGATCAGCGCTGAAGTGAAGCTTCGCAACTACCAGCGAGACGTTCAGAGGGATCAACAGGCCAGCTATCAGAAAAGGGACGACCGCATACTTCCTCGGCAGAAAGAAAATCAGGATGCCAGCCAAGACCAGCACGATGACGGCCGCAGGCGTGGCGAAAGTGTCGCCTCCGCCACCGAAGTAGTAGTTTTCAGGTAAATCATAAGTGTAATTCGGCACGGTCCAGCCAGGCCTCTGTTACTTTACGCTGGTCACGCGGAGCGCTACTGGGGGGTTAGGTCGATTGGTGGCGGAAGATTGGTAGGCACCAGCATCCCAAGCACCACTGGTAGGGCGTGCCACCCCAGCCTTATCTGTACAGAGTGCGACTAGGTTGCCGGTGCAGAGGGTTGTAAAATTTGTCGCCAAGGCGATGGCAGAAGAACCTGTGCCGAGGATATAGTTGCTTGTCAGCACCGGGTCTGTAGTGACACTGGTGGCGTCGTAGCCCCAACTTTGCCAAGTAGCGTAGCTGTAGAAGTGCCCGTTTGACTCGTTGATTGCCCACTGACCAGGGACCCCTGGGGAGATGTTGTACCAAACGTTGCGGTCTACCGTCCAACCGGTCACGGCAGGTGTTGGGTCGGAGGACCAATATGTGTCCATCGCGTGGCCCACGTTCTGGATGATATTATTCTCTACGGTGTCCCCAGAACTGGTATTGACCATAGCTCGCGTCGTATTGCCGCCCCATCCGGCCAAGGTATTATTAACGATGAGGCTTGGTCCCGTACCAGTCCCTACGGACAGAACCCAGACTCCGTTATTGGTCGTCCGATTGACATCCTTTACCTGGACAAGCAGATTGTTGAAAATCTGTGCCTGCAGGTTGTTACTAGCACCAGACCCGCCACCATAGGTCGCGTAAATGAATGCGGTGGCAGACCCCTGCCCCAGGTCTCCGTGAATGTAATTGTTGTAGATCAGCGGGGCGAAAACATTGGGGTTTCCCAGCGGTTGAAAGAGAATGATCCCGTCCGTGTGGTAGAGGTCCACCGGATTATTGTTGCAGTAATTGGCCGTTGCCGGGCACTGCCAGTTCCACCAACCTGTCATCTCGTTGTCGTGGATGAGGACCCCTGTGGCATTGTCTGGCGTACTTCCCGACCCCATCACTACGTCCCAGCAGTGATCGTATATGTAGTTTTTATAAATTTGAATATTGCTTAATGTTGCCTTATCCCAGTCGAATCGGACGCCGGACCGGGCATTGTTCAGCACGTTGTTGTGAATGAAGATATCGCTGGCGCTTCCCACAACGTAGATATCTGCCGTGGTCTGCCCACCCGTGTCGGTTGCCGTTGGGCTGCTACCACCGTTTGCGTAAATGTTCTGGATGGTCAAGTTTTTGATTTCGATGTGATTGGGAGAACTGATAAAGATGCCCTGGGACGCCTGTGAGTACGCCAGTCCCGTCCCATTGGCGGAGTTCTGAATAACGCCGTTCGTCCCGCCGTCAATTGTGACGTAGCTTTTGCTAGATATTTTAATCGCACCCGCGGAGGTGCTTCCCCAGGCTGGAGCGGTGAGAATAGCCCCAGTTTCAAATAGTACCGTGAGAATGTTACCCGCCGAGCCGCTAGGTGGCGTCAGCATAGTACTGCCCGCTGTACCTGTGAAGGTGCCGCAGAGATGATAAGTATTGCCCCCGACCGCGTTCGCGTTGAACCAGGCCGCCGAGTGCGCATTGGCGCAATCCACCCCTGAATCGGATCCAGATGTATTTTGAGCAACGTAGATGTCAGCTCCGAAGGCGAGCGAGGCTGGCAACAAGGCCAACCCGCCTAGCAAGATTAAAGTTCGCACAACACGCATGTCTAACCTCCCGAGGTTGGGAATTGCACTTATGCCGAAGTGTAGCACGAACGGGTGTCCTGCAGCAGATGTTTAGTTTATCATCACTCCTACGGACTTATCGCTCTAAGCGATGGGCAGCGCCGGGATATTTTGCGTAGCGGCGGCGATGCGTTCCTGGTCGCGCTAACGGTCAGAGTCGGGGCGATGATTGTGGAAGGCAGCTTCGCCATTCCTGAAGAACTACCTCAGCCAGCGGCAAAAGACCGTCTGATGAAGGCCGATTTGCTCACAAAGACTTGGTCTCGGAACCTTCTCGATGACGTGCCGACGCAGGATAGGGATCTTCTCTTCCGGGGTATGGTGCTTGCGCTCTGATTTGTTCGTGTGTCCCCTCCCTTGTGGGCAGTTTAACGGCAGATCACTCCGTCTTCTGCTGAGGCGGCACACGCGCAACTGCCTTGGGCAAAACACGTTAGTCACCCATGATCTTCTTCGCGCGTTGCTGGATGGGGGGCGGGTTCGCTCGCGCCTTCTCGCGTCCACCAGGTAATCCGGCCGCTCTCGATTGCAGGAGAGGGTGCTCTGAAGGGCGTTCGAGCGGCCTAGTCATTTCTGGCAGGTGGCGAATACATTCAGTAACCGGAAGGTCCCACCAGCGACTGTCCAGAATGGCTTGTTGAGTCTCTTCCGGGAAACGGTACCGGATGACCCGCGCCGGGTTACCCGCTACGACCGCGAAATCGGGTATGTCTTTCGTCACGACAGAGCCCGCGCCGACAACGGCGCCGACCCCAATGCGCGAACAGCCCGGGGTGATGATCGTGCGACAACCGATCCACGCATCATCACCGATCTCAAGCGACCCGTTTGTCACGAGATCACGAGGGACGAGTCCGAGGCGGTGGTTGTAAAAAAAAGGGTGCATCGATAGCCATGAAGTGGGGTGATTACGCGCGAACGCGCGGATCCCGGTTGCAATCGAGACATAACGCCCTACGGTCGTGCCGGGCGGAAACGCATCGACGACGAAGCAGTCACCATAGCTATAGGCGCCCACCTCGATGTTGTGGTAGCAGCGGAAGATACGGCGCAAAGTTTCCGAGTAGAATTCACCACCTTCCAGTTCGTTAGCAAAACGGATGCACATCCTCCGCAATCGTGGGAGGCGATACGCACGAAAAATTAAAGAGCCTAGAAACGAACGGCGAAGCTCTTTACCGCGCGTGCGAGCGGGACGAATTTCCGCCGATTCCATCGCACTCGCTCTCTTCCAGAAGGGTTTCAATTTGCCGCCTCCTGGGCTGCTGTGGCCGCTTCGGAGGGGCGCAGGACCGTGCGAACGTTGTGCCGTAGTTCGGGGGAAAGAAACAGCATAGCGGCGGCGCAAACGCAAAGCAACACTAAAGCAATCCCGATGCCAGCGATGATACTCACCGCCCCCGTTCTGGCGAATGCCGCGAATGCCATTCCAATACCACACACTGCTAACGGCCGCGACACCAAACTTGGTGAAAGCCGGTGCTTGACTGACAATCGTCCTATACAGACAGCAGTCGCGAGCACTTCCCCGAAACAACCACACATCCCAATGGAAGCAAGCGAGCCGCCAGCAGCAGCGACAGCGATGACGCCAATCAGTGCCGTAGTACGTACGACATTAGATATCATCGCGTTTCGGGTGTCGCCAAGAGACATAGCGGCTAGGGTCGGTGCGGCGCGGAATACCCGCACGCCCCACATCGCGCCTAGCCACCCGACAACGGGTGCGGCTGCCAAGTACTTGGGCCCGTACACCAACGGCACAATCCAGCGGCCAGCGACGATGAAAGGAATCGCGATAACCAGCGCCGAGAAGGATAGAAGGTGAGCACAAGCGAGGTAGCGTCTGGCAAAGTGTTCCTTTGCTACTTGTGCGCGCGCGAGTACCGGCAGGAAAAGAGAGGATGACGCGTTCACAAAAAACTGACTCGGCGCCATAGTCACTGCGAAGGCGACCGAGTAGATGCCCAAGTCGGTAAGCGTGTAAGTGCTGTTCGGGAACACGCGGCGGGAAGATGCAATAAGAAAACGATCACCTTGGAAAATACCGTACATCAGCAGGCCGTTGACCAGCAATGGCCAGCCAAAGCTGAAGAATCGGCCCGCGTACTCGCGGTCCCAAGCCCAGGTGTAGCGGCGCTCCGCCGCAATGTGGGAACCAATCGTGGAGAGAACGACCTGCACCAGCAGTAGCCACAACATGGCAGCGTAATCGCGGAACCAAGCGGCAAGGGGCCAGGCAAGCACAGTGACCAACAGACTGCTCATGGTGTCAACGGCAACCTGTGGCGTGAAACGCATGTCACGCTGAAAACGGTTGGGGTCGAGGTGCACGAAGCCTCTGGCCAGCGGAATCACGGCGAGCCAGTAGAACGCCCATCGCGCCTGTGGTACACCGAAGAGAAGCGATAATGGCCACGCGAGGAGCAATAACGTTGCTGCGTTGAGAATGCCGCGAAGAACTAGCAGCGTATGGCCGGTCGCTTGGAAGCGTGGGTCATCGCCGTCGGGCGCTTGTACTAGCAGCGACTGGGCCGAAAGATTACTAATCATCTCGAGCAGCGAAAACGTCATAGCAAACGTGGCCGCGATGCCGAAGTTCTCCGGGCTGATCAGGCGCGCCAGGATGACGCTGCGCACGAACGAGCAAAGTTGCACTACAGCCTGCCCGGCACCCAGGTTTACAGCTCCGCTCAAAATTGCTTTTCGCACGCTCATCAAAAGGAAATCGACTTTGGATGGTTAGAAGGCCAGCTCGCGCCCCGCGTATACCAGATGCTCATAATGCGATTCGAGGGCCCTCTGCGGCCACTTGGCAGGCAGAGCTCCCGAAATCATAGATCCAAACCGCTCTAGGTGGGGGTTCCAGGGGGCCTCTTCGATCATTATTGCCTGACCTCTCGAGCGGAGAGGGCTTCACAGCTTCCGCCGTTCTCCACCTGGGCCCGCGGTTCTGCCCTATTTGCCGCTAGGACTTCTCTATAGACCTCGAGCAGTCGGACTCCTGCGGCGGTCCAGGTGATCTCGTTTACGGTGCTGAGGGAGGCCCAGCGCAGCCTTTCAAGCAGGCCGCGGTTTTCATGCAGCATGGTGAGGTGCTGAGTGAGAGTTTCCACGTCTCCGGCCCGATGCACGAGCGCATTTTCGAGGTGTTTGCAGTTCGCACCCGCAGCGTCGGAGACCACAAGAACACAACCACTCCCTCGTGCCTCCGCAGTAACCAGAGCGCTCCCTTCCTCGATCGTGGGGAGCACCAGGACGTCGCTCCGGCGCATGAGTTCCGGCACATCGCTGCGATGCCCGAGCACACGCACGCTGGGATGGCTGAGCATCGGGGCCAGTTTCTCCGCGTATCCCGGTATGAACTTGCCAGCCACGAGGAGAATGCCATCATGGTGCGCCGGAGACTTCAGCCATGCCTCGAGAGCGAAGTGCAGCCCCTTTCTGACCGCACACACTCCCGCGAACAACACGGTGATGCCACGGCTGCGGGTGCGCGTCCCATCCGGATAAAAGCGCTTTTCATCGAATCCGTAGCTATGTCTCGCCAGTTTCTCGCGGGAAAACCCTCGTTCAATGAACGTCTGCAAAACGAAGTCCGACGGGCACAGCAATTTGTCCGCCAGGTCGTACTCGATTTCTTCCCGCTCCAGAACGGCGGCGTTGTAGGCATGCTCGTGCCCTGGCGGTAAGGGAACTCCGATCCGGTCACATTCCCTCTGGACAACCTCGTAGGCGAATCGGGTGTGAGTGTTGGGCCGCTCCAGCACCGTGGCGATCCCCAATCGCCGGGCGATCCGGAGAGTCTGCAAGGCGCCAAGTGGCCACGTATGGATAATGTCGACCTTCCCCGCGAGTTTTTCCAGCCGGCGCGCCACGATCCAGTCATGCAAAACGTACGAGCGCAATCTTCCAACAATTTTGTAGGAGATACGCAGTCTTTTCCAAGATAGTGTCGGCCATACTTTGACTTCTGGAACAACTGGCACCCGAAGCACGCCAACGCACGCCAGCACTTCAGCGCCTGCTTCGGCCACACCATTGATCTGCTGCCACGCAGTGTATCCAATTCTCAGGCCGTCCAGCTTGGGAGCAAAACTGTATAACACCCGTACGCGTTGGGCATCGCCACTCATTTTTCCTGAAGGCATCCCGTGTTCACCTCAATACGGACCCGTTCAGTCTCGAAGCCGCACTCCTTCGCAAGTTTGCGTACGGTCTGATTCACTACTGGCATTTCCCGCTGCAGCACCGACCTAAGTCGTTCGCGTGAATCATAACAGGAACCCAGTGCCGCGACGGCCTCGTCGGCCGAAAGCCTTCGTAGGTCAACAACCGCCGAATCCATCCCGACGCTCCGCAGGACACCGGCGAACTTTCCGCTGTAAGCCATTCCCGCCACGGGGACACATTGCGACAGCGCGGCGATGCAGGCGTGCATACGGGCGCCAACAAAAAAATCGCACTGGGCAATCACATGCTTCACTTCCCGTTCATCGTAAGGTGGCTTTAGTGTGAAAATCCGGCCGGGATACACCTGCTGCAATTCACGGAAGATTTCGTCGCATACGATCGGGTCTCCTTCCCCCCTGCTCGCATTCACGTGCGGGACCAGCAGCACGGTTGCGCCCTTGGTTTCTATAAAGTGAGTAATCGCTCTCCGGACGACTGTCCTGTAATCAGCGGCCAGACCGAACATATTGTCGCGCGTGTAGCCACCGATCCAGAGCAATCCGCTCACGTTGAAGCCGACCACCGGCCGATGCGAAAAGACCTCGTCCAGCGGCGGATCGACGGGAGTAAACATCTTCGGAGGAACAACAAAGCCAAGATCGTGGCAAAACCGCACCCGTCCGGCATGACTCGCCGGAACCATCCTGCGAATTCTTGCGACAGCTTCCTCGTCGCGCGTATACACCACAGCGCTCCGGGAGAGAATCCACTTCGCTACCACACGGCAGATTCGCCATTTGAAGGGCCCGATCGTCTGCGGTAGTAGCACGAGCCGTTTGCCGAGGAGAAGGGCCAGGATCTGTGGCAGTGAAACGTAGACGAATCTCTGCAGGCCATAGATGTCGCTGAAACTGTCTCCGTAGCTCAAGGACAGCACAAAATCTGCCTGCACCAGCGCCCGGAGCCACGGATTGCGGGATGCTAAGCTCCGCCGAACGCTGGGCCAAGGGATCAGTTTGAGCAACAGCGCCGACACGATCAGCCGCGCTATATGATTCCGTACCCACAGCTTTTTTGAGAAGCGGATGTTCAGCATCTCGATGCAGGTGGTCTTACTCGGCAAGTCAAAAACAAACTCACGCGATGCGGTCCCGTACTCGATCATCTGGACGGTGGCGTCAGGATACTGAGCGTCTATTGCGGTCAGAGCCCCGGTCGCCATCGCTCTGATTCCCAGATTGCTGTTGTCGTAGTCTGACCCCAAAAGACAGATCCGAGGGCGGGCTGCCAGTGCAGAGCCAGGTGTCGCCGGATGTGAAGGACCCTCAAGATGCGTCGCTCTTTCGCAAGTTACGTCGGTAGTGTTAGTTATCATATTTTAAACCGTGAAAGGACTCCATGTGTTGGGCGAAGAGTTGAGGAGACGTATTGGTCTCATAGTAAGAGCGAGGTTCCTCCCCCGCGCTTCGTCCTGCACCGTACGATGCAGAGCTTCGCTCGGCGTCGGAATGACAGCGTCGAGAGTCGTTTTTCAGCAACCTGCCGCGATTTAGGAGCCATGCGCTCGGATTTAGGCGGCAAATGGAAGTTGTCAGTCTTCAGTTGTCAGTGGTCAGCCGAAGCACTAGCTGAAAACTGAGGGCTGAACTTTGAAAGGTTCAGATACTCACGCAGGCCGTCTTGCCACGGGCGAAACCTGTTCAGCCCTTGTGCCTTTAACGCGCGATTCTCCAGCACAGAGTAGCTCGGCCGGGGAACCTTGGCAGGAAACTCGTTGGGCCCGGCGACGTTCAAGCGGCATGGGGTTTTGCTCATCGAGAAAATCTCGCGGGCAAACTCGTACCAGGAACAACTCCCCTCGGCGGTGGCATGATAGAGACCGTAGGCATTGCTGCGGCTGAGCGCAACCACTTGCTGCGCCAACTCCCTTGTGGAAGTGGGACTAACTACCTCACTGTCGACCACGCGAACCTCACCCCGTTCTTTAGCCAGCTTCAGCATTAGCTCGACAAAGTTGAGCCCACCCTTAGCCCGGCAGGGTGCTTTCCCATACAGTGCCGAAGTACGGAGAACACAATGCTTGGGCGTGGTCGATTGAACGAAGTACTCACCTGATAGCTTGGTATTTCCGTAGACGTTCAAAGGCCTGGGGGGATCGCCCTCTTCGTAGGGATTCTTCTTTTCCCCATCAAAGACGTAGTCCGTGCTGATCTGCATGAGGACTGCGTCGATTTCCCGCGCCGCAAGGGCGAGGTTCCTCGGTCCGAGCGCATTGACCGCATAGGCCGTCTCCGGCGCTTGTTCGCACCTCTCAACATGGTGCATCGCTGCCGTATTGACAACGATTTGCGGCCGTAACTCCTGCAGTTTTCTGGATACTGAATCGAGATTTGCGATCTCGATGTCGGCATGGGTTAGAGCGCAGACATCGTCTCCGTTTTGCGCGAAGGCGCGGACGATGTCCGTACCGAGTTGCCCATTGGCGCCGATTACCGCGATCTTCATTGGACAGGGTCCCTCGCCAAGGTATGCATCTCGATTTCACTCTCCAGTTGCTTGAAGGTCAGGATATTTGAATACAGCGGATTGTCCCAATCACCGCACTTGCCCATGTTGTCGAGGAGATTCCCCACAATAGATTTCACATCGTCGGCCGGATGGAAGCTAAGGACGTTTTTGGCCTTCTCAATGCTAACCTTGTAGTTCCGGAAATCCTGCAGGTGCTTGATGACGAGGTTCACCCGGCCTCCCAGCCGGCCCTCGATCGCACTCTTCACGAGGTCGCCGACCTCTCCAACCGTGTAATTCCCGGAGGCAATATTAAAGACACCTGAAATTTCCTGATTTGCCTCGATCGCACGAATATAGGCCGTCGCCGCGTCGTCAATACTCAGGATGGGCCGCCAGATCGAAGGGTTGTTGACCACAATCGTGTGATCCTTCATCGCGCTCTTAAACATTGTGTTGATGATGAGGTCGAAGCGCATGCGCGGGCTGTATCCCGAGATTGTGCCCTTGCGGAGCGAGATGACCGAAAAGTCCTCGCCGGCCAACTGCATGGCTGCCTGCTCCCCCTGGAGCTTCGAGATTCCATACGGATAGGTCGAGGCAACGGGGCGGCTTTCATCGTAGAGTTCGTTCTCGGTATACCCGTACACAGAGCAAGAGGAGGCGTAGACGTATCTTTTCACCTTGGCGTTTTTGGCCGTGTATGCCAGGTAGGCCGGGGCCGCGGCATTGAAAATGAAATTCTTGCTCGGAGAAAACTCTGCCATCGGGTCGTTCGACAGGCCGGCAAGAAAAACCACTTCATCGTAAGGCTCTAGGTCTTCCACCGAGAGGTGGAAGATATCTTTGTTGAGCAGCCCTACTTGCCGGGGAAGGTGGTTGCCGAACCAAAACAAGTCAACCACATCAACCTTGTAACCCCTGTCCAGCAACTTTGGTATGAGGACAGAGCCGACGTAGCCCGCTCCGCCAGCGATCAGGAGCCTCATGGTGCCTCCTTTGCCTCAGATTTGGATGGTTTCAGTAGCGAAAATGCTCCGATTCAGGCGCTGCAAGCCACTGGGCCAGCGTCTGAGCTTTCCGATCCTTCTCGGAAAGCTGAACGTCTGAGAGAGGCCATTGAATGCCAATTTCCGGATCGTCCCAGCGGATGCCCGACTCAGCCTTGGAATTGTAGAACCCGGTGCATTTGTACTGAATTTCCGCCACATCCGAAAGAACACAGAAGCCGCGAGCAAAGCCGGCTGGGGCCCAAACTTGCCGCCGGTTCTCTGCCGACGCTTCTACCCCGACCCACTTCCCGAGAGTGGGCGACTCTTTTCGGATATCCACGGCAACCAGGAACGCCGTTCCTAGGGGAACGCGCATGAGCTTCCCCATGGGCGGGGCCCATTGAAAGTGCAAGCCCCGTAGGACCCCTTTGACAGACCGGGAGTGGTTGTCCTGGACAAACTGGTACGGCAAGCCAAGTGCCTTGAACTGATCCTCACGAAACGTCTCCATGAAAAAGCCACGGCTGTCCTGAAATACTTCGGGCACTAAAACGACAACGTCGCCTAGGTGCCTGGATTCGATTCTGATTTCCACGGGGACCTCTCGATTTAGCGATGTTCACAAAGGGGACGATGGAACCTCTAAGTCTTCCTGTAGCTAGGAACTCCTTTGCCCCGCTGGCGACCTGCGGCGAGCCGGAGGGCCCTGAAGACTTCTCAATTGATGCCCAAGCTTCTTGTAGACCCACTGCGGGAAATGCAGCCAGTCGTACCCTCCCTCAAGCTTGGCCTGGAAAAAGCGGAGATCGTCCCACGAATTGACTGGGAGTCGAGGCAGGAAGAATCGGTTGTCGCCGTGTTTGGCTGTACCGATGACGGTCGAGACTCCGTTCTGGTAACCGCATTTATTAAGAATCTTCTCCAGGCAGCTAATAAACCCGCGGTCGGCCTCTGGGAATGCAAATGGGTATGAGAACGACTTAACGGGAGCGCCAATCGCGTCTTCCAGGGTTTTCTTCGACTCCGTTATTTCATTGTCCACTTGGTCCAACTTCAGAAACTTGAGTTCAGGGTGGGTGACGGTGTGAGACCCTATTCCAATGCCCTTCGAGTGCAATTCGCGCACTTCTGACAGGGTCAAACATTCCTTTCCGTTGAAGTGTGACCTTTGGGTTTTCAAGAAACCCGTCACCACGAAAACGGTCGCTGTGAAGCCGTGCTCACAGAGAATCGGGTAGGCGTGGGAATAGAAATCCAGGTACCCATCGTCGAAGGTAATGACCACGG
>Ga0315282_10014401_pt1 | contig 11780 bp, 11 predicted proteins | sample YL17G07_20_MG_FD_203693 | JGI IMG/M metagenome (GOLD analysis project Ga0315282, IMG submission 203693) | Sediment microbial communities from Yellowstone Lake, YNP, Wyoming, USA - YL17G07_20 | ecosystem: Environmental > Aquatic > Freshwater > Lake > Sediment | place: USA: Wyoming | collected... | reverse complement strand
GGCCGGCTACGTCGTGGCCGTGTTCGTGGGCTTCGCGCTCTACATCGCGATCGTCAACTCAGTCTTTGTGGATGCGGGCAAGCACGACGCCAGCGCCCCCACGTGGGAGCTGTCCGCCATGCTCCTCGGACCCCTCGGCTGGCTGGGCTGGCTCCTCGCCCGGGCGGTCCCGGCGATCCGCCAGGCGCTCACGAGCGTCTTTGGCGCCATCTCGCTGCTGGCCATTCTGGCCGCCATCATCTACTTCATCTCCAGCGGCGTGGCCTCCATCACGCCCAGCCTCTAGGACCGGCATTCCCCGAGGGAGGGTCAGTGCGCATGGACCTCTACGTCCGGTGGCGTCTGAGCTTCATGATGTTCCTGCAGTACGCCATCTGGGGCGCCTGGGCGCCGGTGCTGGCGGCGTACCTGATGGACGACAAGGCCGGGCTCGGCTTCTCGGCCTTCCACTCAAGCGTGATCTACTCGCTGCTGCCGCTGGCCACGATCATCTCGCCCTTCCTCGGCGGGCAGATCGCGGACCGCTGGCTGCCGACCCAGTGGTTCCTCGCCATCGCGCAGTTGGTCGGGGGCGTGGTGCTGCTGGTCATGGCCCAAGCGCACAGCTTTGTCTCCATGGCCGGCCTGATGCTGCTCTTCGCGCTCGTGTATGCTCCGACCCTGGCCCTGACCAACTCCATCTGCTTCCACCACCTCCAGGACCGGGAGCGTGAGTTTGGCGGCATCCGGGTGCAGGGCTCGATCGGGTGGATCGTCGCCGGCTGGATGCTGACGCTGTGGCGCACCAAGATGATCAGCGTGTGGGGCATCAGCATGAGCGGCGTAGCCGACTCGCTCGTGCTCGCCGGCGTCGGCGCGCTGGTGATGAGCATCTTCTGCCTGTTCCTCCCCCACACCCCGCCCGCGCGGGAGGGCACGAACCCCTGGGCCTTCCTCGAGGCCGTGAAGCTGCTCAAGAACCGCAGCTTCTTGGTCTTCATGCTCATCTCGTTCGTGGTGGTAACCGAGCTGCAGTTCTACTACATCCTCACGGCGCCATTCCTTGAGAAGGGCCTCGGCATCAACAGCGCCCGGGTCCCGGCCACCATGACCATCGCCCAACTGGCCGAGATCGTGGCCATGGCCCTGGCCTTGCCCTATGTCTTGCCGCGGCTGGGTGTGGGGAAGAGCCTGGCGATTGGCGTTCTGGCCTGGCCCATTCGGTACGCCATCTTCGCCATTGGGGGCCCGGCCTGGCTGGTGCTGGCCGCGCTCTCGTTACACGGGATCTGCTACGTCTTCTTCTTCGTGGTGGGCCAGATCTACGTGGACTCGGTGGCCACTCCCGACATCCGCGCCTCGGCCCAGGCGCTGCTAGCAGTCATCACCCTAGGCTTCGGGAACTTCCTGGGGGCTCTGTTTGCCGGCAAGATCGGCGACCTCTTCACCAACCGTGCCACCGGCGCCATGAACTGGCGTGGGGTCTTCCTGGTGCCTTGCGCGTTGACCGTATTGTGCGCGATCGCGTTCCTCCTGTTCTTCCGCCCGCCCGGCAAGCCGCAAGGCCCGGCGGCGGCCGGAGGGGAGCAGGAGCCACCGGTGCCGCCGCCGCCGCTGGCCCCCCCTCCCGAGGGCGGCGACCAGACGGGCGCGTGAGGGGGACGGCAAGGGGACCAGACCGCGCGTGGGAGTGGAGTTGCTCAGCGGGGCCCGGCATCCGCCGGGCCCCGCTCTCTACACCTCGACCACCTGGATGCGCTCCAGGTTCGCTTCACCAAGCCCGTACTTCTCAGCGGCCACCATGATGTGCTTGGGCGGCGGGTTCAGCGGCCAACTCCCGCTCCCGGGGCCCTGCAGGCAGAGGAGGAGGGGGTTGGGCCGGCGACGAAGACTCCATCAGAGTCCCTGGGCAGGGCGGGGACCTGCGCACGGAAGGAGGTGCAAGCATGCAAGGCAAGATGAGCCCAGCCGTCACTGTCATCGTCATCGTTGTGGTCTTGGCGATTGTCATCGCGGTCGGCTACAAGTTCATGGGGGGCAAGAAGAACGTCCCGAGCGGCTTTGGCCAGGGGCCGGAGAAGGCGAAGGCGGGCATGATGGACGCCACGGGCGGCAAGGGAATGGTCCCCAAGGGACCCGAGGGCGACAAGGCGGCAGTACCCGAACAGCCGGCCAGCCCCGAGACGAAGTAGGAGCGCGCGCTCGAGCGGGAACGGCTCAGGGGCAGTTCGCAGGAACGCCCAAGTCGCTCACCACAAAGGAGGCTGCACTGGTGATGCGGTCGAGATCCGGGTTCACGCTGATCGAGTTGCTGGTGGTGATCGCCATCATCGCCATCCTGGCCGCCATCCTCTTCCCGGTCTTCGCGAAGGCGCGGGAGAAGGCGCGCCAAGCGTCCTGTATGTCCAACGAGAAGCAGATTGGCTTAGCGCTGCGCATGTACGCGTCAGACTACAGCGAGGTCAACTGCCCCGTAGCCGTGTGGAACAGCGCTACCGGGGGCAATGGCTATTGGTGGCCCAGTCTCATCGAGCCGTACATGAAGAACCTGGGCATCCTCCTCTGCCCCAGCTACGGCTGCAACTACGGCGGAATCGGGACCTGGACGGGCGCCGGCTACTGCGGCGATACGCCCGGCGGCACCTCCACCTGCGACCAGCCGCCGCGCGCCCGGTTCATCGGCGGGTACGGCATGAACTGGGGCCGCAACGACCTCAATGGCAACTGGCAGGGCCCGGGCGGCCGGCCGGACGCGGCGGTCAAGGCGCCGTCCGAAACCGTCGTCATTGGTGAGAGCCACTGCATCGTCGCCATGCACTCCACCATGGGCTGGCCGGGGACCCGTCGCTGCCGCGGCATCCCGCCGCACAACGAGGGCATGAACCTGACCTTTGTCGATGGGCATGTGAAGTGGTTCAAGACCAGCAAGGCCCCGAACATAGCGGCGCCCGACGACCTCGTGTCCACCGAGCGCCAGGGCCTCTGGACGCTCAACCCGGACGACTAGGGGCGCAGTGTCGGTTCGTCGGACCGACGCCCCAGACGATCGGCGATATGCTGCAGACGGGGCCCGGCATCGGCCGGGCCCCGTTGTCTACACCTCGACCACCTGGATGCGCTCCAGGTTCGCTTCACCAAGCGCGTACTTCTCGGCGGCCACCATGATATGCTTGGGCGGCGGGTTCAGCGGCCACTCCTCGCCCTTGAACTCGTTGCGGCGCTTCTGGATGATGTCCAGGCACACCCGATCCACCGCCACCTGATCCGTGCCCACGATCAGCCCGCCGTAGTTCCAGAGGTACTGCGGGTTCACTTGCGGGCCGCCCTCGAACAGGCCGCGCAGGCCGTCCACGATGTGCAGCTTCATCTTGCCCTGGAACGCCGGGTGGGCCGCGATCATGCCCAGGTCGGCGCACGAATCCCCGTGGAAGGGGAAGGCGACGTCCTGGTCCATCACGTTGACCCCGTTGACGGCGCCGACCCAGTTCTTGAGGCACACCCCGATCCCGGAGAGCCAGTGCGACTTGAGGCCGGGCAGGTTGATCAAGACGTGCGCCCACTCGCTGCACACCTTGCAGACGTGGTTGGCCGCGTACTCGATCTCCTCCATCTTGCCGTCGGCGTAGCCCCGGTGCCCGCGGTTGCGGTCCCAGGTCATGAGGTTCGCGGCCGGCACGCCGATCTGCTGCAGCCCGGCCCAGAGGGCGTCTACCAGCTCCTGGTGCGTAGGCGTCATCATCAGCGTCTTCTTGATGCCCACGCAGTCCAGGGGCCTCACCCACGTGCCCAGGGCGGCAGCGAGGGAGTCCTTGCCCGTTAGCTCGCGCAGGGCCGCGGTCAGCATCTCCGCGACGGCGGGGGACTGCACCGTCTGCCCGTCCTCGGAGATCGCGTCGGGCCGACGGGCAATGACCACCTTGGGCTTGTCCGCTGCGGCTGGAGCCGGCTGCGGGGTCGGGGGCGGCTGAGCCGCGGCCGCCGGGGGGCGATCCTGGGTGCAGCCGACCTGAGCGGCCAGGCCCCAGCCCAGGCTGCCCAGCGCGGTGCCGCGCAGGAAGTCACGCCGGGTGTAGCCGCCGCGGCGGCGCTCATCTCTCGTCATGGTCTGCTGCCTCCTCTTCGGCCGGCACGCGCCGGCCCGCTTGGCTGGCGGCCGATCAGGTCAGACGCCACGAGCCGGTCCGTGGCGTCGAGCACGATGCACAGCACTGCGCCGTCCGCCGCGGGCGCCGGTTCGTTCCACGCCGCGGCGCCCGCCCACTTGCCGTCCTCGAGGCGCGTCAGCACCGCGTGCTCCGTGGGGGTGCGCTCCAGATACTCGCGCACGAAGCCCTGCCGCGCCGTCCCAGCCGCCTCCGCCGTCGGGTACTGCACCAGCAGCAGCTTCGCGCGATGCTCCCCGCGCCGATAGCTCGCCAGTGCCGCATCGGTCTCCGCCCCCAGGCCCAGGAGGTTCGCGTCGCCAAGGTAGTACAGGTGGTTGAGCGCGGTGTGGAGGTGAAAGAAGACGGGGTCGCTCTCGCGGCCCTCCGCCGGGAACCTCGCCAGGAGCGGCGGCAGCTCACCCTCCTCACCGATCGCCTGGACGAGAGCGGCGCCCAGCGCGAGGACGGTCTCGCGCGTGCTGTCGCGGTACTTCTCGTGGTAGACCCGGGCCACGTACGGCCCCTGCCACATCTGCACAAGCCCGTAGCCGTAGGCAGCCCGCTGCCCCACCGGGGGATGCTCGCCGTTGGCGTCCGTGGACCAGAGGCCGTACGCGTCCGCCGAGCGCTCGAAGCGGTACAGCTCGACCCGGAACGCCTCGCCATCCGGCCGCCGCGCGCCGCCCGTAGTCAGCGCCTCGAAGGTGTAGCCGAGGTAGCGCTCGGCCCCCCCATCCATGAACTCGTACAGCGTCTGACGCGAGTAGTGGGCGAGGTCGCCGGAGGCCTCGAGGCCGGCGGTCTTGATGGCCTGCCGGAATTGCGCGTCAGCGGGGTCCTCGGTCGGCGCCGACGCCGAGGGAGCGCTCTGGCCCGCGGCCGAAGCCTCTTCGGGCGTCGCCCGGCAGCCGGCCATGCTCAGGGCGGCCACGGTCAGCAGGAGTACCATGGCGTCGGTGGGGCCAGCCATACAGCGTCGGGCTCCTTGCCAACCATCGCCTTCTACATGAGGCGTTGGCATCCCTGCCGCCAGCCCCTGTGTCATCCGCGGCGAAACACACTCACCAGTCTACGTGTAGGTCCCCCCGGTGCGTCCCCGGCACCGCCGGGGCCTGGCCCCGGACCTACCGAAGGAGCCAACACATGACCCGCCTAGCCGTGGCAGCCCTCCTGGCGCTCGCCCTCCTGGTCCCCGCCTCCGCCTGGGGCCAGCAGGCCGGCGTGGCCGAGGCCGACTCGGCCTGGTGCAAGACCCCCCCGACCGTGGATGGGGTCCAGGCCCCGGGCGAGTGGGACCAAGCGACCTGCGTGGACCTTGCCTACGACCTGGTGCCCATCGGGTCCCTCATGGCTGGGGCGCTCGGCGAGGGCACCCGCAAGCAGGGCAAGCTGTACGTGATGAACGACGACGAGAACCTGTACCTCGCCATCGCGCTGCTGGATGTGGAGACGCACGAGCAGTTCAACCCTGAGGCGGGCAACGTGGACATCAACCTCCTCCTGGCCCGCTTCGACGTGGATGGCGACGGCGTCACCTCCCTCGGGGACGACCAGAAGCTCATCCTGACCGCCCCCGACGGCGGAGCCTACATTGACCAGTACCGCGTGAAGGAGGAGGGGGACGAGGACCACGCTACGGACGCGACGCCCAACGGCAGCGGCAAGGTGTTGCACCGGCTGGGCGCGGGGGTCGGCGAGTACTTCTGCGAGCTGAGCATGCCGCTAGACCCCGGCGATCTGCAGGATGTGACCGCACGGCCCGGTGATGAGCTCCGCACCACCATCCTCTTCCTGGAGGGCCTCCGCCCGCAGCGCCTGGACCAGGCCAAGGCGGGCGTGCTGCTGGGGCAGCCCCTGGTCCAGTCGGTCGGCCCCCACAGCCCGTACGGCAGCATCTTCCTCGCCACCGGACCCTAACGTTCCCGCCGCGCCCTGCGACCCGTCACCGACCGGAGCCGGGCCTTCCAGGCCCGGCTCCTTCACTTCGGGCCGCGGCCGGGGAGGAGAAGTCACGCAAGCCTGGGAATGCTGTGCGCTACGCGGCGAGAGCATGCGGTGAGCGCCGCGGAAGGCGACGGTAGGCGCGACCGGCGAACGGCGAGGCCCGCCGGGGTCGCCGGCTTCCCGTTCGTGGACACCCAATCTGAGGAGGGTGCTGTTGATGGCCACTGACGACACGAAGATCATCCTGTCGGAAGCTGAGATGCCCCAGCGCTGGTACAACGTCCAGCCGGACCTGCCGGCGCCGCTGGCCCCCCCACTGCACCCCGGGACGGGACAGCCCATCGGCCCGGAGATGCTCGCCCCGATCTTCCCGATGGAACTCATCAAGCAGGAAGTCTCGATGGACCCGTGGATCGAGATCCCCGACGAGGTGCAGCGGGTGCTCAAGCTGTGGCGACCCACGCCGCTGCACCGGGCCCGCCGCCTGGAGGAGCACCTCGGGACACCGGCCCGCATCTACTACAAGAACGAGAGCGTCAGCCCGCCCGGCAGCCACAAGCCGAACACCGCCGTGGCACAGGCCTACTACAACAAGCTCGAGGGCACCAAGCGCATCTGCACCGAGACCGGGGCGGGCCAGTGGGGTAGCGCGCTCGCGTTCGCCTGCCAGCTCTTCGGCGTCGAGTGCCGCGTCTACATGGTGCGGGTGAGCTACGAGCAGAAGCCGTACCGGCGCATGCTGATGGAGACCTGGGGCGCCACCTGCTACCCCTCCCCCACCGACATGACCGAGTCGGGCCGCCAGATCCTGGCGAAGGACCCGAACTCCACCGGCAGCCTCGGCATCGCCATCTCCGAGGCGATGGAGGACGCGGCCAAGAACGAGGAGTCCAAGTACTCCCTCGGCAGCGTCCTCAACCATGTGCTGCTGCACCAGACCATCGTCGGTCTGGAGCTGAAGCAGCAGCTCAAGGTCGCCGGCGAGAAGCCGGACTTCATCTTCGGCTGCGTCGGCGGCGGCTCCAACTTCGCCGGCGCGAGCTTCCCGTTCGTCAAGGACAAGCTCAGCGGCAAGGACATCCAGCTCGTGGCCTGCGAGCCCACCGCCTGCCCGACGCTGACCCGCGGGCCGTTCCGCTACGACTTCGGCGACACCGCGCAGCTCACGCCGCTGCTCAAGATGTACACCCTCGGCCACGGCTTCGTCCCGCCGCCGATCCACGCCGGCGGGCTGCGCTACCACGGCGATGCGCCGCTGCTCAGTCTGCTGGTGAACCAGGGCGTCCTCAGCGCGCGCGCCTTCCAGCAGAACGAGACCTTTGATGCGGCCGTCACCTTCGCGCGCACCGAGGGGCACTTGCCCGCCCCGGAGACGGCGCACGCGATCCGCGGCGCCATTGACGAGGCGCTGCGCTGCAAGGAGACCGGCCAGGAGAAGTGCATCGTGATCGCCTACAGCGGTCATGGGCACTTCGATCTCTCGGCCTACGAGCAGTACCTCTCGGGCAAGCTGAAGGACTACGAGTATCCCCAGGCGCTGATTGATGAGGCGATGAAGGCCGTCCCCGACGTCCCAGGCTAGCGACCACCAACCACACGGGGGCGTGGGCAAGTACCAACGCCGGCACGCAGATGCGTGCCGGCGTTGGGTTCTGGGGGAGGCAGGCGGTCTGCGCTGTAGGGCGCGGTCTCCGTCCCGCGCCCGTCCGGAGGGAACCCCGCCACCCGCGTCGGGCTACGCACCCGGCATTTCCAGCATCAGCTTGATGCGCGTCGCGGCATCCCTCTCCATGTCCGACAGCGCCTGCAGCACTTGGTCGAACGGGTAGCGGTTGGTGATGAGCGGCGTGGGGTCAAAGCGTCCGACGGCCATGAGGTCCAGCACGGGACGGTACATGCCGAGGCTCCCGCCGACGCCGCGCAGTGTGATGGCCCTCAGCACGATCTGGTCCGGGTCGAGCTGCATCATCTGCCCCTCGTAGAACGCCACCGTCGCCACTGTCCCAGTCGGCCGCACCACCCCCAGGGACTGCAGCAGCAGGTCCGCCGACCCCGAGGCCTCCACCACCCGGTCCAGCTTCCGCGACCCGAGGGCCCGCGGCACAGCCTCCGCGAGGGTCGTCTCGGTCGTGTTGATCGTGGCATCGGCGCCCAGGGCCCGCGCCAGCTCCAGCTTGGCCGGACGGCGCCCCGCGATCAGCACTGCTGCGGCGCCGCAGATCCGCGCCAGCACCGCGGCCATGATACCGATGGGCCCCGTGCCCGTGACGAGCACCGTGTGGCCCACACCGACCTCAGCCTGGCGGACCGCGTGCAGCGCCGTCGCCGCCGGCTCCACCATCGCGCCCTGGTCGAAGGTCACCGCCTCCGGCAGCGCGAACAGGTGCCGCTCCGGCATCATGAGGTATTCGGCGTACGCCCCGTCCCACGCATTGATCGTCCCCACGGCCTGGCCCGCGGCGCACAGGTCATAGCGCCCCACGAGACACTGCTCACAGAGCCCGCACGACACCCCGGTGTCCCCCACGACACGGTCACCGGGCTGCAACCTCCGCACCCCCGAGCCAACCTCCGCCACCGTGCCCGACCACTCATGCCCCAGCGTCATCGGGTACCGGATGAGGCCCTTGGCCACAAATGAGCTCTCGCCGGAGTAGATGGCGTGGTCGGTGCCGCAGATGCCGCAGCGCAGCACTCGACACAGCACATCGTGCGGCCCCAGCTCCGGCACCGGGACTTCCATCAGCCGGAGGTCCCGCGCCCCATAGAGCCGCGCCGCCCTCATCGCCGCCATGTGTGCACCTCAGATTGCGTCCCGCATGGCTCCGGCAAGGGCCGTGGCCAGTGGGACCGGCTGCCAGCCGGTCGGCGAGGTGGGCGCCACCGCACTGACGGGCAAGCTGCCCGTCCCACTACCGACTGACGACTGCTGGCTAACGCCTGACTCCTGACGCCTGAAGCCTGCCCATCCGCGGCTCCACTTCCGGGTTCACCACATGCTCCGGCCATCGGCCCCCGAGCACATCCACGACAGCCTGGGCGCCCCCGACCCGCGCCGCGACCATAGACTCGTCGGAGTACGCGGCCGCGTGCGGCGTCATGAGTACATTGTCCAGCGCAAACAGCGGGTGGTCCGTCGGGAAGCCGTCCGGAGCGAAGACGTTGATGCCGCCGTACACGTCCAGCGCCGCATAACGGATCACGCCCTCCCGCAGCGCCTGCACGAGGTCCGCCTCGTTCACCAGCTCCCCGCGCGCCGTGTTGACGAGGACCGCACTGGGCTTCATCCGCCTGAGCTCGGCGAGGCCCAGCATCCCGCGGTTGCGCTCGGTCAGCGGACACAGCAGCGCGAGGTAGTCCGCCTCCGCCAGCACCCGGTCCAGGTCGCCCGCCTCCACTCCGTACTCCGCCGCCACCTCCGGCGTCAGCACCGGGTCAGTGGCCAGCACCCGCATCCCGAAGCCGCGCGCGCGCCTCGCCACGGCCCGGCCTATGCGCCCGAACCCGACCAGGCCCAGCGTCTGGGTGGCGAGGCGGTGGATGTGCGGCACCGCGCGCGGCTGCTGGCCCCGCCGCATCGCCGCCTCGTAGCGCGGGAGCTGCCGGGCCGCGGCGAGGAGCAGCGCCAGCGTGTGGTCGGCGACCTCCTCGGTGCAGAAGTCTGGCAGGTTGGACACGACGATGCCCTGTCGTGTCGCCTCCTCGACGGCGATCTTGTCCACGCCGGTGCCCAGCCGCGAGATCAGCCGGCAGCGCGTCATCTGCGCGATCACCGGCGCGCGAAGGTACGCCGACACGATCATCACGGCGTCGGCGTCGCGGACGGCCGAGGCGATCTCCTCGTCGCTGCTCCCCTCCAGCTCCACCAGCCGCATCGGGGCGCGAGCGAGCGCCGCCCGCTCGTCGCCGGAGACCGGAAACGTCTGCGCGTTCAGCCTCACCACCAGCGGTAGCTGCTCAGGCATCGTCGCCCGGCTCCCCTTCCTCGCGCGCGCCCGCCGGGTTCCAGGTGCCCGCCAGGCGGTCGGGGACCCAGCGGCCCACGAGACCCTCGCTTGCTGAGAAGAGCAGCTCCTCGCCTGGCGCCATCACCACCGCCGTCACGCCCGGGGCGAGGCGCGGCGCGGCCGCGAGGAAGGCGCCCGGGTCCCCGCCGTGCTCGACGAACATCCAGAAGTGGCACGCGATCAGCACCCGCGGCTGCACCACGGCCGCCAGCCGGCACGCCTCCTCGGCGTTGAGGTTCCCGAACGCGCCGTTGATGGGCGCGATCATCACCTCAACCGGCCCGGGGAGCGAGGGGCAGATGCGCTCCGGCGCGTAGCCGGTGTCGCCCGTGTGGTAGACGGTCAGGCCCTCCGTGTGCAGGCACAGCCCGATCGCCTCCGGAGCCAGCTCCCCGTGGTCCGCCTCCACAGCGCAGAGCTCCACGTCGGCCAGCCGGGTCGCGGCGCCCGGCTCGAGCAGCACGCTGCGCTCGGGGCCGATGCCCGCGGCCGCGTACACCGGCCCACAGTCGTGAGCGCCGACGAGCCGCGTCTCGGGGCGCCGCGCGAGGATGGGCAGCGCATCCGGGTCGAGGTGGTCGGCATGGGCGTGGGTCGAGACGACGATGTCCGGCGACAGCTCATGCGGGGTCACGGGTGGCGGGCACATGCGCGCGAAGCCGAAGAGCCGATGGCAGCAGTCGCTGAGGTACGCGTCCAGGCACACCACGGTGCCCTCGCTGGTCTTCAGGACGAACCCCGCCTGGCCGAGGTGGTAGAGAGCGACCTGGCCGCGCGCCACGGACCGGGACCGGATGCGTTCCGCCAGGGTCATGCGGCGCCTCCCTGCGTGCCCATCGCCTCGTGCAGCCGCTGCAGTTGCTGCGCGGCGGCGCTCCACATCAGCGTGACGTCGGTCGCGTACCACAGCACCCGCATCCCGCGCGCGACCCAGTCCGCCGCCAGCCGCGGATCACCAATCGCGATGCCCGGCAGCACGCCGTGACGCCGACAAGTCGCGATCACGGCCTCGCCGGCCGCGACAAACGCGTCGCTCCTCACGTCCCCGGGGGCGCCCAGCGCCACCGTCAAGTCATCGCAGCCGATCACGGCGATGTCCACACCCGGGACGGAGACCACGTCCTCGAGCTGCTCCAGCGCCTCCCGGGTCTCGATCTGGATTCCGATGACGACGGCCTCGGTGATCGCGGCGAGTTGCTCCGGAAGCGACGGCCACCCCATGTACCGGCCCGCGGGGCACGTCGAGCCGGCCACCCCGCGCACGCCGCGCGGCGGGTAGCTCACGGTTCGCACGACCTCCTCGACCTGCGCCCGCGAGCGGATGCGCGGCACGAAGACGCCGTCGGGCCCCTGGTCGAGCGTCCGGTTCAGCTCGTGGTAGTCCTCCTCCGCCACCCGCACCATCACGGGCAGCCCCAGAGCCCGCGCCATCCGGATGTGCTCCAGGATCGTCTCGCTGTTCAGGGCGGTGTGCTCGCGGTCAATGAGCAGCACATCGTAGCCCACGTCATGGTACATCTCCACTGCCGCCCCCGATCGGCTATCCACGATGCCGCCGAAGACCAGCAGGTCCTCGCGACGCACCCGTTCCCGAAGCGTGTTCGTGTGCACGCGCATGGGCAGTACTCCTCATCTCGTCGTTGCTGGAACCGGCCCTCTTCGTGGGCGGGCTCTCAGCCCGCCGTGCCATGCCTCCGGGGTGTCA
>Ga0315282_10014400_pt1 | contig 11781 bp, 10 predicted proteins | sample YL17G07_20_MG_FD_203693 | JGI IMG/M metagenome (GOLD analysis project Ga0315282, IMG submission 203693) | Sediment microbial communities from Yellowstone Lake, YNP, Wyoming, USA - YL17G07_20 | ecosystem: Environmental > Aquatic > Freshwater > Lake > Sediment | place: USA: Wyoming | collected... | reverse complement strand
AGCAGGGCCGACGGACCAAGCGGTGCGACCGGCAGATTAACAGCTCAAATTCGCCGCTCTGCCGCTGCTGACGCCCGCCGCCAGCCAAGTGATGCCAGCCACTGCACCTTACAGACGGATTACGGGCCTTTGTAGCGGGATAAAAGGGGAGTAGAATGAGAATACGGTTATGAGGTCAGGCCGGGTCTTGCTTCTGTCGATTCTCCTGGTGGTCGCCTTGGCGCGCGTGCCGGCGATGGCACAGGCGCCGCCGGGCCAGGCGCAGCCCCCTCCGCAATCGACGATCAGGGTCCCCGTGGTACGCGTGAACGTTCCCTTCACCGTGACCGACGCCAAGGACCGCTTCGTCAGCGACCTGGAGAAGAAGAACTTCACCGTCTACGAGGATGGCAAGAAGGTTCAGATCGACTTCTTTACTCCCGTGACCCAGCTCCCGCTGCGGGTGGGCCTGTTGCTGGACACCAGCAACAGCGTGCGTTTGCAGTTCAAGGGCGAGCAGGAAGCGGCCATCGACTTCGTCCACAATCTTCTGGAAAGCAGGACCAAGCACAAGATCTTCCTGATGACCTTCGACACCACCAAGGACATCGTCAAGGACTTCACCGACGACCCGAACGACCTCTCCGAAGCGGTGCGCAAGCTGAAGGTGGGCGGGGGCACGACGCTGTTCGACGCAATTCACCAGGCCTGCCAGGAGAAGCTGATCAAGCAGCAGGAGCCGGGCGGGGTGCGCCGCGTGCTGCTGCTGATCACCGACGGCGAAGACGACGCCAGCAAGCACTCCATCGAGCAGGTGATCGACATGGCCCGCCGCGCCGAAGTCACCATCTACTCCATCAGCACCGTCGGCTACGGCGCCACCAGCCCCGGCGACAAGGTACTGGAGCGGCTCAGCGAGGAAACCGGCGGCGCGGTTGTCTTCCCGTGGAAGAAGCCGCCCTCGGCCGAATACGCCACCGGCTACCTGTCGCGCACCCAGATCGGCGATCAGAACGCCGTGTATGAGGTGGGCATGGGCAAGTACGCCGGGGAAGCGGCCGCCAACCTGGCCCTGGCGCTGGCCCAGATCAACAAGGAACTGCAGATGCAGTACACGATCGGCTACCGCCCGCCCAATCCCACCGCCGACGGGAAATTCCGCGAAATCCGCGTGGTCGTGAACCAGAGGGGGTTGAAGATTCGCGCGCGCAAGGGCTACTACGCCCTCCCGCCTTTGTAGAACCGGCCGGCGGCTGACGGCCTTTGCCTACTGCTTACTGCCCACTGCCACGCGCCGGGCGTCGGTCACGCGCAGCGTCTGGCCCCTGTGGCTCAGGCCGATCAACTGCCCATTGCGAACCAGCGGCGTCCAGCCGTAGCCCGACAGCCCAGCACGCAGGCCGTCCGGCGGTCGCCTGAAGGGCAGGTCGTATACCACCTTGGCCTCGGTTGCCGTCTTCAATGTGACATAGAACGGCGCCCGTGAGGACAAGGGCTGCTCGCTCGGCCAGAGTTCGATAGGCGGTCCTCCCGGCCAATAGCCAAGCGAGGCATCCGGCCGCGCGACATATCTCAGCAGCGACCCGCGAACGACAACTCGGTAAGTGCCGGCCGGCAGAATCGCGCCGCCCGGCAGCAGAAGGTTGGACGGCGTCTGCAGTGTCTCCGAATCACGGTTGGGGGGCGGCGGTGCAATCCCGGCGGGTGACTCGGCGCCCAGCAGCGGCAGGCAAACAAGAACAACGAGGGCCGGGATGTACAGTCTCATACATCCTCCCGATGGACCGAAACGTTGGCTTGATTCTACACCACAAAGGCCTCTCCTGCTTACTGCCTCAGCGGGCCGGAAATGCAGTAGGATTAGCGACTATGATCGCAATGCTTGCTGCTGTTTTGCTTGCGTTGGCTGCCGTCCATCCCGCCTCGGCCGCGTCGGATTCCTCGCGGGTGGACCTGGCCGGCACCTGGGACTTCCGCTTTGACCCTGATTCGCGGGGCGAGGAGCAGGGCTGGCACAAGTCCACCGACAGTCGCGGTTGGGTGAAGATCCAGGTGCCCGGCTCCTACGACCAGTCGCGATTCAACAACCTGCTCTACCAGGGACGGGCTTGGTACCGCACCACCTTCCATGCGCCGCGCGCCAACGCCAACGGCCGCGTGTTCCTGAAATTTGAAGGCGTCACCATCCGCTCGAAGGTATGGGTGAACGGCCAGCTCATCGGGAAGCATTTGTTCCCGTACACGCGCTTTGAAATGGACATCACCGATGCCGTGCGGCGGGATTCGCCCAACCTGCTCGCCGTGCTGGTTGACAACGCCATCCTGGAGCGAGCGATTCCCGACAAGGGCTGGCGGGGATGGTGGAACTATGGCGGCATCAACCGCGGCGTGTCAGTCGAGAGCCGCCCGCCGGTTTACACCGAGAGCGTCGCTGTCACCACGCGCCTGGCTGGCTCCGGCGCCTGGGAGCTGCGCCTGCAACTGCGCACCCGAAACCACGCGGCCGCCGTGGACGGCTCCATCGAAGCGCGCGTCGAGGATGCGCGGGGCCGCGCGCTGTGGTCCGCGGTCGAACGCCGCAGCTTCGCCGCGGGGGGCGTCACCGAGACGTTGATGACCACGACGCTGAAGCAGGCCGCCGCCTGGTCGCCCGAATCGCCCGCGCTTCACGTGCTGAAAATCCGTACCGTGGCGTCCGGCCAGACGCACGAGAGAACCATGCGCCTCGGCCTGCGGCAAATCGAGACCAAGGGCAACCAGATCCTCCTCAACGGCAAGCCGGTTTTCCTGAAGGGTGTCAACCGGCACGAAATGTTCCCGGGAGAGGGCATGACGGTTTCCCGCGAGCAGACGCGCAAGGACCTGGAGGACATCAAGGCCCTGGGCTGCAACATGGTGCGCACCACTCACTACACGCAGGACACCAGCTTCTATGAGCTGGCCGACGAAATGGGCCTGCTGGTGTGGACCGAGATTCCAGCCTGGCAGACCCGCGCCGAAACGCTGGAAGACGAAAACGTCTGGAAACAGTACGGCGAGCCGCAACTTCGCGAGATGGTCGAGGGCTATCGCGACTACACCAGCATTGTGATCTGGTCGGTGGGCAACGAGTTTCCCTCGGAAAAGGAACCGGTCGCGAAGTACGTCGAGCGCGGTTGCGCGCTGGTGCGCAAGCTGGACCCCAGCCGCCTGGTGACCTTCGCCTCCGACCGGCACGACCGGGACATTTCTTTCGCTCCCGTCGATTTCCTGGCCATCAACGAATATTACGGCTGGTATTACGGCAAGCTCGATGATCTTGGGCCGGTGCTCGACAAGCTGCACGCCAAGTGGCCGGACAAGCCCATCGTGGTCGCTGAATTTGGCTCGGAGGCCATCCCCGGCTGGCGCAACCCCTCGCCCGGCGATTCCGGCACCTCGGACTACAGCGAGGATTACCAAATGAAGCTGCTGACCAGCCACCTGGAGCAGATTTTCGCGCCGTCGCGGCGCGGTTTCATGGCCGGGGCCATCATCTGGCTCTATAACGATTTTCCGAACCCCAGTTCCTTCGGCCGCCTGCATCCTCCGGTTATCAGCTTTACGAATGCCAAGGGACTGGTTACGCAGGACCGCCAGCGCAAGCGCTCCTGGTACGAAGTGCAGAAAGCTTTCCAGGCCGCCAGGTAGTAAAGCACACAAGCGCTAAGACTACCAGTGCCTCCGCCTTTTCCCCTCTGCCGCAGGAGTATGCAGGGCTCGGCGCAAAGCATTGCGCGTACTGTGAACGCAGCCCAGGTGGTACACACCAATGGTCGCCAGGCACAGCCTGCCTCGGGGCATCGCGGTTCTCCCGCTGCCTGAAGCGCGCATCTCTGTTGCCTGCGCAAACAAGATGCACGCGCTCCTATCCCACCTCCGAGCGCGGGACCCGGACGTGTCACCAAAATGCTATTGACGCGTGGCTCCCGATTTATGTTATATGCTGTATTATGTTGAAGTACTGAGCCGGCGCCTAAAGGGGACCTGTGTCCGCCAGCACTTATGCATCCTGTTGTCCCCAAGGCGAAGGCTCCGAGAGTCCCGGAGGGAATCCTAAAGCTGTGCCCGGTCAGGCCAACAGAGCCGCGGGTGCTCAAAGTCCTCGCGGAGATCGAGGAAATGCTGCGGGAGAGGGACGTGGCCTCGGAGTGTGCGCGGCGTGCGGGACTCTCGGAGTCGCGGCTCTCTCATCTGTTCAAAGCGGCCACCGGCTGGACGCTGCGCGATTACCGTTCTGGCGTTAGGCTGGAGGTCGGCCGGCAACTCTTGGCATCGTCGTCTCTATCAATTAAGGAGATCGCGGCACAAGTCGGAATGAGTCCCACCCATTTTTCCCGCGCTTTCAAAGCCGCGCTTGGCCGCCCGCCCCGCGCGTACCGCTTGGGAGTACGCGGAAACCTCCCGAGCGATCGGCAGCTTGCGGCACAGCATCCCAGCTCGTGAGCGCGTCGTTCGATTTACCTCAAAGCGGAGACCGGACTCCTTTATAGCGGCTCACGCTAAGAAATAGCGACTCACGCTAAGAGATTCTTCTGGACTCACCCCTCCGCACGTGGGAACTTATTCAGCCAATCCTGATACATGGGGAGGGACCATGCGGCTCCTGACTAGGCGTCAAGTGTCATCCAGGCCAGCATCCGCACTGCTGATCCTGCTAATCGCCGCCGTGGCGACTTCCTTTGCCGCGGCGCAAGACCCACTGCGAGGCTGGAAGGTCAATGCAAAGACCAACGCGCTGGCGCTGGTGGCGGTTGACGAATCTCCAAGGGATATCACGTTCTTCTTCAAGAACGTCTCGGGAAGGACGATTACCGCCTGGATCGTCCTATTTGGCCCCGACGGTCAGGACGTTCGCAGAGACCACCTGGACTCGTTCGGCGGTGTGTTGGGTGGCCTTGTGCCTGGAGACGCCTACCCGGTAAGCATCGGTGCTCAGGAGGCATCGCAGTACGCCGATCGCACGGTCGAAGTTTCGGCCGTCATTTTCGCGGACGGCGGCAGCGAGGGCTCACCGCGTTCCCTCAGCTATATGAACCACTGGCGGCTCGGCTGGATGCTGGAGACCGAGCGCGTCGCGCGCCTGTTCCGTACCGCCGACGCGGGCGATCTGGATGACGCGAGCATCGGGGCGCTCACCGAACGGCTGGGCAAACCGCCGGGGTCACCGGTCGAAGCTCTCGCCTCGGTGCAGGAAGAGCGGCTCCCGGGAGTCAGCATTTCCGACATCAGGCGGGCTGATGTGGATAGCCTCAGAGCTGTATTCACAGGTATCCATGCCGCAAGGAACAGCGGGCTGCGGAAACTCGAGGAGCTGCGCGCCTTGCCTCTGTCATCGAGCGAGCCGCAGGCGCGCACCAGGACCTCCGCTTTCTCGCGTCTGCGCCAAGAGTATGAAGGGCTGAGCGCGAAGGACCATGCCTACTGCGAGCGCATGCAAGGGGGTACGCGCCAATGATCGCCAAACGGAAGAGCTTGCCTCACTTTGTGGCCGCCATCGCCATGCTCGCGACGTGTGCGTCCTCCTTGCCTGCGCAGACAGGATGCATCCCATCCGCTGGCGTCTACCAACCTCCCGACATCAACTATTGCGGCCAGCATCCGGACGAGAGGCCTTGCACCCAGACGATCGTCAAAGAGCTGGACTACACGATAACTTTTCCGGATGGCAGCTTCCCGATGCTTCGGAACTTGAAGGGCTACGGCCGGGCGACCACCGCAGCCGAATGTGCCGGCGGTCAAGTGAACTACCTGCCGGCCACGGAGTGCTGGCCGAAAATGCCCTACGTCAACAGCGGCCCGGGTTGGTTCCAAGCCTATGCATGGGATGTGACGACAGTCTCGATGGGCCAACTCTATTGCTCCGGGTATTTCCCGGCTACCTACGTCTTTGCTTACGGCTGTGCCGATACCTTCTACCACGGGGAGTACGCGGCTCACACGTGCACGTGTCCAGGCGGCTGCGCTGCCTGCCAGAGGTGCGACAACGGGACATGCCTGGATAACTGCACGTCACCGGCAACGTGTAACACCAGCACCGGGAACTGCGAAGGCGGTGGCGGTGGCGGCGGCGGTGGTGGTGGGGGCGGTGGCGGCGGGGGCGAGGGCGGGTGCTGGGACGACTGGGACTGCTACGACGACGAGTACTGCGACGATGACGGCTACTGCTACGAATACATGGAGGCCGACTGCAGTTCCAGCGCCGGGCAAGCCTGTGGGAACTGCGGAACCGTCCAGTGCAGCGGCGCCTGCTCGGACCCTTGCGCCTGCGATTCAAACGAGGGAACCGGCTGCGGGAACTGCGGAACCGTGCAATGCGACGGCTCCTGCGACGATCCCTGCGCCTGCGTTACGAACCAGGGGGACGGTTGCGGAAACTGCGGAACCGTCCAGTGCGATGGCGGTTGCGACGACCCTTGCGCCTGCGTGTCGAGCCAGGGGCAGGGCTGCGGCAACTGTGGGACCGTCCAGTGCGACGGTAATTGCGACGACCCCTGCGCCTGCGTGTCAAACCAGGGCGATGGCTGCGGGAACTGCGGAACCGTGCAGTGCGACGGCTCCTGCGACGATCCGTGCGCCTGCGTGTCAAACCAGGCCGATGGCTGCGGGAGCTGCGGAACGGTCCAGTGCGACGGCAGTTGCGATGACCCGTGCGGCGGCTGCGATCCAAACGCCGGAAGCGGCTGCGGGAACTGCGGAACCGTGCAATGCGACGGCTCCTGCGACGATCCTTGCGGCGGCTGCGATCCAAACGAGGGATACGGCTGCGGGAACTGCGGAACCGTGCAATGCGACGGCTCCTGCGACGATCCTTGCGGCGGCTGCGATCCAAACGAGGGATACGGCTGCGGGAACTGCGGAACCGTGCAATGCGACGGCGGTTGCGACGATCCGTGCGGCGGCTGCGATCCAAACGAGGGATACGGCTGCGGGAACTGCGGAACCGTGCAATGCGACGGCTCTTGCGACGATCCCTGCGGCGGGTATGATGCGGCTCCGCCAGCCCACGCCGCCCGTGCGCCGAAGCAAGGGCGGAGGTGCGGGACCTGCGGGGCTGTCCAAGGCGACGGTTCCTGCTACGATCCCTGCGGCTCGCCTGCTCCAGCACGGCCGGGCGGGAGGTTTGAGTCCGGGCGGCGTCAACAACCCGCGCGACCGCCGGGGACGGCGGGACACCAACGCTCCGCAAAGACCGCCCCCCGGCCAGAGGGAATCCATGAGTGACGCGAGTAGCGCGCTCCGGTTTGCTGTTGCCGCGTTTGCTCTAATGGCAATTGCTCAGGGAGAGAGTTGGGCTCAGGAGCAGGGTGAGAACCGCTGCCCGGCGTTGCAGGCTTCCTTCAAGGCAACTCTGGCTGCGCGGGTGCGTGCTCGATACCAATCGGACCCCGCTGCAACGGTCCAACTCATCGACGACTCCCTGGTATCCGGCACCTGCTATCACCGGATGATCTTTGAGATTCAAAGCGGACAGCGCGTGTATACTCTGCCGCTGTATCTCACTCCCGATCTGCAGTTTCTGACGCGCGACTTGTCCGACATCCGGGCGGATGCCCCGCCGGCGAGGGCCGCCCCCGCCCCTGTGCGAGGTCCGCTGACGGTTCCAGCGGCTACACTGAGCGATGGTGCGTCGGCAGCGGCCGGCTCGCCTGAGGCTCCCGTTACCTTGGTGGTGTTCGCGGACTTTCAGTGTACGTACTGCAAGCGATTCGCCGAGTGGCTGAAGGCGGAAACGGCGCGGTTCAACACCAATCAATTACGGGTCGTGTACCGCCACTTTCCTTTGTCGTCGATACACGCCTGGGCACAACCAGCCGCCGAAGCGGCCGCTTGTGCCGCGGTTCAGTCCCCGGCAGCGTTCTGGAACCTCCACGACAGGATCTTTGCCGATCAGGCATCCATCAATCCGGGGAATGTGAAAGATAAGTTGCAGGACTACGCACAAGACATTACAGGGCTCGACCTACCCGCGTACAAGAGTTGCGTCGAGACGGGGCAATCCCTGGAGGCGGTTCGCAAGGATCAGCGCCTGGGGGCGTCTGCGCAAGTGCGAGGCACGCCGACCGTGTTCCTCAACGGGAAGCCGCTGCCGGTTCTCCAGTCCGCGGCGCAGTTGCATGCCGCGATCGAGGAGGCGCTGCGGGCCGTGAAGGGAGGCGCTGCCGTGACGACGCAGCAGCCGTGACGGAGGAAACAGAGCCGCGACCGTAAGGGAGCGGGTGCCGACGAGCCGCTGTTGTCACAACGCAGCAGCCGTGACGGAGGGCAAGAACGTGAGGTCCAATACGATACTCCGCGATCACTGGTCAATCTGGTCAGCAGCAGTATGTCTGGCGGTGCTGAGCGCCGCAGCCGCGAACGCCCAGGGCATCGTACAAGGCAGCGTTACGGCCGGGGACACCAACCGGCCGCTCGCCAACGCCATCATCGAGCTGCGCCCCATGCCCTCGGCCACCGGTCGCCTGCTTAAGGGGTCGACAGACACAGACGGGCAGTTTCGCTTTGTTGACGTCCCCCCTGGACGGTATGTGCTGTCTGCGCGCCACGCCGGTTACTCGCCGCTGACCTACACTCCCGTCGGGGCCCAGACTGTCTTTCCGGTCAAGCCGGGCGAGTCTCCGGCCATTCGCATGAGGATGACACGGCAGGGATCGGTTGAGGGACAGATTCTCGGGGCGAACGGCCGTCCTTTGCGCCGTGCCCGGGTCATTCTGAGCCATTACCGGCCACTGGCGGGCCAGAGTGTCCTAACCCCGGAGCGAGAGGTGTGGGCGGACCCGCGAGGCCGTTTTCACATTCCCGGTGTTCCAGCCGGCAGTTATCTGCTAAGCGCCACCTCGCGCGCGGTGCCGCCAGGTCCGGATCCCGGGTCGGTATACGTCCACACTTTTTACTCTGGTACCACGCGCCCTCGGATGGCCAGCCGCATTCAGGTGGCCGACGCGCGATCGGTCACGGGCCTGATGCTGCAACTCGGCCTCCAGCCGGGCTTCCCCGTAGCGGGCCGGATCACCGACCCCGCCGGGTTGCCGCTGGCGGGGGCGCGGGTGCTGGTGCGACGCATGACCGACGACGGCGACATCAGTCTCTTGGGCGGGGACGCAGGCGAGGCAACTACGGATGACACCGGGGCCTTTCGCATTGGGCGGCTGGCGGCCGGCAGCTACCGGCTGCTCGCGCTGGGGAGTGCGGGCCAGCGAAAATTGACAGCCTCCAGGACCGTGGCCGTCGGAAGTTCCGACACCGCCCATCTCGCTGTTGTCGCCAGCAACGGCGCGACGGTGAAGGGGCGGGTTATTTTCGAGGGGAACATTCGGCCCATCAGCCCACGCGTCGTTCGCCTCGCTGTACAGTCAGAGTGGGAGCCCGGCGCTCAGGGTCTGATTCGCGCCGCCGTCGCCGACGATTCGACCTTTACGATCGAGGACATTCCGGCAGGCCCGGCCCGGTTTTTCGCCTCGCTCAGCTCGCAGTCTTACTACGTCAAGGCCATCCAGGTGAGGGGGGAGGACGTGGCGGACCAGGTAGTCGACTTCGCCCACGGCGATCTTCTTCAACAGGTCCACGTCGTTATCGCCTTCGACGCAGCCGAGTTCAGCGGAGCGGTCGCCCACGACGGCGGCGGCCCCTCCCGGCCGGCAGCAACGGTTGTTCTGTTTCCGTCCCAGCCCGCGGCCTGGCAAACCAGCCCCAGGTTGATCAAGGTGGCGGCTGCCACCGCACAGGGGAAGTTCGTCATTCGAGGAATCATGCCGGGCGACTACGGAATCGTCGCCGTGCACAACTTGAGCCCAGCCGCTGGAATCGACCCCGCTTTGCTGGCGGCGCTGCAACCGTCCGCCAGCCCCGTCAGGCTGCGAAGTAGGGGCGCCGGATCGAAGGTGCTGCACGCGATTCAGGCCCCGGGCCAGCAGTGAACAATCGGCGCGAATGCCGCGCCGCCCTTCCGCTGGCCTCTCCCGCCTGGCCCCGGCCGGCCTCCTGGCGGGGTTTCATGGCCGGGGCCATCATTTGGGTCTATAACGATTTCCCGAACCCTAGTTCCTTCGGCCGCCTGCATCCTCCGGTTATCAGCTTTACGAATGCCAAGGGGCTGGTTACGCAGGACCGCCAGCGAAAGCGCTCCTGGTACGAAGTGCAGAAAGTGTTCCGGGCCGCCAGGTAGGTTGTACCGCCGGCGTCTGCCGCCTTCTGCCTTCCGCTTTCTGGCTCTGCAACGCCACTTCTGAGGCACTACACTACCCCGGCGTGGTGCGGAAGGGACGAAGGCGCGGCGCCATCACTTCTTTTTCCCACTCGGCAAGCCTGGCCCGCAGACCGGCGGCAATTTTCTCTCCAGCGGGCAGCAGGTTCTTCCGCTCCATCTCGTCGGTGGCGAGGTCGTGCAGCTCCTCGCCTTCGTCGATGACCAGTTTCATGTCGCCGTGGCGGGCGGCCTTGCGCACCCGGTCGCCCCGCTTGGCGCGCCAGAAGAGCGTGCGGGGAAACGGTTGCTGTTTGCCGGTCAAGACCCTCAGCAGATTGGCGCCGTCGAGTTTTCGGCCCGGCGGCGCGGGCACGCCGGTGGCCGCCAGCAGAGTCGGCAGCAGGTCCATGGTCACGCCCACCTGTGACACGGCGGTTCCCTCCGGCAGCACGCCGGGCCAGCGCATCAGGCATGGCACGCGGATGCCCCCTTCCCAGACCGTGCCCTTGCGGGCGCGCAGCGGATCGTTGCGACCGTTGGGGTCGCCGCCGTTGTCGCTATGGTAGATGACGATGGTGTTGTCCGCCGCGCCCACGGCCTGCAATTGCGAGAGAATGTCGCCGACCCGCCCGTCCTCGCGCTCCACCATTTTGGCGTAGATGCGCCGGTCGCCCTGGCGGACCGGCGCGGTCCCCGTCGCGGGATCAAAGCCGTCGGGATCCTGTATAGGGGTGTGCGGCGCGGTGAAGGTGACGTAGAGGAGAAACGGGTTCTGCCGCCGCTGCTTCAGCCAGCCGATGGCTTCCTCCGCGATCAGGTCCGTGGTGTAGCCCTTGCGCTCCACAGGCCGCTCGTTGTGGTAGAGCACCGGCGTGCCGTCGTCCTCGCGGTGCGTGAAATAGTCGGCGTTGCCGCCGATGATCCCGAAATATTCGTCGAAGCCGTGGCGGTTGGGGGAAAACTTCGGGCCATAGCCCAGGTGCCACTTGCCAAAACAAGCGGTGTCGTAGCCGGCATCCTTGAAGATGCGCGGCATGGTGATTTCGGAGAGCGGCAGCCCCAGCTCGCCGCGCTTGGCCAGCCACTCGGCGTCGTCGTAGCGGCCCACGTTGCCCACGCCGATGGCGCACTCCAGGCCGCCGATGCGCTGCTGGTAGCGCCCAGTCAGCAGCGCCGACCGGGTCGGCGAGCAATCCGGCGCATTCGAGTAGAAGCGGCTGAAGCGCACGCCGCGCTTCCCGATGGAATCGATGTTCGGCGTGCGGATGTCGGGACAGCCGTAGGAAGAAAGGTCGCCGAAGCCAAGATCATCGGCCACCATCAGCACGATGTTGGGGCGCGCGGCGGCGCGTGCGTGTGCGGCCGTGCCAATTGCGCCAGCAGCCAAGGCGCGCAGCAAGTCGCGCCTGCTCCAGGCAACATGGTCAGGCATGCCGCCGATTGAACCACAAAGGCACAAAGAACACAAAGGGGACAAAGGTGACACAGAAGCTCTCTCTGTGGACCTTTGTGTTGCTCGTGTCTTCGTGGTTCAGCGATGCTACCGGTCGGCGTAGTAGCCTTCGCGGGCCTGCACGACCAGGCCCTTCTGGTTGGTG
>Ga0315282_10014399_pt1 | contig 11782 bp, 11 predicted proteins | sample YL17G07_20_MG_FD_203693 | JGI IMG/M metagenome (GOLD analysis project Ga0315282, IMG submission 203693) | Sediment microbial communities from Yellowstone Lake, YNP, Wyoming, USA - YL17G07_20 | ecosystem: Environmental > Aquatic > Freshwater > Lake > Sediment | place: USA: Wyoming | collected... | reverse complement strand
AGCTGTATGGGTTCCACCGGCAGTTGCGGTAAACTGATCTTTCCAACGTTTTATCATAGCATCAAAAGCCGTGTCGCCCTCGGGCGTATACGGATATTTTTCTGAATTCGCCAATACCTTGAAGTCCTCAGTCTTGTCAGCATCCAGTCCTAACGAGGCAATCATTGCCTCACGTTTGGTCTTTACAATACTGTCAGTGACCATCTTATCAGCATCTTCCTTTTTCACGTATCCCTCAAGTGTCTCCGAAGCTAACCATTTACCAGAAGCAATAAATTCATCCTGTGCCTCTTTCTTAATTCTGGCAACTTCCATATCCCATTCCGCATCTGTAAATTCCTTTGGCATCCTATCTCCCTCCTCGAATTGCAGTAAACTCATAAATTCATAAACATCATTCAAATCTTCTAATACAATCGTATTAATTTCAATACTAGACTCCTCTTTTCCCCCTTTCAGATTCTTTCTATAACGTTCTAATACACTCATTGCCTTAGACCTAAGTGCGCCATCAGATTCAGGTCCCGATACCGCCTTAACCTGGTTAGCCCTTGCTAAAGCATTTCTTAAATGTGGTAAATCTATCTTGCCACTTTTATCCTTAAAAGGTAAATGTCTGCAATTTTTGTTATCCGTTTTTCCTGTTTTATAGTCCCCCTCGATAACCGCAAAAGAACTATCCGGCAAATCATTTATATATGCCGTATCCCAAACTGCAAAATTCAACATACTTGCCTGCGCCTCCCTTTGTATCCATGCGCCATTTTTTATGATATGACTCTTCTTAAACTGTGCCTTTGCTATTGCCCACCCATTGGTGCCGGGTTTATCTTTCTCTATTGCATCTGCTACTTCTGCCAGTTTATTGCATTGCTCAAGTGTCAGTGATACCCCATTCATCATCTTAACCTGCCCCGGCACGTCTTTAAGATCATGCCATTTGGCTATGTTTATATCGGATATCAGAGATGCGTTAATATTGCAAAGGTACTTCAAACTAACCCCTGGTTGCTGCTCTAGCCCCGCAGGAGACCTCGTTATGGCACCCCCGATATAAGAAACCTTGCCATTTCTACCGCCGAGAAGATAAGAGACTCGCTGACCATTATAATACATCTCTGGATTATCCTGACCAAGTTTATCTGCAATATTCCTCAATGCTTCGGGTGCTTCACCAAAACTGATGATATTATTTGTCGTGGCATCACTAAGCCATATCTCAGGTTCGGATGAATCAGTGCCCGCCTCAAGACTGAAATACCACTTCTCACCATTCTGTATATCCTGGGCTATTTCGGAGACTTCTGCTTTTCTCTCATATAGCGACATAATCCCTAAAACCAAAGACGGTTCTTTAGGAATTATATCAGTAATTATCCAGTCTTTAACTTCGGTATTAGCAAACCACAAATCGCATATATGACCAACAACATTTGTCTTTGTAGTACCAACAGGTAAATCCTCCGCTTGATGTTCTATATCTATCAATTGGTCTATCGCAGTATGGATACTGTTCTTTTGTGTTGCAAACGTGATTCCCATTCCCTTCTTATTAATCAGAGGGGCAGTACCATGAAACACAAATCCTATATATGCCAAACCCGCTTTATTCTGATAACGTGGATTGGCATCCATACGTTCCTTGAACTGTTGCTCTATTTCCCCCGAATCAATATTAAGTAAAATTGCACGATCTATTGCAAAAGATAGAATATTCCTCATAACTCACCTTCCTAAATTTTAACCCTTTTTTGCCCCATTCGTTTTCCTCTTATAATATATCCCTGCACCACTGCCACCGATACCAAGACCTAAAACACCCATTATAATATTTATTTTTACTTCATGATTACCCTGAACCAATCTCATGTCCACAATAGTAGCATCTACGACTGCTTTTTCTTGTTCGGATTTAATCTCCTGATCTTTTAATGCATTTTGCAGATCCCCTATCTGCGCGGTAATATTGTTCAGTTTTTCAAGAATAACATCATTCGATACAGCAAAAGAACTACTAGCGACAAATAGTATCAATAATAAACAAACAAAAAATATCCTCATTTAAACTCCTTATGATGTGCCGTCAGCAGAAGGACGGGGTTGAGTATCCTGTTGTTTAGAAGGATCAGGAGTAGACGGTCTGCCATTCTCTCCTGGAGTTTTCTGTTGCGCCTGTTCAACTAATGCAAGATGTTCTCGTAATACCTGCGGCAATAATGCCAATAATATACCCTGTTTCGCCTCGAATAATGGAACAAGGTTTTCCCACATACCCCGCTCTATCGCCTTTTGGTTTACTTGTTTATCAAAATCGAACCCTAATTGCTCAAGGAGTTCCATATTGGATAATGGGCCCTGAGAGATTAGCATTTGCAACTCCCTCAATGCGGTATTATCATCTTTGATGATCCTGTTGTCAAAAGAAATCTCTGCGGGGCCATAGAGTGCGAGTGCCTGTTCTGCACTCATCATCAATCGCAGATTTTCGACTTTATCGCTAGGAATGTCTCGATTGAGTATGATTGTGTTGTTATCAGCATTAACCGCAATCGGCACGAAATTCTCTACCGTTCTAAAACCATCATTGCTGTATTGGACTGATTTGATATTCTCCATACTTAAATCCTCGTATGCTTTACTCAAATGGATAATATTTTTATCTATCTCTTTAACGCAATCATGATCATAAATTAGATCAGTAGACTTGAATATTTGCTTTACTATCGAGGGATGATTCAGGAAACCAGAAAAGAACGTCTTAAAGAGTTCCCTAACCCTCTGTGCCTCTGCCCTAACTGCCTGCACATTCCAAGATGTAGTTGAATATGACCCCCCTTCAGATGTGCCTAAAACCATATATTTCCCGATGCCGAAAAACCAACAAACTCTGTCTATAACCGATTGATACTTCTCAGGACTAAAAACCTCCGGGCCAGGGAACAGGAACTCGATTTTAATAGTATGATTCCCATAAAGCATCTGCGCCTTGCCGACTTTCTGGAAGTGCTTTTTTAATTCTGCTACATCCTTACTTGTCGCCCAATTCGCCTTTGAGCCAGCTAAGGGACCTGTGGTAATACTCTCCCCGCATGTGACGAGGACAATCATATTCTTAATCATCCATGCAGTAGCCCAGTCGCCCTGAACCAATAATCGCAATAATTCTATATCTGAGAATATTGACTGCATAGCAACATTGGAATAGGTCGTCTGCGATACCCCGCCATCTCCAGGGATAAGTACCCAATGGTCTACATCGGTAGATTTGTCATAATTTTTTAACTGCACGAAACCTGAATACTTTGTTATCTGTGTAGAACCTCTAATAGCATCTACCCATCTTTGCGTATCACTACCCACAGGTTGATTCTTTAAGTATTCGGCAATCTCTTTAGCACTTGCTTGTTTTACTTCTTTAGAGAATGTCTCATCTGGCTTACACCATAGAGAATATTGCAATTGATCTATCCGTGTCATGGCGGGGTTATAGAAACGTATGTATTGTATCTTTCCAGTAGTCTTGACATGCCATATTAAACAGGCATTGTTCATAACGGAAAGATTTAACATCCCCTCCATTACGAGAGCAGGAAGTTTCCACTCGGTTGCAAATTTCTTGTATAATGTATCTATAACTGCATGTGGATGTGATACCTTGAATCCTTTTGCCCATAATCCAGCACGCCACTTGGCTAATTGTTGTGGTATAACGTCTTTCTGCACATACTCATCCGCCTTAGACATTAGCCCGTAAATAGACATCCCCGCAAGTTCATTCTGGATACTCCACAATGCCCCTGCGTTCTTCTGATCTATGGCGAAGGTTATGGGGTCAGATTCAGATACTAATGCAGTATGCCCACGATTAGACGCTTTAATAGCGGATAAATATTTATCCATATCGAATAACGATGGTTCTAAATTAGATTCAGCCATGAATCACCTCAAAATCTTTGATATTATCCTTTGATACTTTGCTTCTGTCGCCTTCTGGATGTATAAAAATATAATCGCCTGGATATGCAATAATGTCTCCGCACATTGAGGGAATGATGGTAATTTCTTCGCACTGATAAACCTCAAATTTCGTATCGAACACGATTGGTTTTCTGCGCATTTTAACGGTTTTTATTTCCTTATTCATTAATATCAAACCAAGTATCAATAACCCACGACTAAAGCTCGTGGGCTTGTAGTTATGCTCCGCCTCAATTCCGTATCTAACTTAGGGTTAGGCGGCTTTGGTTTCAACGCATACCACGTTAGGCACATTGACGGGTACCCTAGCACGAACAGAGATGTTCACACTAGCGTTCAGGTCTGCATTACAGGAGTATCCGCAGACTTGACAAAGGAAAGTAGATTGATTAGGACGATTTTTCTTAGATATAGACCCACATATCGAACACATACGAGACGTATTACGAGGGTCAACAAACACGACCTTAACGCCTGCAAGTTGAGCTTTGTATGCAATCTTAGTTCTGAGATCAAAGAAACTCCAACTAGCGTGTCGTCTCCTGAAGGCTTTTTTAACCGTAATCCTGTCTCTAATGCCCTTCAAGTCTTCAAGGGCAATGCCAAGACCGAGTGCCTTTGCCTTATCAACAAGCTGTTTGGATATAACGTGATTTACGTCTTTAGCAAATCGTTTCTCTTTACGTTTGCGTTTTGCCAAAAGACGTTTCGCAGATTTTGTATTTTTCTTTTGCAATTTCTTTCTAAGTTTATAGTATCTGTTACGGACAGAATTGAGTTTATTACCAGCATATTGAGTTCCTGTATTATCAGAGGCAATATTAATTATACCGAGATCAACACCAAGAAATTCTTTGGTATCATCTTCAGGTGGTTCGGGAACGTCAACGCAGACAACGAGGTAGAAAATACCGTCATGGTAAACGAGGTCAGCTTGACCAGCGACTCGTCTCATATCGAGATTCCTGTAATTCTGGAAAAGGAAAGGAATTACCTCTCTACCTTGAATCGTGGAAATAGAGATTTTATCAGGAAACTTAAACTTGAGTATTCTACTATCGTAGACAATAGCACCATGCGGATTAAATGTATGCTTATGTTGTTTTTCGACTTTATAGGATTCAACGACCTTGCCGATAGCACGAATAGCCAAGTAGAGGATTGCCGATCTTGCAGAAGGGCGTGCCAAACCCAATCGGCAATCAGCACATCTTTAATTTTTATTTATTTAATAATTTCCTCCCCCATAGAGAATTCCCATCCGCAACTGGTATTATAATTCTTGATAACACATCAATATTATAGTAGCACTAAAATTATTTTACTCTAACTAGAAAATGGGCATGTATTTACCACTTTTCTTATTATATCACAAAATACCGAATTTGTCAAGGGTTATTTTGCATATTTTTGAAAAAAAGTGAAATTATTTTTTCTATTCGTCAGAATCAACAATAATCCAGTTCTTTTCTTTCTCCTCCACAGGCTTAACTTTGCTTTCCCCGGTATTCCCTCTACCAATTTGATATAGGTCATCACTACCAACTGCCAACGGTTCGGATTCATCGTCAAATCTTGCACCCTTTTTAAGTCTCAGATAGAGATACATTGCACTCATCCCATACATTAGGGAATATGCTAAGTCGGGTTTGGGGGTATAAGAAAAGAATCCGTTTTTAGTTAGTTGCGGGGTCCCGTCTGCATCCTGCACCGTGCCGATAGTCATTAATCCAGCCCGTGCCTCATTGATAGCGTCAAAGACCTCTTCTCTCAACTTGGGGGATGAATCATATTCATTACCGGCATTGATGGGGGATATTAAAAGATTGTTATTGATAACCCCCTGGAGCATATCGTGTCCCCAGTTGATAAGTTGGTCATAAGCAATCATTGTTCCAATACTATTCCTGAGAAGAAACATTGTTGGAGTAAATAGCTGCAAACACCTAACGGCGTTCTCTGTCACTACGTCATCAAGCAAAACTAAAGGACATTTATTCTTATCGGTGCGAATTCCTGATTGGCTAACAATGTTATGGGTGCTTGAACCCAAATGATCAGAATCGAGCATCCAGAATCCGCCGCCTCCAGGGTCAAGCATGATTACAACTGGTATAAAGGCTTCCCATAAACCATAGATGTGTGCCGATAATTCGGTAAGTGAACATTTGTATTTTCGGGCATAGACGTACCGGAAATGTGGATCAGGAGGGGAGTGTTTGATTATACTAATAGCGCTGACACTATGTTTATCTGTTGAACCGGTGCCTATATCAATACCTATTGTATATATTATTTTGTCTGCCATTCAAATCCTTAAATCAAATAACCATTGAGGAGTTTCCCATTCATTCTGAATTGCCATTATTTTACAACCTCTTGTTTAGGTCTGAATAATTCCAAGTTACAATCGAATCTTGCCATCTGCTCAATCATCTGTGCATTATATACATCATCTGTGGTATCTTGCCATTTGCCTAACCACCGCATGTTAAATAATTTCTTAGTCATAAGATATTCGGCATCGTCCATAACGTGAAGCATACTGGCAAAAAGTTGTCGCCATGCAACCCTGACATACGCGCATTTTTTACACCGAACATAAGGTTTGCCATTGGGATTCATACCCAGAAACTCATTATCACCATCACATACCCAACATTTTTCATCGGGTGGCAGATGCTCTCTTAGGTTAGTAGAATAGAATACATAATCCAACATTCTTTGGTCTTTTTCTTTTGCCCATTCAGCCATACGTTTCATATATAAATGAACTAAACCGCCTCTCCCATTCACCGCTTTATAAACAGCCTGAAACGTATATTTTGCAGCACCTAACATTCTGAGGGTATTTGTAATTCCAAGTCTCATTGCAACAGGCGGAGGCGGTTTGGTGACACGGTTCTGAATAACATTCCATATAATTTCAGGATTACTAAACTGCGTAATCTCATCAAGTGTTAATCCATTCAATGATAAAGATTCAAGTGCTGTCCCGCCTTTCAGAATATCAGCAGGATATGCAGTTGTCGAACTGGTATTTTTGTAATCCAGCCGTTTATTAGCGCCCATCAGGGGGCGGTCTGCACAGAAAGCACGGAAAACGGGGTTGGAATCGTACTGCGATTTGATGTGGTCACGATAGAGATATTCCGCACCTCTTAATGAGTGAGAAATAATCCCCTCTTCCCAACCCGATATTAGGATACATTGTTGCATTTGCACATAAGTAGCAGTCGTGGATTTGAACGCTCTGTAACCGCTATTATCCAGATAAAATGGGCGAAACCACATTAACCGCATTGCAACTCTGGAGTGCGGGGGCATATCCCTATCAAAGATGGCTTTGTTCATAAAGACTGGATCCCACAAGAAATAGTAGAATAATTCCTGTTTGAACTCATCACCATCTAACGATAGGATTTTATCTATGAGTTGGACTTGGCTTCTTTGCAACATTAATTATTATTCGGATTCCATGTACTATTAGGGTCATGCCATTTGTTCGCATTGGGTATATAAGGCATAAAATATCCTTTAAAATCCTTAAATAACCATTGAGGAGTTTCCCATTCATTCTGAATTGCCATTATTTTACAACCTCTTGTTTAGGTCTGAATAATTCCAAGTTACAATCGAATCTTGCCATCTGCCCAATCATCTGTGCATTATATACATCATTTTCAGAATCAACAATAATCCAGTTCTTTTCTTTTTCCTCGACAGGAGTAACGTTACTTTCTCTGGTATCCCCCCTACCAATTTGATATAGGTCATCACTAGCGACTGCCAGCGGTTCGGATTCATCGTCAAATCTTGCACCCTTTTTAAGTCTCAGATAAAGATACATGGCACTCATCCCATACATTAGGGAATATGCTAAGTCGGGTTTGGGGGTATAAGAAAAGAATCCGTTTTTAGTTAGTTGCGGGGTCCCGTCTGCATCCTGCACCGTGCCGATAGTCATTAATCCAGCCCGTGCCTCATTGATAGCGTCAAAGACCTCTTCTCTCAACTTGGGGGATGAATCATATTCATTACCGGCATTGATGGGGGATATTAAAAGATTGTTATTGATAACCCCCTGGAGCATATCGTGTCCCCAGTTGATAAGTTGGTCATAAGCAATCATTGTTCCAATACTATTCCTGAGAAGAAACATTGTTGGAGTAAATAGCTGCAAACACCTAACGGCGTTCTCTGTCACTACGTCATCAAGCAAAACTAAAGGACATTTATTCTTATCGGTGCGAATTCCTGATTGGCTAACAATATTATGGGTGCTTGAACCCAAATGATCAGAATCGAGCATCCAGAATCCGCCTCCTCCAGGGTCAAGCATGATCACCACCGGGATAAACGCCTCCCATAAAGCGTAGATATGAGCCGATAACTCAGTTAAAGAACATTTGAACTTATGTGCATACACATATCGGAAGTGAGGATCGGGAGGGCTATGCTTAATTACACTTATAGCGCTGACGCTGTGTTTGTCTGTCGAACCAGTACCTATGTCAATCCCAAAAGTATAAATTACCTTCATCATTTTATCTCCTTATTCTCCGTCAGACTCAACAGGCATGGTATCTTCGCCACGCCGAGTATTGAAATTATCCAACACAAAGAAATCTTGCGTATTCCTTGTCTTATTAGGATCCTTATGTTCACCTCGTGGTTGTTCAGTTGTTGTAATATTCATATCTACACGGTGCAATCTCACCATTTCCTCGATAAGATGGGATTCCTCCATGCGTAAAGGCATTTCAATATCACGCCATTCCCTAAGTGCATCCTTGACATGCGATAATACATCATCAAAATTCTCACCTTCTCTTATCATCTCCTTCTGAGATTCTAACATTGCAACATCTTTAGCCGCAAAAGAATATGTTGTCCTCAACGCTTCATAAGACCTACGAATCTGGTCGAGTTTATTATCAGATAACTGCGGATTAACCAATTGTCTTTCAAGATCACGTAGTTTGATTTGTAATACAATTAGGGTACGAACGGTACTTACATTGACAGGATTATTAAAATCAACCTTTTCTTTATATATTGCCATTTGGCTATTAGCATAGGCACGCGTAGAAGGATCAGGGCAGAAATAACTATCAAATATCTCGTCATTATTGGAGAGTTCTTCAGCCCCGTCTGGAGTTTCCCGTTTTGGCGCAAATGTTCCGTGAGCGGTTTCTTCCAAAAATGGTTTGATATTATCGAGTTCATCCATGAACGCGTCATTCAATCCAAAACACTTTTTGATTATATTCAGTGAAATGCCATCTTCTCTCAGATGGATAATGTGCTTTTTTTCCTGCGGGGTAAATTTATCAATTCTGGTAATCCTATCCCTGGCAAACTTTTCACCAAGCATATTCCACCAAGTAGGCAACGGTTTACTGCCATAATGCCCACGATACTTTGATCCAAAGAAACACTTTAGCACGTCAGCGCGGCATACATCAGGTCTATTTTCATTATCCCAAAGACCGTAAAGAAGTATTGCCAACCGTTCAGGCAGATTATTATATGTGGGATTTCTCATTGGCATTTTTCTAAGTCCCTCAACTGCTGTCGCAGATTCACAATTTCTCCTATACTATTTAACAGAAGTTCGTGATCCCGCTTATATTTTGCTGATAAAACGGTTATTTTCTTTTCCAACGAATTTAACTTAGCCAGTGCAGATTGACCAATTTCATCCTCATACATCTTTTGCACTGATGGTTTTAATAATCGATCCAATTCCTTTTTGTCTTTGAGGTGTAATACTCCGTCCTTCAATATCAATCAATCTCCCACACTTTCACACCTTCGAGTTCTGCGTCAAAATACAATTCAGGCAACCCGAATTCTTCCATCTTTGCCCTAATACCATATTGGGTATCTGGTGGGCAGAGAAAGAATAAATGTCCTGCACCGTTACTCATGCTTCCACTTACCTTTCCAGCATAAGCACCAGCGTTAATTCCAGCATCCATGTACTCCTTTGCAAAATCCTCTGGCATCCCATGTATTTTCAACGTCAATGCCCATAAGTCCTGCATATATCCGCCAACCGTTTCAAAGGCGCGTCTTAATAACGCGTCCTGCATAGGTTGGGCATATCCCATAGCCTCTGTGATATATGGCGCTCTTTCGTGCATTTTCAGATTGAGTTCTGTCAGGGTGGAATGCTCTGTCCGTTCACCGGCGAGTTTGAAAATCAATATATTCTCTGCTAATTTCCTTGCTAATTCATCACCCAAATTAACCTTATTAAAGAGCATGTTTTTATCTATGGAAAAATGATTTAGTCCGCCATAAACAGATGACCAGGAATCTTGGTAGCCTATTGGCGATTTCATTTCCTTGATCTCCAACATGGATGCTCTAAACCAAATATTTTCTTTGGAGGCACCGGGATAAATCGCACTCATAAGAGCAACTGAAAAAGCCGATGATCCACCTAATCCTGATCCTTTATTTGTTATATCAGATTCCGTTGTGATTTTCCACCGCAAGAGCGGGGAATTTTTCATTGCCTTTTCTATGTAGGGATTCTCAATACCATCGCATAGGATTTCATCCTTTTCACTTGAATATGATGGTTCTTTATGCCAGAGACAGACAGTCACATATTTTGTAATCGCAAGACTTAGTATATGGCAAGTCCCGAAATTCATGAAAAATTCGGGAATGTCGCTTCCGCAGTCCAATAATGCCACCCTAACAGGAGCTTTTGAAATAATCAGTTTAATAAAAATCACCCCTCTCTAAAATACCAAATAGGATGACCTACAATGCAACGGGATTCTTTTCCGCACCAAGAGTAGCAAATGACAGTAATCTCGTCCCTACGGTCAAACCAGACACATTCTATGGGCGTCCATTACCCCATTCTGGAATCCTGACTTGTTCAGTTGAACCGAATATCTTTTGTCCCCATGAAAATATCAAATCAGGTAATTCCGGATTACCGTTTTTTCTTATATAATATCTGGCGAACCCTGATTCCTTATAAAGCAATTCCAAACCAGCCGGCGTAAGTCTTCGGTAGTCCTTCATATCATTCTCTAATATCTCAGGGTCCCCCATACCTGATTCGTGTATTTTATACATAAAAGGCATTGTCACGATAAAGAGACCGTTGTTTCTTAGATGGTCATAGGATTCCTGAAATACTCTTATCGGATGTTGGACGTGTTCCATCACTTGTATCGCCAAGATGACATCCCATTCAGGACGTTCCTTGATTAACGTTGATGTTGAAAATCTCTCCGCATCTAACCATTGAACATTTGCCACTGTGTAGTCAAATCCCTCGCCGATATGCAAATCCGTTCCGAAGTAATTATGTTTCTTGCCCCAAAGTTTCGAGTTAAACTCATTTCCCCCAACACCGATTTCAAGAACATCTGAACCATCCTTGATTAAATCGGAGGAATATATTTCCGTTATGAAAGAGTTAATATTTTGTTTTGACATTAGATGTTTTCCTTATCTTACCTCCCCGAGAAGACTCCTTTCTAGCTTCCTGCTAGATGGGAGATGTAAGGTAACTGGTGTTGTTTCAACACCAGATTTTCCTAATCGCATTTTCTCCTTGACAACAGATACCTTTTGTGGTATAATTAATCATGTAGCGATAACCAAGCTACATTCGTTCTTTGACAATTGGTATTGGGTTTCAGCGAAGTCACTGGTTGCTGTGTAAAACTAATTCCAAAAATAGTCGGTATATTTGGCAATCGTTTCGATACCGACCTAAAGAAACTAAAACGTCACGTAGTAGGGCTGGGATAGCCCGAATTGACGCTTG
>Ga0315282_10014398_pt1 | contig 11784 bp, 10 predicted proteins | sample YL17G07_20_MG_FD_203693 | JGI IMG/M metagenome (GOLD analysis project Ga0315282, IMG submission 203693) | Sediment microbial communities from Yellowstone Lake, YNP, Wyoming, USA - YL17G07_20 | ecosystem: Environmental > Aquatic > Freshwater > Lake > Sediment | place: USA: Wyoming | collected... | reverse complement strand
ATCCGTGCGGAATATCGTGAAATGCCCGGGCTCAAACTGACCGGGGCGCAGGCCCAGCGGTTGTGGGGCCTCGATCGGGACTCGTGTGACGGGCTGATGGCCGGTCTCGTGACCTCGGGCTTCCTGGCGCGCACCCGCGACGGCGCGTTCGTGCGTCGCGATCCCAGTTTCGTGCGCTGAGGCGACCGACCGCGGAGTGTCTCAATGAAGGAGCGGTGGGACGAGTTCTGGAGTGTTCCTGCCGCCGAACTGCTGCAGCATCTCGGCACCGGCACACAGGGGCTGACCACGGCCGAGGCCGTGCTGCGGCTGCGCCGCTTCGGCGTGAACGCCCTGAAGTCGAGGAAGCACGCCGACGATCTGACGCTGCTGCTGGGACAGTTCCGAAGCCCGCTCATCCTCATCCTCCTGTTTGCCGCGGTCCTCTCGTTCTTCCTGCACGATTCCGGCGACACCGCGATCATCCTGGCGATCGTGCTCGCCAGCGGCCTGCTCGGCTTCTGGCAGGAGCGCGGCGCCGCGCACGCTGTCGAGAAACTGCTTCGCGTCGTCCAGACGACAACGGCGGTGTGGCGGGATGGCGCCGAGCGGGAGATTGCCGTCGTCGAGATCGTGCCTGGAGACGTCGTGATCCTGTCAGCCGGCAAGACCGTTCCCGGCGACAGCCTGATCCTGGAATCGAAGGACCTCTTCCTCGACGAAGCGACGCTGACCGGCGAGACGTATCCGGTGGAGAAAACGGCGCAGACGGTGGCGCCCGATGCGCCGCTTGCCCAGCGGACGAACACGCTCTTCATGGGCACCCACGTCGTGAGCGGCAGCGCGACGGCTGCCGTCGTCCGCACGGGCGTCGCGACCGAATTCGGCAAGGTGTCCGAACGGCTGCGCCTCCGCCCCCCGGAAACGGAGTTCGAACGCGGCGTCAGGCGCTTCGGCTACCTCCTGATGGAAGTGACGCTGGTCCTCGCGATCGCCATCTTCGCGATCAACGTCTACTTTCATCGCCCCGTCCTCGAGGCTTTCATCTTCTCCCTGGCCGTGGCGGTCGGCCTGACGCCGCAACTGCTTCCCGCGATCATCAGCATCAACCTCGCCCACGGCGCCAGCCGCATGGCCAAGCAGAAGGTCATCGTCAGGCGCCTCTCGTCGATCGAGAACTTCGGCAGCATGAACGTGCTCTGTTGCGACAAGACCGGCACGCTGACCGAAGGGGTGGTGCGCGTGCACTCGGCCGTGGACGCGGAGGGCCACGAGAGCGAAGACGTGCTGCGCCACGCGTATCTGAAGCCATTCTTCATGAGCAGGCCGGGCCGACAGCTGCTGATCGCAACCGTGCTCGTCGTCGTCGCGGCCCTCGCCCCACCTTACACGCCGGTTGCGACCGTCCTGGGATTCGCGCCGTTGCCTGCGTGGTACCTGGTTGTGCTCGGAGCGATTGTGGCGCTCTACATCGGCGCGGCCCAACTGACCAAGCGGATCTTCTACAGGCGAGTGGGCGCCGCGAGCAGCCGTTTTTCGATGAGCGCGGATCGCGGCACCGCACGATGACCCCGAACCCGCCGACAGGCTCGCGACGGGCAGCGTCACCGCTGCCACAGAATACGGGCGGTTTCCAGGGGAACCCCAATGCCATCGTGGTGGGGGATGACTCGCGCCGTATAGTCCGTCGGCGGACGCATGGCCGGCACCTGCGCGCGGTAGGCATAGCCGCCGTCCGCACCCTCGAGTCGGCGAACGCGCGTCATCTCCTGTCGAACCGGACCGCCGCCGTCTACGCCGTCGGCATACAGCTGCACGCGCACGGCCTCCGGGTCGAGGTCACCGACAAACAGCTGAACCTCGAACGTGTGATGCGTCCCGTCGGTCTCGACCTTCACGGCACCAAACCGGAGCGCGGCCCATTGCTGCTCCACGGCGTGCCGCCAGGTGACGATCTGCCGGCCCAACGCGGCGTCGTCGGCCGCGCGTGCACAGCAGGCGGCGGCAGCCGGAAGGTAGTGCTGCTCGGTGTACTCGCGCACCGCCCGGTCGGCGGAGAAGCGCGGCGTCAGCTGCGCCATGCTCTCCCGCATCCGGGCGACCCAGGCGGTCGGGATGCCTGTCTCGTCGCGGGTGTAGAACTCTGGCACCACCTCCCGTTCGAGCCGGTCGTAGAGCGCGTCGGCTTCGGCCGCGTCCCACGCAGGGTCGTTGTCATGTTCGAAGCCGTCCCCCAGCGCCCAGCCGACCTCCGGCGTATAAGCTTCCGCCCACCAGCCGTCCAGTTCCGACAGATTGAGACCGCCATTGACGAGCACCTTCATGCCGCTCGTCCCACACGCTTCCCACGGCCGCCGCGGCGTATTGATCCAGACATCGACGCCCTGCACCAGGTGCTCGGTCAGGAGCATGTCGTAGTCGGCGAGGAAGATGGCATGGGCGCGTGCCTCGGGCCGTCGGATGAAACGGATCCACTCCTGAATCAGCGCCTGCCCGGCCTGGTCCGCCGGATGGGCCTTGCCGGCGATGATGATCTGCACCGGACGCTGAGGATTGTTCAGGAGGCGGAGCAGGCGTTCCGGGTCGTGCAGCAGCAGGTTCGGTCGCTTGTAGGTCGCGAAGCGGCGCGCGAACCCCAGCGTCAGCGCGTTGGGATCGAACAGATGCTTCGCCTCGTCCACTGCCGCAGGCGTCGCGCCACCGGCGGTCAGGTCCCTGGCCAGGCGTTCACGCGCGTAGTCGACGAGCGACGCGGTGGCGGCCGTGCGCAGTTGCCACAGCCTGGCACTGGAGACGGAGCGAAGGGTCTGCTCCAGCGATTCAACGGTTCCCAGCCACCGGTCCTTTCCACAAGCTTCCGTCCAGAGATCGTCGGCTGCCGCCGAGTCCCAGGTCGGCATGTGGACGCCGTTGGTGACGTGGCCGACGGGCACCTCCTCTACCGGCCAGCGCGGAAAGAGCGGTGCGAAGAGGCGCCGGCTCACGTGTCCGTGCAAGCGGCTCACCCCATTGACCGCGCCGCTCCCGCGGATGGCCAGGTACGCCATGTTGAAGGGCTCCGACCAGTCCGTGGGGTCAGTGCGCCCGAGGGCCAGCAGATCGTGGAGCGAGAGGCCGAGCCTGGTCTGCGCGTACCCACCGAGGTACTGCTCGATGAGGGCCGGAACAAAACGATCGAAGCCGGCGGCCACCGCCGTGTGCGTGGTGAAGAGGTTGCCGGCCCGCGTGACCGCCAGCGCGACCTCGAAGGGTTCACCGGTCTCCTTCATGAAAGTCCGGGCGCGCTCCAGCACGGCGAAGGCGGCATGCCCTTCATTCAGATGGCACACGTCCGGCCGCATGCCGAGCTCGCCCAGCAGACGCCATCCGCCGATCCCCAGGACGATTTCCTGCACGAGGCGCAACTCCGGCCCGTCTCCATAGAGCTCGCTCGTAATCCCTCGATGCGACGGCACGTTGGCCGCGTCATTGCTGTCCAGCAGGTACAGCTTCACCCTGCCGACCTGGACCTGCCAGGCGCGCAGCCACACCGAGTACCCCGGTAAGGCGATCTCCAACCGCAACCACTCGCCGCTTGAACGTCGCACCGCCGTGATCGGCAACTGTCCCGGATCGTTGTACGGGAAGAGGGCCAGTTGTGCTCCGTCCTTGTCGATCACCTGGCGAAAATAGCCCTGCTGGTACAGCAGCCCCACGCCGACGACGGGTACGCCCAGATCGCTGGCGGCTTTGAGCTGATCGCCGGCCACGTTGCCAAGGCCTCCCGAGTAGATCGGGAGCGCTTCGCTCAGCATGTATTCCATGCTGAAGTACGCAACAGAAACCGGCGGAGACGGCGAATGGGTGTGCTGAAACCACGCGGGTGCCTCCGCCGCGCGCCGCCTGGCCTGCACGAGATCATCGATCTTCGCTCGCACCCCGGCATCGGCCAACACCCGCTCGATCTGATCGCGCGAGACCGTCTGCAGGACACCCCACGGGTTGTGCGTGAGATCCCACAGGTCGGGGTCGAGCTGGCGCCACACTTCGTCGGCGGCATGGTTCCACGACCAGCGTACGTCCAGCGCCAGTTCGGCGAGGGAATCGAGTCCCTCGATGTCCGCGGGCAGCAGACTCCAGATCGGGTTGAGGACGCGGATTGGGGTGCTCACGGTTTCGTCCTTGCAGCCGCGCCGCCTGCGCTGTTGCCGGGCGCCGCCGCCAGTGCGTCGCTGACGATCGTCTGTGCTTCGTCGAGGATGCGGCGCAGATGGTCCGCTCCACGGAAGCTCTCCGCATAGATCTTGTAGATGTTCTCGGTCCCGGAGGGACGCGCCGCGAACCACCCGCTCGCGGCCACCACCTTCACCCCACCGATCGGAGCGCCGTCGCCGGGCGCGGAGGTGAGGATGGTCTGGATCCGTTCGCCAGCCAGATCACTGAACCGGACCTGTTCGGCCGAGAGTGTCTCCAGGAGCGCCTTTTGCCCGGGCGTTGCGGGTGCCTCGACGCGGTCGTAGGCAGGTTCGCCGAACTCGCGCGTGAGCTCGCGGTACACCTCGCCAGGGTCGCGGTCCATGCGCGCGGTGATCTCGGCCGCGAGCAATGCCGCGATGATGCCGTCTTTGTCCGTTGTCCAGACGCTGCCGTCCAGGCGAAGGAACGACGCCCCGGCGCTCTCTTCGCCGCCAAAGCCGAGCGAGCCGTCGAGCAAGCCGTCCACGAACCACTTGAAGCCGACCGGCACCTCGCAGAGCCGCCGGCCGAGCTTCGCGGTGATGCGATCGATCATCTGGCTGCTCACCACCGTCTTGCCGACCGCCGCGTCCGGGCGCCACATCGGTCGATGTTGGAAGAGATAGAAGATGGCCACAGACAGATAGTGATTCGGCGCCAGCAACCCCGCGCTGCGCGTGACGATGCCATGCCGGTCGTGATCCGGGTCACAGGCAAAGGCGACCGTGAAACGATCCTTCAGATCGATCAACCGCTGCATTGCATAGGGCGAGGACGGGTCCATGCGAATCTGGCCGTCCCAGTCAACCGTCATGAAACGGAAGGTCGGATCGACGGCCTCGTTGACGGACGTGAGATTCAGCCCGTAGCGCTCGGCGATCGGCCCCCAGTAGTGGACGCCCGCGCCCCCGAGCGGATCCACGCCCAGCGTGATCCCGGCCCCTCGGATGGCGTCCATGTCGATCACGTTGGCGAGATCGTTTGTATAGGCCGTGACGTAGTCGTGCCGGTGGGTCGTAGAGGCGCGAAGGGCCTTCTCGTACGGGATCCGCTTCACCCCCCGAAGGCCGGCCTCGAGCAGCTCGTTCGCTTTTGCCTCGATCCACCGGGTCACCGCGGGTTCCGCCGGCCCCCCGTGTGGAGGGTTGTACTTGAAGCCGCCGTCGTGGGGCGGATTGTGGGAGGGGGTGATCACGACGCCGTCAGCGAGTCCGGTCGTGCGCGTGCGGTTGTAGGTGAGAATCGCGTGAGAAACGGCCGGGGTCGGGGTGTACTCGTCCCTGTCCGCAATCATGAGCGCGACGCCGTTCGCCGCCATCACCTCGATCGCACTGGCACAGGCCGGGACGGAAAGGGCGTGCGTGTCCATGCCGAGGAACAGCGGGCCATCGATCCGCTGTTGCGCCCGGTAGAGGCAAATCGCCTGCGCAATGGCGAGGATATGCCCCTCGTTGAACGCCTTGCCCAGCGCCGAGCCACGATGCCCGGAGGTGCCGAAGGCGACCCGTTGCTCCGGCACCGAGGGATCCGGCACTTCCGTGTAGTAGGCCGTGACGAGCGCGGGCACATTCACGAGCATCGCCGGGTTCGCCGGCTTGCCGGCAAAGGGACTCACGATCATGGGTCTCTCTCGGATTCTGCAGCGACAGCCTCGCTCCCGGCGGGCCCTCTTCGGATCATCGCCATCGAGGGCGATGCGGATCTGTTCACATTTGAACACGATTGCGTCAGAAGTCCGGCAACGTATCCCGGCAGGCGGTTCGCCCGGCGGGAGGAAAAGAAGGAGCCGTGGCAGCAGTCGTGGAAGATGATGAAGATCCGCACCAGGAACGCACCGGCCGGCGCAGCGAGTGCCAGCGTCGCCTGCTCACCTGGCGAGTGTGTCCAGCATTACTCGGCGGGCCGGCGCGTCATGCTCGAGCCGGAGTGACCGGGATGCTCCCGCGCGGCGACGAGCCGGAGGGGTCCTCCGGCTCGACCCGCAGCCGATTGTCCACGGTCGTCGCGCCAAGGGCACGGGCGAGGATGTCCGCCTTCCGCCGGTCCAGGGCGGTGCGAACGACCCCGTGCAGGGTCACCTCGCCGTCATAGACCTCGACCTCGACACACACGCGGCGGTCACGGCCGATATGAAAGACCGGATCGGCGTCGAGGCGCTCCTCGATCAGCTCCTGTAGACCTTCGTCGTCCAGCGGCGGTTTCTCCTTGCGTTCGAACGATCGTTGGTTCACGGGTGCTTTCTGATCCGCACGTCCTCGTCTGACGCGTCGCTGGATTTCGGGTTCCGCCGCCGGCCCGCCCTTATCGCTCCAGCCACTCGACAAACGCCGGCGGGATTGTGTCACGAACGATCGCAACTCGTTGAACGCGCTCGTTGCGAAGAAGCGCAGCGGCGCCGAGCCGGGCGGCTTCGAGCGTCGGATACGGCGTCCATGCAGCGCCAAAGCTCGCCGCCGTGCCCCGGCGAACCGTGACGATTAACTTGAAGATCTTCTTGAGCTCCGGAGGCGTCACATTTCCCCGCGCTCAATCGCACTGCGTCATCTTCATCTGTTCCCGCGCGACGGATTGGCGGTCGTCGGTTGCGCTTCCAGGTCGCCGAGAATCGCGCTGACGGACTGTGGCGGCTGGCTGCTCTTGACGAACATGGCGCCGAAAACCGAGACGATCAGGCCGGTCGCCCCGAGCAGGACGAACGTCGTCACGGACACGGTTCTCGGGACAAAGAGCGACCATACGATCAGCATCGCGACTGTCCAGCTCAGGGAAACCGTCCAACGATTGATGTGTGTGTTCATCGAGACCTTTCTTTGCCTGCCGGGGTATGCCGGCTGGGTGGCCAACTGCGATGATACGGCGACGATGGCGCCCGCGCTGTGCTGTTTGGAACACCCCCGCTTTGCGGTCCGGCGGGTGTGCACAACTGAACGGACGCGGACGGAGCGGAGGCGTAGCCTTCAATCATGGAGGGCCGTTCATCGTGTGGCTGGTAGCAATCGGCCTGGTGCTCGGTGCGTTGGGCATCGGCACGGTCAGGTCTCGCCACGGGCGCAGCGCAACCCACCCCGACCTTGGCTGGATGAGCCAGCAATGGCTCGCCGAGCACCGGGCCGGCAGCCGCTAGTTTCCCGCGCGTCCCGACGTGTCCTCGTGCTCCGGAGAGGCCTGATCCTCGAGCGCGCGACGGATCTCGCCAGCGGTCGTGCGCAGTATCTTCCGCATCGCCGCGGTCGGCACGCGCGCGATGCTGGTGTCGAGCCCGCTCAACAAGGATGAGGTCTCGGCGCCAGTATCGATCGCAGTTCCCAGCGACGCGACGTCGGCCCGCACCGCCGCCGATGCGCGTCCCCGATCCAACCACCCGGCGTAGCGCTGAAGGGTCAGGTACGATTGCTTGACCGCTTGCAGGTTCATTCAGGCGATCCTGACGTTCTCGCCTCTCGGTCCCTTCGGCCCCTGTCCCCGTTCGAACGTGACCGCCTGTCCTTCCTGAAGGTCGTCAAACCGGGTCTGGTTGCATGCCGAGTTGTGGAAGAAGTACTCGTTGCCGTCACTGGCCAGAATGAACCCGAAGCCTTTGTCACTGACGAGCCGCTTGATGGTGCCATTCAACGTTGCCATGCTGTCTCCTTGAGGTTTCTCGCTGTTGCGTACGGACATTTGCGCCTTCGCCTTCCAGACATGCGACACGGTGGGCGAAGGAGAGGTTCGGATGCCGTCCAACGAGCTGCCGAAGGCCGGTCGGCGTTGAACGAACGCAGGCAGGCTGATCCGAAAGACGGAACGAGTATAGCATTCTTCGTGCGTGCACGCCGGCCGGCCTACCGTCCTGCGAGTTTCCTGCGAAGATTCCTCAAGGGGGGAGGCGGCGACGACGCAATGGAAAAAGCTCCGGGCGTCCGAGGCCCGACGGCCTTCTTCGAAGCGCGAGGAAGACTTTGGGACTTCCGGACGCAGACTTTCGGGCGCAGATTTCCGGCCCGCCGGGAACCCCCCTCGCGCAATTCGCCGTCTCCGGCTACGATCAGGTTATAGGGCTTTCACTGCTCAGCCATCCGGCGCATCCGTTGCATGCGCCCGACCGATGATCGTTGCACCCGGGCGCGCCGCCCGGGAGGACGGAGATCCGCTGCATGCCCCCCACAGCGTTGAAGACGAAAGAGAACATCGCACGCGATATCACCGAGCTCGTCGGCCGCACGCCGCTCGTGCGGCTGAATCGCGTCACAGCGGGTTGCGTCGCCGAGGTGGCGGCGAAGCTCGAAAGTTACAACCCCGCGTCGAGCGTGAAGGATCGCATCGGCCTGAGCATGATCCAGGCGGCCGAGCGCGCGGGACGCGTCACCCCCGACACGATCCTGCTCGAGCCGACGAGCGGCAACACCGGCATCGCGCTGGCGTTCGTCGCCGCCGTCAAAGGGTACCCGCTGGTGCTGCTGATGCCCGACACGATGAGTGTCGAGCGGCGGAAGTTGCTGGCGGCCTTCGGCGCGAAGCTGATCCTGACGCCGGGCAGCGAAGGCATGCCGGGCGCGATTCGGCGCGCCGAGGAACTGGCAGCGTCCGATTCCCGGTACCTGATGCTGCAGCAGTTCGAGAACGCGGCCAATCCCGAGGTGCATCGGCGCACGACGGCCGAGGAAATCTGGAACGACACCGACGGTCGCGTCGACATCCTCGTCGCGGGCGTGGGCACCGGCGGCACGATCACGGGCGTCGCCGAGGTCATCAAGGGTCGCAAGCCCTCGTTTCGCACGGTCGCCGTCGAACCCACGGATTCGCCCGTCCTGTCGGGCGGCAAGCCGGGGCCGCACAAGATCCAGGGACTTGGCGCCGGGTTCGTTCCCCGCGTGCTCCGCATGGACTGCGTGGACGAAGTCGTCCGCGTCGGGCACGAGCAGGCCGGCGAGATGGCCAGGCGACTCGCGCGCGAGGAAGGAATCCTCTGTGGCATTTCGTCGGGCGCCGCGGTGTGGGCGGCGCTCGAAGTGGCGCGTCGCGAGGAGAACCGCGACAAGCTGGTCGTCGTCGTCGTGCCGGACACCGGCGAGCGGTATCTCAGCACGTGGCTGTTCGACGAAGGGAGCTGAGGCTCATGGCGAGCGAATCAACCACCGAGCGCAGCGACCTCGCGGATATCGTCGAGCGGCTGCGAAGCGCACACGACGGCCTGACACGCTGGCCCGAGGCGGCGTGTCAGACGCTCCCTTCGCGCGACGCGCTGGTCGGCATCGTCGAGGCACTGCGCTCCGTGCTCTTTCCCGGATTCTTCGGCGATACCGATCTGGACGAGGAGACGCTGCCGTTTCACCTTGGCGCGACGCTCGATCACGTCGAGCACGAGCTCCAGGAACAGATCCGGCGAGGTCTGTGCGCGGCTTGCGGCGAGCCGGATCCGCGGCGGTGCGCGCAGTGCGATGCGCGCGCCGCGGAGACGGCCCGCGTGTTCCTCCGGCGCCTGCCCGAGGTGCGCCGACTGCTGGCGACCGACGTGCAGGCGGCCTACGAAGGCGACCCGGCCGCGAAATCGCACTCCGAGGCGATCCTCTGCTATCCGGGCATCCTGGCGGTGACGAACTACCGCCTTGCGCACGAACTGCACACGCTGGAGGTGCCGCTGCTGCCGCGCATGATCACCGAGCACGCGCACAGCATCAGCGGCATCGACATTCATCCGGGCGCCGAGATCGGTGAACGGCTCTTCATCGATCACGGCACGGGGGTGGTCGTCGGCGAGACGGCGATCATCGGCAAACGGGTGCGCATGTACCAGGGCGTCACGCTCGGTGCGCGCAGCTTCCCGCTCGACGAGCACGGCCGGCCGATCAAGGGCATCGCGCGCCATCCGATCATCGAAGACGACGTGATCATCTACAGCGGCGCGACGATCCTCGGCCGCGTGACGATCGGCGCGCGGTCGATCATCGGCGGCAATGTCTGGCTGACCCACAGCGTCCCGCCCGACAGCCGCATCGCGCAGGTCGAGGTGCGCCAGCAGGGCTTCATGCACGGGGGAGGGATCTGAAGATAGTGCTGAGTGCTGGGTGCTGGGTGCTGAGTGCGGTGCTGGGTGCTGGGTGCTGAGTGCGGTGCTGAGTGCGGTGCTGAGTGCGGTGCTGAGTGCGGTGCTGGGTGCCGGTGCTGGGTGCCGGTGCTGAGTGCGGTGCTGGGTGCTGAGCGTTGAATGGCGCAGCGCCTCCAGCACCAGGCACTGCACCGAGCACTCAGCACGCAGCACCAAGCACGAGCATTTGCATGTTCCTCGGTCACTACGGCCTGGAAGTTCATCCACAGTCTGCCGGCCGCCCGGGCGCACCCCGGCGGTATAATCGCCGCGACCCCTTCATCGCGTCGCCGACGTGAATCACTCACACCGCGTCGCACGCTGCCCATGCTTGCGCTTGCCCGCTACTGTCGGCGACGCCCCCTCATCGCCCGCTACGGCCTTGCCTGTGCCGCGGTGGCGCTGGCGCTCGCCCTCGAACTCCTCGATTTCTCGCGCATCGTCGCCGGCCGCGTGACGCTCGATCTCCAGCCGATCGATCTGACGGCGCTGCTCAACGCCGTGGCCGAGTCGGTGCTGCCCGCCGCCTCGGCGAAGGACGTGGACCTGTCAGTGGATGCGCCGGTGGACGCCCCGATCCTCGGCGACGTGCGCCGCCTCGAGCAGGTGTTCTTCAACCTCCTCGGGAACGCCGTGAAATTCACGGCCAAGGGCGGCAGCGTCCGTGTCGAGGTGAGAACCAGCCAGGCGGACGTCACCGTGACCGTGAGGGATACCGGCATCGGAATCGACCCGGCATTCCTGCCCTACGTCTTCGATCGGTTCCGCCAGGGCGACGCCACGATCACGCGCAACTACGGGGGGCTGGGTCTCGGTCTGTCGATCGTCAGGCAGCTCGTGGAGGCCCACAAGGGGACGATTGCGGCAGAGAGCAACGGAATCGGTCACGGGGCCGCCTTCTGCGTGACGTTCGCCCTGGCACCCCCGCGCGTCGAGCAGCCGGCCGCGCGGGCGATCGCACCCACGTCGCCGCCCGTGCCATCGGCGCCCGTTTCGCCCGCGCACCTCGATGGCATCCACGTGCTCGTCCTCGACGACGAGGCCGACGCGCGCGACGTGATGGCGTGCGCGCTGGCGGCGTGCGGCGCCAAGGTGATGGTCGCGTCGCGGGCGGTGGAGGCGCTCGAGCTGCTCGTGCACGAGCCTGTGGACGTGCTGCTGGCCGACATCGCGATGCCCGATCTCGACGGGTACACGTTCATGAGGCAGGTGCGTCGCTCGGCCGTCGAGCGTGTTGCGAGGATTCCGGCGGCCGCCGTGACCGCCCACGTTCGCGACGATGAGAAGCGGCAGGCGCTCGCCGCCGGGTTCCAGGTGCACATTCCGAAGCCGGTCGATCCCGCCAGGCTGGCCCACGTCGTGGAGCATCTCGCGCGATCGCGCCCGCAGGCCTCTCGGGGTGACCCCGCGGCGATCTGAGTCGCCCGGCAAGGCCGTTACTTCTTCTTCTTGAACAGGTCCTTCAGGCGGTCGCCGAGCCGGCGCTTGATTTCGTTCTGGAGACCGCGCCGCGCGAGCCCGGCCAC
>Ga0315282_10014396_pt1 | contig 11785 bp, 8 predicted proteins | sample YL17G07_20_MG_FD_203693 | JGI IMG/M metagenome (GOLD analysis project Ga0315282, IMG submission 203693) | Sediment microbial communities from Yellowstone Lake, YNP, Wyoming, USA - YL17G07_20 | ecosystem: Environmental > Aquatic > Freshwater > Lake > Sediment | place: USA: Wyoming | collected... | reverse complement strand
CTATCTCGGCAAATAAATAGGGCGGCAGGCATTTTAACCTGTCAGCGCGAATGTCTTCTGTCATATGGGACATGATATAACATACAAGTTGCCGGTTGTCAAAAATAATGTATTTAATGGACCCTTCGACAGGCTCAGGATGACAATTATAAAAATATTTGTTGTTAGTGCCATCCTGAGTTTATCGAAGGGTGGCATATAAAGAGTGCCAACTCCATTAGTGCTAAACTTGACTAGTTAAGGCAAATAATGTAACCTATCAAATTAATTATAACTGAAATATAAATATTCCATCATGTTGAAGAAGTCCAATTTATTTTGTTTTGCCATAATCGTAATCGGGTTAGTAAGTATTAAGCTGGCTGGCGAAGAGCCTGCCGCGCCGTCCGGCGGGACCGAAAAGGCCGATTCTTCCAAATCAACTTATACGGATAGCATTGCCGCCTCTGTCAATGGTGAAATAATCACCCACAGCGAAGTAGAATTTTATACCCGGCAATTCCACAGGGATGAAAGGTCTGTGCTTCAGCTGTTGATTAAAAAGAAATTAGTGCTCCAAACGGCAAAGAAAGAAAATGTAACAATCAGCGATGAAGAGGTGGATAAACGGCTGGAACCTATTGTTAAGGCTGAAGGCGGCAAGGAAGAATTCGAAAAGAAGCTCCGGGCGATTTTGAACGTGCCTTATGAAAAATACCGGCAGGATTTACGCGAGGAAATGATGCGGGAAAAATATATCAGGAATAAAGTAAACTGGCAGATGGCAGCACAGGAAAGCAAGGATAAAGAGGCAAAGCCTAGTTATGTGATTGATACCTATGTCAGCCCGAAGGAAATTCGTGATTATTTCGAGGAACACAAGGCATTTTTCACGGGCGGGTCGAAAATCAAGGTTCAGCAGATAGTTCTGGTGTTTGATAATGAGGTAACCCAAAACTCCAAAAGAACGCTGGCTGAAGCTTTGCTGAACGAAATCAAGGACGGCGCCAATTTCGCTCAATTAGCAGCAAGGTTTTCATCGGTCAATGCCGATACGGGCGGGGTAAGCGATTATGCCCCTAAAGAAGATTTCCCGGCACAAGTTAGTGATGTTATATTTAAATTGAAAACAGATGAACTTAGTCCGGTGATTGAGACGGAAAAAGACTACAGAATCGTTAGGGTCTTGGACAAGATTGAAGCGGTTCAGAATATAGATTCACCGGAACTTCAACAGAGGATAAAAAAGGTATTATATGATAAAAAACTCCAGGACGGCTTGAGCAAGCTCGGGGACGACTTGGTCAAAACAGCGGATGTTTGGGTTGATCCCGAAATGCATTTTTCCTGGGATTATACTCCGGACACTATTTCTACTCCGGCATCTCAGAAATAAATCTTGACCTTTTACCTTGTTAGAGATATATTACCGTCTGCTTAATTACTGAAAATCATAGGATAGAGTTAATTTATTTGTTTTTATATAAGATTATACTGTAAACTGTCATACCTGCGAAAGTAGGTATCCAGTTACTTTTCTGGATTCCCGCTTGCGCGGGAATGACGAGGAATAAACGTTTTAGTTTTATTATTATAACCGGACATTAAACACGTGAGCAAGGATGTAAAAGAACAAGTTTTGGCAGTTAAGGTTAATGGAGTTATCACCGACCTTAAAAGCGCTCCGAAGAGCGCTTCGGGCGAGCAGATTACCAGCACCATGCCTGAGGGGTTGGAGATTATCCGCCACAGCACTTCGCATATCATGGCTGATGCGGTCAAGCGGCTTTTCCCTAATGCCAAATTAGCCATTGGCCCGTCTATCGAAACCGGCTTCTACTATGATTTCGACGTGGAGAAGCCTTTTGCACCGGAAGACCTGCTCAAGATAGAAAAGGAAATGGCGCGGATTATCAAAGAGCGAAAACCGTTTGAAAGGAAAGAGGTTTCGCGCGATGAAGCAGCGAAACTGATGAATACTAAAGGCGAACCCTATAAAATAGAACTACTTCATGATATTCCCGATTCGACCGTGACTCTATACCAGCACGGAGATTTTGTCGACCTTTGCCGCGGTCCGCATATTCCTGATACCAGCTACGTCAAGGCATTCAAACTGCTTTCCGCCACCGGCGCTTACTGGCGCGGTGACGAGAAGAACAAGATGCTCCAGCGCATCTACGGCACTGCCTTTGCCTCTCAGGAAGATTTGGATGCTCACCTGAAACACCTGGAGGATGTCAAAAACCGCGACCACCGCAAGCTGGGAAAAGAGCTCGATTTATTCAGCATCCAGTATGAAGATGCCGGTCCGGGACTGGTATTCTGGCATCCGCGCGGGGCGATGATTCGCAAGATCATAGAAGATTTCTGGCGTGATGAACACCTGAAGAATGGGTATGAACTTATTTATGCGCCTCATATTGCCAGAAGCGGTTTATGGAAAACATCCGGCCACTTAGACTTTTACAGAGAGAATATGTATTCACCCATCGAGATAGATAACCAGGAATATATTTTAAAGCCGATGAATTGTCCTGGGCATATCCTGGTATATAAAAGCAGGGGACGCAGTTATCGCGACCTGCCGATTCGCTTTGCAGAATTAGGCACCGTCTATCGATATGAGCGGTCGGGCGTTCTGCAGGGTTTGTTCCGGGTAAGAGGATTCACCCAGGATGATGCCCATCTCTTCTGCAGGCCGGACCAGCTTGACGAGGAAATTCAAGGAGTCATAAAATTCGGGCTGCATATCTTTTCTTCTTACGGGTTTTCGGGATTTAAGATAGTGCTTTCCACCAGGCCTAAGGAAAAATATGCCGGCACTATTGAAGGCTGGGATAAAGCCACCAATGCCCTTAAGAACGCAATAGAAAAATTAGGGTTGCCCTATGAAATAGCCGAAGGTGAAGCCGTTTTTTACGGGCCCAAGGCAGATATCCATATCAAAGATTCGGTTGGCAGAGAATGGCAGTGTTTTACTCTTCAGGTAGATTTCAATCTGCCCGAACGGTTTGACGTTGTTTATACCGCGCAGAATGGGAACAAGGAGCGGCCGATAATGCTGCACCGGGCTTTGATGGGCTCGCTGGAAAGGTTCTTCGGAATATTAATCGAACACTACGGCGGGGCTTTCCCGATGTGGCTTGCGCCGGTACAGGTAATTGTCCTGCCGGTTTTGGAAGCCCAGCATAATTATGCCAACGAGGTTAAGAATGCCCTGGTTAATGCCGGTATCCGGGCGACTGCGGATTTGAAGAACGAGCGGTTAAGCCAGCGCATCCGCGAGGCGACTAACCAGAAAATTCCTTATATGCTTGTCGTCGGTGACAAGGAAGAAGCGAATAAAACTGTCGCCATCAGGGAAAGAATCAAAGGCGATGCCGGACAGACAGATTTAGCTAGTTTTATAAATCAGGTAAAAGATTTAGTAATCAAGAAAATATAATGCCTGCAGCGTTTTTCAGCCTTTGGCTGGAATCACCAACGGGCTCTAAGAAAAGGAGGTACGGATATAGTAGAATTAAGAATTAACCAGAGGATTAGGATATCCCAGGTCAGGGTGATTGATGAAGCCGGAGTGCAACTTGGCGTTCTTCCGACTGATGAAGCCAGAAGAATTGCGTTGGAGCGCGGGTTGGATTTAGTAGAGGTTTCCCCGAATGCCGCTCCGCCGGTTTGTAAAATAATGGATTACGGCAAGTTCAAATATGCCGAGCAGAAAAAGCAGCAGCACGTGCAGAAGCATCGGGTCCATATTAAAGAGATAAGGTTAGGGCCCCGGACTGAAGAGCATGATGTCCAGGTGAAGCTTAGCCATATCAGGGATTTTATCCACAAGGGAGACAGGGTGACGGTTACCATGATATTCCGCGGACGGGAAAAAGCCCATAACGAGCTTGGATACAGCCTGATGCAGAGAATTGAAAAAGAAATAGCTGATGTCGCCCAACCTGAAACTCCGATTGTTAAACAGGGGTCGCGGTTATTCCTGAACCTGATACCGAAGAAACTGGTTAAGCCCGTTAAGAAAGCACAAGCGGAACAGCGGCCGCAGGCTAATCCTTAATCAGTGCGGAGATGTTTCCGATAATATTTTGCCTTGGATAGTGAATTCCAGGGACGAATTTGATAACCTTAAAGGAGTATTTATGCCCAAGATGAAAAGTTGCAAGGCCATTTCTAAAAGAGTTAAGATTACCGCGCGCGGTAAGGTAAAAGCCTATAAAATAGGAAGGAGGCATTTAGCTACTTCCAAATCAGCCAAGACAAAAAGGAATTTACGAAGAGCATGGCTTATCACCGGTCCTGATGAAAAGAAGATTAAGCAGGCATTGCCATACATGTAAAAAGTTTAGTAATCAGCCGGGAGTTATTATACATTTTTAGCAGTATTAGAAAGAGGAGATAACTAATATGACACGAGCAGTAAGCAACGTTCCTCGTCATCGCCGAAAAGTGCGGATGATGAAGGCTGCCAAGGGTTATTACGGCGGCAGGGGTCGTCTTTACCGCAGTATGAAAGAAACCCTGACCTCAGCCGGAGTAGATGCCTATAAAGGCCGTAAAAGAAAGAAAAGAGATTTCCGCAGACTTTGGATTACCCGTCTTTCTGCAGCTGCCAAGATTAACGGCATTACTTACAGCCGTTTGATCCAGGGGCTGACCAAGGCGAAAGTAGCCATTAACCGCAAGATTCTTTCCGAACTCGCGATTAATCAGCCGTCCGCATTTGAAAAGATAGTTCAAGTTGCCAAAGCAAGTCTATAAGTTCTATTCACCCCGTTATCCCTAACGGGATTCCGTTAGGGATAAGTGGGGGTTGCAGAAAGGCAACCCATGCGACATATTAAGACTAACAATATGCCTCGCACTGAGTCCGCTCGGTACGAAGCGGACGCTTCTAATAAGGTAAGGTGGGTTGTTGCTATGTGCCTGATAACCGCGCTCTGCTGGTTATTTTTCCTGGATTATTCACCAATCAGCCTGGCACAGGAGAAAAAACCGGATGCGGAACAGAGTGAAGGCCAGCCTGTTCCAAAACCCGTTCCGGAGAAGAATGCCGGGAATGAGCATGAAGAACTCCTCAGCCAGGGCCAGAAGATATTGGCACTTATTGACAAACTGGAAAGCAAAGACGAAGCCGAGCGAAAAGTCGCTTTCCAAACACTGAAAGACATCGGGTTGCCGGTAATTCCTTTTCTGGTGGACAAGCTCAAGGAAAAAGGCATTTATGTGGAACTCGCCGCGCAAATCCAGGCCTTTCGTCTTCCTACACCTGAAGAAATCAAGGCTAATCTGCATGTATGGCAGGAAATGATCGGTCCTGTTGCGGACAAGGACCTGGCGCTGATCGAGAAATTCTTTTATTCCAAATATCTTGAAGCGATTGAGTTCTATAAAGCAGAAGAGTATCAATTTGCGCTGGATATCGTCAATGCCATGTTGAGGCTCGAACCTAAAATTACATTCCAGAACAAACTAAAATTATTCAAGATTGCCTGCGAGGAAAAGATTATCCAGAAGAATGTCCTCCGGGCAACATTACGAACACCTAAAGATATATATGAAATCGGCGATAAAATATTCGTTACCCTTAAATTAGAAAATGTTTCTCTTGCTCCTGTAGAAATAGATTTGCCTCCGGACCCGTTTATGGTAATAAATCTTAATATTACGGAATACGGGCCCTTTGGTGATTATTTAAGCGATATCAGGATGGAGCAGGAAAAACTGACTGCCAAGGATATCACTTTAAAGCCGCAGGAATTCTGGGAATATACTTTTGCCATAGATACTGCCAAAGACGGCATCAAAACCATTAATTATCGCACCTATGAGGTCGTATTGGAAATTTATCCGTCACTGATAAAACTGGAAAAGGCAGGGCGAAGCGGATTTCCGACAGCTGCCGGGAATGCCTCATTACGGAAAATAGTTTCCCTGCCTCTTTTACTCAGGACATTTCCTCCTAATATAGAAAAGGTGCAGAAAGAGCCGTTGCCTTCTTTGACAAAGGCATTAGATGCGGGTATTCCTATAGATATTTTCCTGTGTGCTTTGATTGTGCCGGAGTCCGATAAAGATAAAGCTTTGGAATTATTGATACGGGGACTTGATAAATCGACAGACCAGGCGAAAAAAGCTATTATGACCGCCTTGAAGCTTGTGACGAAATTGCCCGTGGAATTAGATGAAAAAGCCTGGCTCCAGTGGTGGCAGGAGCGCGGTAAAAAGAAGTAATTAGAAAATTAGGATTTGTTTTATGATAGATTGGAAAAAGCAGCTGGAAATCGTCAAGCGCGGAACTGTATCTATTTACTCTGAAGAAGAGCTTATCCAGAAACTTAAGGAAAACAGGCCGCTCCGAATAAAACTGGGAGTTGACCCGACTGCACCTGACATTCATCTCGGACATACGGTTGTCCTGAAGAAACTCCGCCTGTTCCAGGATTTGGGACATACAGCCATCTTGATTATCGGTGATTTCACCGCGCTTATCGGCGACCCGTCCGGCAAGGAAAAGACCCGTCCCCAGTTAACTCTGGATGAAATAGAAAAGAATGTCCAGACATATCTGGCGCAGATAGGCAAGATTCTCAATTCCAAAACTCTCGAAATTAGGCGTAACAGCGAGTGGCTGGGAAAATTGGGTATGAGGGATATCCTCAAATTGACTTCGCAGGTTACCGTAGCTCAGTTTATTGAGAGGGATGATTTTTCCATAAGGTTTGGCAAGAAGATGCCTATCGGATTGCACGAATTCCTTTATCCGATAATGCAGGGATATGACTCGGTTGCTATAAAATCTGATGTCGAATTAGGCGGCACAGACCAGACCTTTAATTTGTTGGTCGGTCGTGACCTCCAGCGCGCTGAAAATATCACACCGCAGGTGACCATGACCCATCCGCTTCTGGTTGGTTTGGATGGAACCAATAAGATGAGCAAGTCATTGGGAAATTATATCGGTGTCAACGACCCACCTAATGACATGTTCGGCAAGACCATGTCCATTCCGGATAAGTTGATGAAGGATTATTATACACTCTTGACTGATATAGATTCGGCTGAGATAGAAACCATATTAAAGGGCCATCCGCGCGATGCCAAGATAAGATTGGGCAAGGAAATCGTTACCAGATATTATTCCCAGAAAGATGCGGATGAGGCGGAACAGAGATTCGTCCAGATGTACAGCCATAAAGAAATTCCTGAAAATATTCCGGTACGTTTCATTGATGTTGAAAAACTACCCCTATTTAAAATAGTGACATTTTGTAACAAAGCTTGTTCAAGCAACCAAGCTCGTTCCCTTATAGAAGCCGGAGCGGTTCAGGTGAATAGCGAAGTAAAGAAAGATCCCTTGGCGGAAATCACCATAACCGATGGCATGATTCTCAAGGTCGGTAAGAAAAATCCATATTATCGAATAAAATCGTCTAATGTGCCTATAGACGTACCACCGTGGACTGAAGATCCGAATGAGAAGAATCAAAAACAAGCATAAGTTTAAAAATATAGATGAGATTGGTCTTTTCAATGAGCGCCTAATAAAATAAGTCATGCATCTTGTCGTGTCATTCCCGCGCAAGCGGGAATCCAGAAAAGGCACTGGATACCTGCTGGAGTTTATACCGACGTACGTCGGGGCAGGTATGACGGTTTAAGGTATTAGTTCATTTTATTAGAGACTCTAACTAATCACGGGTATCTCAGTCAAGATGCACCAAAAATAATATTTTGACCTACGCCGGCTATGAAGCAGTCCCACGAAATACAAGGCAGCATCCACCGAGGTGGTAGAGCGAACCCTAAGCCGCTGTAAGCGGAAGCCCGCGAAGTAGCAGGCGGCATGTCAATTGAATGTCTGCCCGGCTTCACTGAAGAGTACGGGCAATCCATCGGAATAGCAGAGATAGTACCGCGAAGTAGTAGTTAGGCACTACCGGAAGAGTAGGCGGAGTCCCCCGAAACAGTAGACGGCATCCCGCGAAAGAGCAGGCAGAGCCTCACGAAGGCGTAGGGGGTGGGGTGGGGGGTATGCTCCCCCTTAGTGGTCAATATATCGTCTTTATTTTCATGGAGTTATAAGATGGGTAAAATCATTTGCCGATTGAGGTTCCGATTTCTAAAAAGCCGGTAAAAATGGTATAGCGAAAGTTAGATTAGTTAATACAAATTGGATATGTTTCACTAACTAAAATTATTAATAATATGTTCTTGCCAACCACCAGAGAAGAGATGCAAAAACTGGGCTGGGATAAGGTTGATATTATCCTGGTAACCGGTGATGCCTATTTGGATAGTTCTTTTATCGGCGTGTCGGTTATTGGTCAGGTGCTTCTCAATGCCGGTTTCAAAGTGGGAATAATCGGTCAGCCTGATGTCGGTAGTGATAAAGATATTAAGCGTTTGGGCGAACCAAGTCTTTTCTGGGGCATAACCGGTGGCGCGGTGGATTCGATGGTGGCAAATTATACTGCTACCCGCAAGCGGAAAAAGATGGATGACTTCACTCCGCGCGGAATAAACACCAGAAGGCCGGACCGTGCCGTTATCGCCTATTCAAATCTGGTCAAGAAGTATTTCAAGCAGACCAAACCCATTGTTCTGGGCGGCCTCGAAGCCAGCCTGCGGAGAATTGCTCATTACGATTACTGGGATGACTCTATCCGTCGGTCCGTTCTTTTCGATGCAAAAGCAGATATACTTGTTTATGGAATGGGCGAAAAAGCCATTGTCGAACTTGCCCAGAAATTAAAGAGCGGATCTGATTACCGCGATATCAGGGGCATTTGCTATATAGCGCCGGAACCCAAGAGCGAATTTATATTACTGCCCTCCTATGAAGAGGCGAAAACAGATAAACTAAAATTCATAGAGATGTTTCATCAATTCTACAATGAGACCGACCCAATAACCGCTAAAGGTTTATGCCAGAAACAGGATACGCGCTACCTGATTCAAAATCCGCCTGCGACGAATCTTACCGCCGCTGAACTGGACGCAATTTACGGCCTGGATTATCAAAGGGATGTCCATCCGTATTACAAGAAACAGGGCGAGGTCAGGGCATTGGAGACCATAAGATTTTCCATTACCGCACATCGGGGTTGTTACGGCGAATGTAATTTCTGCTCGTTGACCGTACATCAGGGCAGGACCGTGCTTTCCCGCAGTGTTGAATCAATTGTCAAGGAGGCGGAGATTATCAGCCGCTTGCCGGATTTCAAGGGCTATATCCTTGATGTCGGTGGTCCGACCGCCAATATGTACGCCATAGAATGTGCGAAGAAATTGAAGTCCGGTATCTGTAAAAACAAGCGCTGCCTCTATCCTGAGCCTTGCAAGGAATTGAAGATAAACCACAAACAGCAGGTAGAACTTTTGAAACAGCTGGGCAAAATAAAAGGCATAAAGAAGGTATTCATCGGCTCTGGCCTGCGTTACGACATGGTCATGGAAGACAAAAACTACGGTATTGAATATCTGGAAAACCTGGTTAACAATCACATCTCCGGCCAGCTAAAAATCGCGCCTGAACACACGGAAGAAGGTGTGCTAAAAATAATGGGCAAGACCGGCATAAAATATCTGAAGGGATTCAGGGAAGAGTTCGAACGCCTTAACAAGAAGGCTGGGAAAAAGCAATTCCTGACATATTATCTCATCGCGGCGCATCCCGGATGCACCTATCAGGATATGAAAAAGCTGAAGGAGTTTACCAGCAAGGAGCTAAGGATAAATCCGGAACAGGTGCAGATATTCACGCCGATTCCGTCAACATATTCCACGCTGATGTATTACACGGGGCTAGACCCATTTACCAAAGAACCTATCTTCGTGGAAAAAGATACTCAGCAGAAAGAGCTCCAGAAGCTGGCCATTACAGCAACGTCTTCACCCCAAAACGGATAAACTATATAAAGAAGCCAGAAATGCAGAATTAATAATTTACTTGGTTAAAGATTTTAGGATAAAAACCACTGAGTCGCAGAGTTTATACTAAGCCTTTCGGTATCACTGCGAATAAACTTAGCGAAGGATCTAATTTCCTTATTTATGTTTTGCCTTTACTCTATTTATTTCTTGCAATGCCCAACTTTTATATGAGTCAGTTAAAGGCTTTGTTATTTCTATTGCCTTGTCATATTGACCCATTTCGGCATAGTGTATTGATATATATGCTATTGTTTCTCCTTGCTTGTTTTTGTCTTTAATAGTCTGTGCGACTTCAAGAGATTGATTTAGTATATCAACAGACTTCTGTTCAGGAGTCACATATCTATGGATTATTTCTTGCAATGCCCAACTTTTATATGAGTCAGTTAAAGACTTTGTTATTTCTATCGCCTTTTCATACTCATCTATTTCAGCATAGCTTACTGATATACTTGCTATTGTTTGGCCTTGCTTATTTTCATCTTTAATAGTCCGTGCAACCTCAAGAGATTGTGCTAATTGTTTTTCCTTTGCCTCCTTTTCTTGTATTAATCGTTTTTGTTCTGCTTCTCGTTCTTCTTCAGATTTTCCCGGTTCGCTTAATTTCCTTGAGCATTCCACAAGTTCCCTCTGGCATCTCTCAATCCACTGGGTTGCTTCAGGCCTGATGTCTTCGTTAATCACTATGTTTTGTTGAAATAAACCTATCGCCTTGTTATAGGATGATATTGCTTTATCTAGAATTCCCTGTTTTTCATACGCTTCTGCTTCCCAAAGTTCTATTTTCGCTATCTCCATCAATGCTTTAATCTTAATACGATTCTCTTTTTCAGTAAGAACTGATTTAAATCCAGATATAATATTTTGATAGATGTTCTTAAGGATTTCATTAGTAAACTCTATACGTTTTTCACCCACCCATCCATTCTTAGTTGGATCAAGTTCAAATATATCTTTATCTTCTCCACTTTTGGTATAACTATGAGAAGACCATGTATCCGGGAATTTAAGTCCACCCAAGTCTTTGGAATAGATAGTTCCTCTTTCATCTACAATAAAAGTCTTTCCTTTTCCATTTTCAGGATAAGCCGAGAAGGTAAATGTATAACTAGAGAAACGTTTATCGGACGGAGGAATGAACCGATAGAAATAACCATTATAGGGCTTGGCATTTATGCCTAAAGTTCCCTTGTCTGCCTGGGCAATTAATTTATCACCTTGTATCCTAGTATAGGAACCACTTTCACTTCCAAGAAGATCAGAATGATGGTAACTTCCTTCTTCCTTATGTATAGGAGTGTTAAAGATGGTTTTCTGGAGTTTGTCGTTTTCCACTAATGATATTATGGAATGAGCATAATCATTTTGGTTATTCCCATCCAGGTCTGTCCGGCGATAGATTTCATTGGCAATTGCTAGTTTCTGCAGTGTTTCAATCTGCAGTGTTTTAATACTGCTGTCATCATAACGGGAGGTTGTTTTTATTCCTTTTATTTTATTTCCGGAAGACTGCCAAAAAATCATTAGGCTAAATATCAATAATAAAACGGACGAAATTACTATACCAGCAATTGCCAATCCTTTACCTTTTAAGGTTCCGGCTGAGCGATTGATGGAGCGAATCGCTATAATCCCGAAAATTATCCCTAGGATTTGGGTGATGATTATCGGTATTAAGCTCACCACAAAACCTGTGATAGCTATGCCGCTGTATTTTACCGGGCTCATTTTATATCTAAAATAATAGATTAAAAGGCAAGGGATAATAAAGAACAGAAAACCCACTATCGCCCACCCTATGAATAGTGTAATAATGTTGGCGATTCCTTCATGGTTGAATACTTGTATAATAGTAAAAATA
>Ga0315282_10014395_pt1 | contig 11785 bp, 11 predicted proteins | sample YL17G07_20_MG_FD_203693 | JGI IMG/M metagenome (GOLD analysis project Ga0315282, IMG submission 203693) | Sediment microbial communities from Yellowstone Lake, YNP, Wyoming, USA - YL17G07_20 | ecosystem: Environmental > Aquatic > Freshwater > Lake > Sediment | place: USA: Wyoming | collected... | reverse complement strand
TTTTATTCCCATTTTGCCATGTAGTTTTGTTGCTTCTAAGCCTTGCGTGCCTTTTTCTGCGAGGAATATGCTTTGTCCTCTGTGCGATGGCTGTGCGTTTGGGTCTGATTGGCAGAGGATTATGAATGCGTCTGCTATTGGAGCGTTTGTTATGAATTCTTTAGCTCCGTTGATAACCCATTCGCTTCCGCTTTTTGCGGCTGTTGAGTCCATTCGGGTTATGTCGCTTCCATGTTCTGGTTCTGTGAAGGCTGCTGCAGCTATTTTGTCGCCTTTGGCGAGTGGTGGAACGTACTTCTTTTTCTGTTCTTCTGTGCCATGCTTTAGCAGCACGTCTGGAATCATGAGGTTTCCAAGCGAGATGGCAACTCCTAGTCCCGGGTCGACGCGGCACATTTCTTCTACGACTATGCAGTCTTCTAGGACGCCGTAGCCTTGTCCGTCGTATTGTTGTGGTATTCGCATGCTTGTGAACCCGAGTTGTGCTGCTTTTTTGTAGAGGCTTAGTGGGAATTCTTCTTTTTGGTCGTATTCTAGGGCGAGTTCTGGTGTGAGTTCTTTTTCGGCGAATTCGCGTACTGCCCGTTTTATTTCTTGTTGTTCTTCGTTTAGTTTAAATTCCATTTTTTTTCTCTCCTAAAGTTTAGAGTGTTATGCTTTCTGCGTTTTTAGTTCATATACTTTGTTTTTCAGAGAAGGTACAATTTTGAATAAATCTTCCACTATACCGTAGTTTGCGAAGCTGAATATTGGGGCTTTTGGGTCTTTGTTTATGGCGATGATGAGGTCTGAGCTTTTCATGCCTAACACGTGTTGGAATGCGCCGCTTATTCCGATGGCTATGTAAAGTTTTGGTTTTACGGTTTTTCCTGAGCTGCCTACTTGGCGGTCGTTTGGTAGCCAGCCTTTGTCCACGATTGGGCGGGAGCATGCTAGGACTGCGCCTATGGTTTTTGCTAGTTCTTCCATAATGGGCATGTTGGCAACGTCTTTTATGCCGCGGCCTACGCCTACGAGTTTTTCTGCTGCTGTGATGTCTACTCCGCCTGGCGGTGGCAAAACGTATTGTATGAATCGTTTTTCGGCTATTTCCTCTGTCAGCGGTGATGGGTTTTCTGTGATTTGTCCGTTTGCTGGCGTTGTGGGTTTTTGTGCGGTGAATGTTGCTTGGCGGATTGTTGCCATGTAGGTTTCGGCTTTGCGTGCAATTGCCTTAACGTTTACTTTGCCTCCGTACATTTGTCGTGTTACGGTGAATGCTTCGCCTTCGAAGCCTAGGTCTATGCAGTCTGTTGCGAGTGGCGTGTTTAGGGTTGTGGCTAAGCGTGGGGCTAGTTCTATGCCGTAGCTGGTGTGTCCCATCATGACGAGTGATGGCTTATGCTCGGCGATTAGTTTTGTTAGGATTTTCTTGTAGGCTTCTGAGTTGAAGTTTTCGAGTTTTGGGTCTTGGACTAGTATGATGTTTTTTGCGTATTCTGCGAGTGTTTTTGCTTGTTCTTTAATGTCTTTGCCTAGTATGATTGCGGTTAGTTCATTGTTTGTTTTTTCTGCTATTTCTCTGGCTTTTGTGAGCATTTCGTAGGTTATGTCGCGGATTTGTCCTAGTCTGTGTTCGGCTAGGACGAAGATTTTTGTCATTTTAGATTAACCCCCTTGATTTGAGGATGGCGGTTATTTTTGTGGCGATTTCGTCTGGTGTGCCTTTGAGGAATTCTGCTTGTTTTTCGACAGGCGGCACGTAGAGCTTGTCTATGTTTATCCATGAGCCAGCCGTGCCCACGTCTGTTTCGCTTAGACCTGTGTCTGCTAGGCTTAGGACTTTGATTTCTTTTTGCATGGCTTTGCGTATGCCCATTATGCTGACGTAGCGTGGTTCGTTTATGCCTGTTTGGACTGAGACGAGTGCGGGTAGGCGTATTTCGATTTGTTCTTCTAGTCCGCCTTCTAGTTCGCGGTTTACTTTTGCCGTGTCCGTTGCTAGTTCGAGTTTTTTGACCATGGTTGCGTGTGGAATGGCTAGCATTTCGGCAAGGATGGGTCCGACCATGGCTGAGCTGTCGTCGCCTGCTTGCATTCCTGTTAGGATTAGGTCGTAGTGTAGGGTTTTGATTACGCTGTGCAATATTTTTGCGGTTGCGTATGCGTCTGAGTTTTCGAATTTTGGGTCTGTTAGGCGTATGGCTTTGTCTGCTCCGCGGGCTAGGCATTTGCGTAGCGTAGAGTCTGTGTCTTGTGGGCCTATGGTTATGGCTGTGACTGTTCCGCCTTGTTTTTCTTTTATGCGTACTGCTTCTTCTAGTGCGTAGTCGTCCCACTCGTTTATGTCGTAGACTAAACCCGTTTTTTCTATGTTTTTGCCTGTACTATCTATTTTTAGTTCTGCTTCTGCTGTTTCTGGAACATGCTTAACACAAACAATTATGTCCACGTTATGTTACTCTCCTAAATGCTTGACTTGTGTTTCACAATCAATTTCATATAACTTTTGCTCGACAACATGTGTTTCAGAAGGTTATACGTTCTCCTACAATAATTTGACTTCCTATGTTTCAATAACACGTACAAAAACTATTGAGGTTTTATGGCGTTGCTACTCGTAAACGTAAATTATTGAAATAGAAAAATTTTTAATCGTTGGCACTTGCTATAATCCATGGAAAGAGTCAGTATTCTTTGGAAAGGTCCCTATCTAGTCACTTCCGCTATAGAACAATTAAGGGATGATGAGGATTTTGGAATTTATACGATTACACGCAAGTGGGGAAACACTGAGACGCTTCTTTATATTGGACTAGTTTATTGGAGATGTTTTGCTGATAGGATTGCCGATCATGAAAGAGAGTGGTTAGGCGATCTTCGTGGATCCAGTGGAATTAGAGTTCGTATTGGAAGAATTCGATTAGGAAGCGGGAAAATACATTCTATCAAGAGAGCAAGCGATATTGAGTGCCTTCTTATTTACGTGCATCAACCATTAGAAAATGTGTTATGCAAATCGTCGTATAATGGGCGAGAACTAAAAATCATCAACTTAGGAAGGAAAGGTCTGCTAAAAAGGCAGATTTACTCGGAAGATTATAGATTATTCTGAATTGCTAGCATGGAACCAATGGCACAACCTAATATCAATCGGAGACACGATATGTCCCTGTTGATACATTCTTATCTTTTCTAAAAATATGAGTAAAGAGTGGTGTTTTTGCAGTAAACTGAGATACTATATTTTTTGGAACTCCTAGAAATGACTCGCTTAGAAATCTTTCTATATCCGACTTTGACATATATTCGGCGAAAATGACGTTAGTATATCGAATCAAATATTTTTGGCTCTCTTTCTGCAAAACGTTCAGAACAAAGAGTCCTGCAAGTGCTTCAATAGAATTTTCAAGAGTCGCCGAGTTTTTAAGCTGTTCAAACATTCCATGCTTCACTTTATTATATGCATGCCACCAAGGTGGAGTCTTCTTGTTAAAGTCTTTAAAAGGTTGAAGTTTATCATAAAAGGTAAGACCGTATACCGCTTCAACCTCTACAGTTGAAAATTTGTAGATTGGTTCAAAAGTTTTCCGAAAGTCTGTCATGTTAGGAAACCAGTCTGGTTTTCTCCGTATTTCTCCTCTTAGTTTTTTAACGGTCTCTTGGTCATCAAAACTTTTGCTATTCACCATGTAACGAAAGAAACTGTCAACAGAACTACCTATTCTGATGAGTAAATCACTAAATCTTTCAGACCAAACTTTTCTGTGATTAATTTCGAGGGCTACGTAAGATATAGTTTCTATAAATTCCTTCTCCAGTCTAGTGTACATATGCCATGAGTTTCCATTAAGAAATGGGTCACTAGTGGTACTCATGAATTGATAATATATTCTTCCTTTTAAATAAAAAGATATGACTCACAATACGCTAGAAAAACGCAAAATAGTAGAATCGCGGAAGCCGCGAGCCTATTTATCTAATCGTAGCTTGACTCGTTAAGTTTAGCAGTTAAAATTTAACCCAACCAACCAACCCCACTCAAACACTCTCACTCAACTCCACTCAATCCTACTCTACCTACCTACCCATATACAACGCACAGACGCACTGAGTGTGTGCGTGATAGGTGGGCTTCACCCCACCAAGAAAGCGCGCGCTCTGTTAGGGTACAGCCGTCCTTGAACCAAAAAGTCGAGAGCTAGCGCAGACCTAGACAGCAGGAATCGAGTTTCCGCACAATTCTCTCTCTTGCCTTTGAATTAGTAGCCAAGATTAAGTATTCTTCTACTTTCTTTGCGGTACCATTTCCAAGCTTTGAATGTGAAATCTTACAGATTATTGGTTCAGTTGAAAATTCAAAATGATTCTTTACGATGTCAACAACATCGTTCTTTGGTATTAAAGAGGAACTTGAATCTACATAACTCAGAAGTACAAACCCACTAGTAACACTACTGCATCTGCCTAACAAGAACTCCAGTTCACTCTTGGCTTTTGATTTTCTACAGAAATTTGAGAAGTATCTGTCTTTTCGATAGCGTCCATTATGCTCGACTAATGGATAATCATATCTGACGAGCGTTTCCAGAATGTGGTAGAACCTTGAATATTGCGCTGAAGAATAAGGTGGGTCTAGATATATCAAATCACATTTTTCCACTATTTCGGAGAGTTCATGCTCTTCGCCAGAGAGAAAACTTGTGTAGTCAAGATTAAAGACAGCATTTGAGTACTTGTTTGGTTCAACAGACAGATTCTCGCATTTTCGGAAGAAGAGTTCTTGAACACTTCTTGCACTTGATTGTTGATTATGAAGGAACTCTGCAAAATGCCCTGTTGTGTTACTTGCATAACACATTGACGACATCAGAATAGTCAGATACAGTTCTTTTCGTGGTGACGGCACTTTCTCGATGGCTGCTCTGATATCGTCAATTTCCATGCACTGCACTGCTGAGAAATAGGTATCTGAGTAGAGTTTCTGAAAGAGATTGAACTCGCCACTTATTCTGTTTTTCTTTATGCTATCAAGTAGCTCTCTCTTGGCAAGATCTCCGTTTACTGAATATCCTCCGTTCTCCACGAAAGCTTTTCCTATTACATAGCTGTACCTTTGAATGTCATTTGCGTATATTCTGAAGTGATTTTTCAAGGCATAGCCAACGCAATGAGTGCCTGCCATCAGATCTAGAACACTACCGCCGTCAACTGTAAGCTTTGCTATCGAAACAATAGCAGGTAGTAATCTTATTTTGTTACCACTATATTTTATCGTACGCAGGATAGGATACTCGTTGACGAACCATGGATTAGTCTTGAACTCTGAACCCGAGTTGAGCTTAATAGTTTCCACATCTATCGCCTCGGGAATAGACCTCTCCAACTCCGACTCTCAAACCATAGTATTGGCAAAGAATCATTCGGACAATTATGTTCAAATACAACTAAGCTCTGCGTATCCCCATAACCAGTTACAAACGAGCAACCTGTGCGAACACAGTATTCTTTTATTAATCTCTTTTCGCCATCGTTGAATATTGCACTCGATGTCGAAAGTACTCTATCTTGTTCTGTGAAGAACTGCCAAGGAAGCACAGTTATGGGCGTCTCCTTTTGAATATTCTGAAGACCTGCTTCGTAAGCAATTATTACTCCAAGATAGCATTTGGTATTTGTAGGAACTATTTCTTGCAACCCCGGACGCGTTATATTCTCATTGTCTTTCTGGCCACACCAGAGTTCCACTGCTTTGTCTCCCGTCCCCATAAAATCATCAACAAACAGAATCACAGGATCTTTCACAAGGCGGAGATTAGGAATATCGCTCATGTAGATGAAGTTTGATTCGATAGGTGTGCTTCTGAGCTTATTGGCAATTTTATACCTATAAAGCATAGCTTGACCACTGCTACCTGCATGACCATATCCCGCAAAGTAAGTGTGCGACAGATCACTGCACACGTTTACTAGCTGTTGGTGGACTGACTGGTATGCAGCCAACATCTTCGCCTGATCAACGTAAAACACTTTCTCAAGTATCTTTATTGCCAGATTGCCATGTGCATAATCGAATTGGTCAATCCAGTCTCGAATCGAGTCGTATGTAACATCCCTAAAAGAACGAAACTTGTTGCTTAGCCTCTGAATTTTAATATGATTTTTCCTATAGAAGCTCTCATTCTGAGGCATATGATTTCATTTCCTCAGAGTTGCCATTTTCCTCGTAATCACATCATAAAGCCGCTCCAGGGACTTCTGAAAAGACTCTAGTTCAGAAGGCTCTTCAGTCTCAAAATGTTGAATCCGCTCCGCAATTTGATCAACCAATCTCTCAAAGTCTGCAAGCTCAAGCGTGGCGCGAACTGATGAAGGGTATGAGTCCTTAATTGATGCTTTAGGGTCCCCTATCATTTTGTCCAGAGCTTTTTTCACAACTTCCTTTGATGCTCCTTTCTTAACCGAATTTATCAATGTCTTGATTTCTCTGAAATCCACCACGTCAGTTATCACATTGGCTCTGTATTTTTCGATGAATTTGTCCATGATCCCGTCTTTCGTGTACTTCTCAACGAGATCGGGAAATTCGTTCTGAACTTTCTTAATCACGGGGCTTAACTCTATGAAAAAATCTGTCTTGATGCGTTCTTCATCTCTTGCCAAAATCAAATCCTGATATTGCTTCGGAAGTTCAAGCAATGTTAAACATCTTTGTAACGTTGGTCTGGTCATCCCCGTAATCTGAGATAGCTGAGCAACTCCGACGCGCTTTTTGCCAGTTTCCTGTTTCATCACTCTAATCAGCACTTCGAGTTTGAGAGCAGTGGGCATCAATTCCCATGGCTCTCTCAGAGCATGAATATTGAACATAACCACAATGTTTTGGAAAGTCGTCGGTTCTGGAACTACGTTTACAGGTACTTTGGCGAGTCCTAGATCCCTTGCACATCGCCACCTCCGCTCCCCATCAAGCAAATGAAGCTTGTCATCGGTTTTTGATCTATAAACTGTGAGAGGAACAAGTATACCAACACTTTTTATGGATTCCCTTAAGACTTTCAAACTCTCTTCAGGGAAGAACATTCTCGGGTTTTCTGGATTTGGAAGAATCTCTGACGGTGATACTATGTCCACAGATGAAGGTTTTAGTAATGTTTCTTCGTGGTTGCTCATTGTTTTCTCAACCTCTGCTCTATCGTAACTGTAAATGGATTTTGATGTAATTAATTCTACCGCATTCGATACTTGCTCGCATGGTTGTTCCTAAATTGGTCTCAAATCATTTTTGCTCTTCTTCTGAGTCTGGGGAACCGATTTGCTCCTCGAACATCACTATATATGGAACATCACACTATTTAATAACGACGTTTGTAACCGTAAACTACACATACCGCGCGCGCTCTTGATCTCTCCTAGGAGTTTGATTCTCAGATCGTATACAGGAGCTTGTCAATCAACCTTTGGTATTCTTCATTCGCTATTTTACCTTTCTTAAGAGAAGTCTGCAGGAACAACTTGAATTTGTCAGGTTTTGTAAAGATTACGTAGTTGTGCTCATCTAGAAGCTTCGCGAGAGTATGCCCACAATTTCTCTCGATGGCACTCATGGCTTCAGTGAGGGGGAGGTTAGCCGATTGCCCAAAAGTTGCTATGGCTTCTCGGGCTTCCCTCTGCATCTTTGGCAGAAACTCCCAAACATAGACTGTGCCCCAATTCTTATCTGGAGATCCTAGGATTCCCCTTCTGATTTCTCTATCCCACATAACTATTAGGCTAGGTAGAATTGTGTGAAGCATTTTCGAGCAATCAGTTGATTGATATTTGTAACTCACCAAGTTAGCTACATCGTCAAAAATGCTTTCAATTGCCTTCTCGGTTTCTTCATCTTCGAGTTCGACACCCTCTATGCTCTTGTTCTTAAGAACTTTGATCTGTGGGACTATCTGCGCGTAGATTTGTTGAAAATATGCTTCGTCGCCGTCGAAGTGATGGTCCCATGACCTAGTAAACCTGAACAATTTCTCAACTTCACTTGTGGAAACAGTTTTTCCCCAATCCTCGTATTTCTTGCTTTTCATGTAACTATCGTAGTAGTATGCCCGGGGTTCAATCTCATAGAACGCCTCATGTGCTATCTCTAGGTCTCGGTAGTGCACATTCTTCCCTCACTCACACAAATAGTGAGCAAAAAGAATATGTAAGATTTGTCTAAACGCCTTCTGACCATCAAGTATCGTTATCATCACTTGTACGGAGTTTCGAGTATTTGCACCTGTTACTTGCGGAGCACGATGTATTATCTAGCTTAAGTCTTGTTCAAAGGTCTTCTTGAACTTATCTATTATTAGGAGGATGAAATCTTCATCTCGGTACTTGAGTTCGACTTCCTTTCCATGGGCAGTGGGGTTTCTAAATCTCAGAAGTATATGGTAGAAGACCCAAACTTCATCGATTTCTGAGAACCCGTATTCTGGGTTGATTAACAATTTCCTGAAGATATCCGCATTGCCACTTGTACGCATTATCTTCTCGCATTCTCCTAGAGTCAGATCGTCAAAGAACATTGGATCTGGCAGACTCTTACCATGACGTTTGAACACGGTCTCTATGACGTCTTTAGGTATCCTAGTACTCCAGTCTGTAGGGCATTTTGTAAGTAGTACTTTCTTGACAAATCCCCTTACAGCTGGTTCAAACTGTATCACTTTCTTCTGCACATCCACTGGTTCAATTCCAGCACAGACTGCCTTGTCATTTGTCTTTTTAAAAATAGCCGTAAGAAAGTCTTGAAGAACACCTTTTCTTCCTCCTTCACTGTTGCATCTGTCTATAATAGTACTGAGATCTCCAATTTCGGACAGATATTCTTTAACTGGTGGAAGGTATTTGCTCAAGTCATTATTGCGAGGGATTCTTCTTAATCCTGCCAGAAGCCTTTCAAACAAGTAAATCATTACACTTATACCTCCGTTTGTATAAACAAAATCTTCCTTCTGGCTTGGTTCGAAGTTCTGATCAATGAAATCAAAGTATTTGTTCAGAGCTAGTGCTGATTTGTTTACTCTCTTCTTTGTGTCTTCCACATACAATGGGTTGGTACCTTTTGCAGGTATTAGCGTTGCACTGTATTTTTCGACTAGTCTTGCATTCTGTATAGTCTGACACAAACCTGAGAATTTGAGTTTCTTTTTCTTTTCACCGCCAAAGCCTTCAATAGGTATATATATCCTACCGCTCAGAGGTCCATCTCCCTCATTGAGTTTTTTGCATATCCTTGAAATAACGCCATCTGGTTCATTTGGTGCAAGCACTCCCTCGAGATCCCAAAGCAGATCTGGGGGAACTCTCTGCTGTTCTCCATTGATTTCCAAAAAGAATCTAGCATGCTTCTCCAGTTTAAGATTAGCAAAAGCAAACACTGGAACTTGGATTGTACTGGCGGAATGAGAGAAACTATACAATCTGTGTTGTCCATCAATAATCCAACAGCTTCTATATTTTTCTGGGAATTTCAGAGTTCCTACTTCTACATTGCCCAACTTTTTCTGTTTGGTGAATTTTGGTCTTTCAATTGAAACTACTATGCTTGTTGGAAATATGCCTCTTTTTCTATCGATAAAATCAACTACCTCTTTCAAACGTTGGTTCTTTATAAATCGTTGGTAGTACTGTTCGTTCCCTCTTTCTCTTCTTGCAACAAATGAGAACTCTAATAGTCTCTTTGGATCTGCCAAGAATTGGTAGACCTTGTAACCTCTAATATCAGTCTTCAGAGCGACAGTTTCAAATCTCGATTTCTTTGCGGGTTCGACGTCAAATTCTGCCAAGGCATTGTATTTTGCGTATTTCCCTATTACCTTGAAGAGCTTGTAATAGTATGTTTTGAAATGGCCGTCCCACAAGTATATCCTAGGTTTTTCGCTAGCTGCATTGATGTCTTCAACACTTATTCTTCGCCTATTAGTTGCTACAATAAAGCGAAGATTTCTATATTTCTTGTAGTCTGCGTGGTTCCTGAGACCCTCCTTCAATGACTCTATTTTCCCCCGATACTCATTGATGACCTCCTTTAGTCTCTTTTTAGTCGAACATTCGATAACCAGAAGTGTGTCTTCATGACCTGCGATTGCATCAACCTGTTTTTTGTTTAAGTAGAAAGATTTTCCACCATTAACACGCTCAAATTCAAGGTCTTTCAAAAACTGTCTTACTTCATCTTCGAACTGCAGTCCTAACTTTGAGGACAATTTCAACACTTCAGGGTTTAATTGTTATATTCTGGATTAAAGACTTGCGTCAACTCCTGCACAGTGTGGACTCTTTGCAGAGCATTATGGGCGAAGCTATTTCTTCAAGTGTTTTAGAATCAAAGCGCAAGTTCGAGTGTTCCATCCTATGTCAAGCAAACCTGAGAAAAAGAGATCAACCAGAATCCAATTGGCTTCTTCTTTATCATAATCACTCATATCATCACCATACTTGTAATATTCTCGTAATGCGCACGGAGGATTCCAAGAGTGCTTTATGATCTTCTCTTCATTCGCACACACTCAGTGCGTCTGTGCGTTGTATATGGGTAGGTAGGTAGAGTAGGATTGAGTGGAGTTGAGTGAGAGTGTTTGAGTGGGGTTGGTTGGTTGGGTTAAATTTTAACCACAAAACCATAATAGCCTACGGCGGCGGAACCTAGAAAGAGTTTATGCCACTACGATTTCTTTTTTAGCCAAGTCTTCAACCATCAACAGCGCTATCTTGCTAGCCCTAAGAATCTCCATAAAAAGCGGCTTCCCATCCTCATCAAAATGAACAACAATATCCCCTACCTCTTCAGCATGAAAAAGAAAATCCAACACAAGACAAAACTCTACACATGATTCTCACAGTATCATAAGCTCCAACGGTGTCAATTTCCCAGTTACTGGGTCTACTCTTAAGCCTAGCAACTCTAAGGTTGTCACACCCAAAAGCAAAGGGGTCTTCTCATCCGCTATGGCCACTACAGAAGTTACGCCTTCCCCATTAATAATTATGTAAGCCTCGGAAACTGGATATTCTACAATATCGCCATTAGCTATCTTAAACTTCCTCCTACCAGTCTCCTTCAACCTCAGCCGCTCAGCAACACTCTTCAGAATAACCGTGTAAATCGCACCAGTCACTTCCATTCATCCCCTTTAAGAAAGTTTATATGAAATCACATCCTGAATACCATTGGTGCATCTTTGTGGTTGAGGTTAAAGGTCGAAAGTTTACTGTAATTTTCCGCGAAGAACCCGAAGGCGGATACTCAGCCCAATGCATTGAGCTTCCAGGCGCCATTAGTCAAGGAGATACCCGCAAGCAAGCCATAACAAACATTCGCAAAGCCATCGAAGGCTACTTGGAAGCGTTTCCAGAAGAACTAAACCAGCTACCTAGAATAAAATAGCATTTAAAACCAGACAATTGTCGGACAAACAAAATTTTCAGCCCAGCGACAAATCTACAATTGAATCTATTTATAGAGGGGTATAGTAACTGCAGACAGCAACAGTTCTCGCCTCATCCACGCATATACCTTTAAATCTCTTAAAACACTCATTTCCTTCCCATGTCAAACGCCAAAACCAAACAAACCATAGTAGACAAAGCCCTACACTACTTCAACACAGAAGGCTGGAACTGTGCCGAATCCGTGTATATGGCTATTTTCAGAGGATACTACAAAATAGACGTAACCCCAAAAACCGTAACCGCCTACGGCGGCGGCATCGCCAGAACAGGCAGCATCTGCGGAGCCGTAAACGTCGCCATAATGGGACTAAGC
>Ga0315282_10014393_pt1 | contig 11786 bp, 10 predicted proteins | sample YL17G07_20_MG_FD_203693 | JGI IMG/M metagenome (GOLD analysis project Ga0315282, IMG submission 203693) | Sediment microbial communities from Yellowstone Lake, YNP, Wyoming, USA - YL17G07_20 | ecosystem: Environmental > Aquatic > Freshwater > Lake > Sediment | place: USA: Wyoming | collected... | reverse complement strand
CCAGGAATATGGAAAATAGCCACGGAGTAAGGGCGAAATTCGCGTGCGGTCTCGAGCACCTCTTTTGCCACTTGCCGGGGAAGGAAGTCTCGGTGGAAAACCTCACCCGAGGAGTTGGCAATCAGGGCGCCGTTGGAGGTAATCAGAGTGACCAGGCAGGGAATTTGTCTGAGCAGCGGGAGGGCAGAATGAAACCTGCGCCCCGTGACGATGACCACCTGGACGCCGCGTTCCACCGCCTGGAGAAGCGCCTGGCGGTTACCTTCCGAAATTTCCCGACGGCTGTTGAGCAGCGTGCCGTCAAGGTCAATAGCAATGAGGCGAATCGACATGCAATCAGGATTTTAACATGTTAGACTTCAATTCCCATGTCGTTTGTTACTCACCTCGAGTGCTCCCTTTGTGGAAAACAGCACGAGCCCCGCCGCGTCTATAACCTCTGTAGTTGTGGCGCGCCTCTTCTGGTCCGCTACGACCTTCAGCGCGCCGCGGAGACCTTGGCGCTCGAACGAATGGCCTCGCGCGAACCCACGCTGTGGCGGTATAAGGAAGTTCTTCCGGTGACACGGGATTCTTCCGTATTGTGTTTGGGTGAGGGATTCACGCCGCTGATACATGCCCGTCGCCTCGGCAAGCGGCTCGGGTTGCCCAATTTGTATTTGAAAGATGAATCCTGCAATCCCACCGGTTCTTTCAAGGCGCGCGGGCTGGCTGTAGCCGTCAGCATGGCCAACGAACTGGGCATTCGAAAAGTGGCGATGCCGTCGGCGGGGAATGCCGGTGGGGCGTTAGCCGCTTATGCTGCCCAAGCTGGCATGGACGCAGCAATTTATATGCCCGAGCAGACGCCCGCAGCGAACCGGCAGGAGTGTGCCCTGCTGGGGGCGACAGTGGTAGTCATCCGCGGCAGCATCAAAGACTGCGACCGAGAAATGAGGAAACAACTGCAGGCCGACGAGTGGTTCGACGTTTCCACTCTGCGCGAACCCTACCGGCTGGAAGGGAAGAAGACCATGGCCTATGAAGTCGTCGAGCAGCTTGGCGGGCGAGTTCCCCATGCCATGATCTACCCCACCGGTGGAGGGACGGGGCTGATCGGGATGTGGAAAGCCTTTGCGGAGATGGAGGAACTTAGCTGGACCGGCAGGCCTAGGCCACGTATGTTTTCGGTGCAAGCGCAGGGGTGCGCTCCCATTGTGCGGGCTTTCGCCCGCGGCTGCGACCGGGCCGAGGAGTGGGCGAACCCGCAGACGATTGCCTCCGGCCTTCGCGTGCCCTCGGCCATCGGCGACTTCATGATGTTGCGAGTGCTCCGCGAAAGCCGCGGGGCGGCTCTGGCCGTATCCGATTCTGAGATGTTAGTTGCCGTGCGGGAACTGGCGGAAACCGAGGGTTTGCTCACCTCGCCGGAAGGTGGGGCAACGCTCGCGGCACTCAAGAAGCTGTTACGGGACGGATTTCTGGCAGGCCACGAGAGCATCGTTCTGTTCCTCACCGCCAGTGGATATAAATATCAAGAAGTACTTGGAACCCTGACTGGAACGTTGTAGGGGCGGCCCTTGTGGCCGCCCTGGGGTAACCATCCGCCAGTCGGCGGATTGCCCCTACACAATATTTCACTCATATGGCAAAAACTGAGAGGCTTTACTACACCGATTGTTATTTGCGGGAATTTGAGGCGCGCGTCATTCGTTCGGACGCCGCGCCCAACGGTTTCAAGGTTTACCTCGACCGCACCGCCTTTTATCCTGCCTCGGGCGGGCAACCGACGGATTTCGGGACCATCGCGGGCCTCGAAGTACTCGAAGCCATGGACGAAGGAGCGGAAATCGCGCACCTCCTCCAGCAAGCTCCGCAGACAGAAGGCGTGACAGGGAAGATCGCTTGGGCGAGGCGGTTTGACCACATGCAGCAACACACCGGGCAGCATATCTTATCGGCCGCCTTCGAGAAGACCGGTGATTACAAGACTGTCTCATTTCACTTGGGGGAGGAGAGTTCAAACATCGATCTGGATTCTGACCGCCTCGGCCCTCGGCAACTGGAGGAAGCCGAGGATGCGGTCAACCAAGTGGTCTTCGAGAACCGTCCGGTGCGGATTTTTTTTCAGCCGGCAGGGAAGGCCAGCCGAATGGATTTGCGCAAGCCGACGTTCCGTGAGGGGGAGGTTCGGTTGGTGGAAGTTGAGGGATTCGATCTCTCCGCTTGCGGAGGAACTCACGTCAACCGCACGGGAGGCGTCGGCCTGATTCTGCTGCGCAAGGTGGAGCGCATGAAGGGTTTGACCCGCGTCGAGTTCGTGTGCGGGGACCGCGCCATCCGGCAGGCGCGGAGGGATTTCAAAGTGCTGAGCGAAGCCGCGCGGCTGTTTTCCGCCGCTCCGGACACGTTGCCGGAACTGATTGCGAAACAAAGCCAGGAATTGCGCGAGGAGATGCGGGGAAGGGAAAAGCTGCTCGAGCGCCTGGCCGAATACCAAGCCAGAGAATTGTGGCAGGCTGCTCTTGTCATCGAGGGGCGGCGCATAGTTCGGCAGGTTTTCCCGGCAGAAGAATCGGCGCAGGCGAAATTGCTGGTGCATGCTTTGGCAAAGCAGCCTGACGCCGTGGCCCTGCTGGGAGTCAAAGGGAACTCGGCCAAACTCTTCTTCGCACAGACTCCAGGCGGGACCTCAGAGATGAGCAGCCTGCTTAAACAAACGCTCAGCAAGTTCGGGGGCAAGGGGGCGGCGCGCGTGACTTTGCTCAGGGCGGGGGGCTGGAAGAGAGCCGCTTGGAGGAAGCACTGGCTTGGGCCCAAACCCTTATCGAAGGAGCGCCTCGCCCGTGAAATCCCCAAACCCATGCCGGCCCTGTCATTCCGAGCGGAGCGAGGAATCTCGGCTTGATTTGCGGAGGGGGAGATCAGAGCGAGATTCCTCGCTCCACTCGGAATGACAGGAGAGTGCGGAGGACGGCTATGCAACAACCGACCGACTTCCCGTTGCCCTCTAATCTACCTCGACCGGTCGATGACGGCGGGGCAGACCATCTAAGGGGCATGTCGATGCCCCAGGTTTCCCTTCGCTCCACGGCAGGCCGGCAGGTGGACCTTTCAAATTTGAGCGCGCCTCGAACTGTGATTTACTGTTATCCAATGACTGGCGTGCCAGGTAAGCCGCTGCCGGAAGGATGGGATATGATCCCAGGCGCGCGCGGCTGTACTCCCCAGACTTGTAGCTTCAGGGATCATCATCAGGAGCTGTTGCAACTCGGAGCCGAGGTGTTCGGCCTTAGCACCCAAACGACAGAGTATCAGCGTGAGATGAGCGAGCGCCTCCACCTCCCGTTCGAGGTCCTCAGCGATGCTGAATTTAGATTTTGCGACGCGATGCGCTTGCCGACATTCGAAGTGGGTGGAATGCGGCTGGTGAAACGCCTAACCCTGGTGGTTCGAGGTGGGCGAGTCGAGCACGTCTTTTATCCCGTGTTTCCGCCCAATGGGAGCGCTAATCAAGTCCTGCGTTGGCTTGGAGATCATCCGATGTAGCGGGTAATTGTACATGCTGCCGCCCGCATGGTATATTGTGGGGTGTTGTGAGAGGCGTGGGCGCGTAGCTCAGTTGGGAGAGCGCGGCGTTCGCAACGCTGAGGTCGAGGGTTCGAATCCCTTCGCGTCCACCATTCCGTCCTATGCGATGCCCCAAATGCCGTTGTGAGAATTCGGAAGAGGCACAATTCTGCACGCATTGCCATGCCCCTCTCCGATATGTCTGTCCCGCCTGCCGACATGTTCAAGACCACGGTGGCAAGTGCGACCAATGTGGCCTGGACTTCGCGAAGTACGCAGCTATGTTGGTTTTTCAGGCAAGAGAAGGGGCACAGCAGAAGCGGGGGGCCGCCCGGAGCAGGGCTGCCATAGCCAAGCAAATCCTCTTGTTGCCTCTAACCGGGGGTCTTTCGCTCCTGAGGTACGTCTTATCGCGCTTCCGCGGAGACTGAAAAGCCGCAGCTAACCACCGGTGTGGTACAACTACCTCTACGATGCTTACCTTTGACCCTTGCTGGCGATGTAGCGTTTGGCTTTGGCAAGCAACTCGGTGGCCTGGGGCATGCTCCCAACAGCCTTCTCAACCAACGGATCGTTTTCTATGCTGATCCGGTTGGCTTCCGCTTCGCCGAAAATGGATGTTACCAAATAGAAACGGATACGGGTGCGGATGAAATCCGCATTGTTTTTCAGGTCTTCGTCCGATATCCGAATATTCTGCTCGGCCAGGAAATGGCCGAATTCCTGGAGAACTGCGTCCGTCACCTGAAAGTCCCTCGGAATTGTCTTGTGAACCCCCAGGTAATACTTGCTGAACTCAAAGAAAGCACTGTGCTGTAGGAGCGCTTCCTGGGAGGGAGTAGGTTTGGGCTCCTCGTACTTGATATCCGGCGTAATGCCGCCACCGCCATAGACCTCACGGCCGCCGTCAGTGAGGCGAACATCCGTGTGTGGGGCCGGGGAATCCTCGGGACGATAGTAGTAATCGTAAAGAGAAACCTTGTTATAGTCGCGCTGAATCAGCCTGCCGCTGGGGGTGTAGTAGCGGGCCGTGGTCAGCGCCAGGCCGGTGTGCTCGCTGAGTGGGAAGACAGTTTGCACCAGACCTTTTCCGAAGCTGGGCTCGCCCATCACCAGGGCGCGGTCGTGATCCTGCAAGGCTCCCGTAACGATCTCCGCCGCGCTCGCTGTCATGCGGTTGATGAGCACTACGATAGGATACTCCCTGCCACCATCTCCCTTCGTCGTGTAGTAGCGTTTCTCCTGTGAGTGGCGACCGTAGTGATAGACAATCAACTGGCTCTTCTCGAGGAAATGGTCGGACACCTCGACAGCTTCTTGAAGCAGCCCGCCGGGGTTTCCGCGCAGGTCCAGGACCAGTCCCTGGAGACTCTTCTCGCCCAGGTTTTTCAGCTCCGCGGTGAGTTCATCATTCGTATTCTCGTTAAACCTGTTGATGTGGATGTAAGCAATCCCAGGCTTGATCATGAACGCGTCATCCACGCTGCGCTGCGATATCTCGTCGCGTATGATGTCGAATTCGAGGGGTTGATCGTAGCCCTCACGTGTCACCGTGATGTGCACCTGGGTTCCTTTGGGACCCTTGAGCTTGCCGGCGACTTGCTCGGTATTCATCCCCTCCGTTGACTGCCCATTGACCTTGGCGATGACATCGCCGGGCCGCAGACCGGCGCGAAACGCCGGAGAGCCGGGGATCGGAGCCATTACTACCACCACGAGTTTGCCCATCTTTCCAGGGCGCTGCCCGATTTGCATCCCGACGCCATAGTACTTACCCTCTTGATCCTCGCGCAGCCGCGAAAAGGCCCGCGGGTCATAAAAATTCGAGTGAGGGTCCAGGCTGCGCAGAGCACCGGGGATCGCGCCCACATTGGTTTCGCTGGGGCCATAGATGCCCTTGTCCGGGTCCACCACGTCGGCGTAGTTCTGCTCGACCAAGTTGTAAACGCGGGTGAATTCGTTAAGGCTGCTCTTTACCTCCGAATCGTCTCCCACTGTCGAGGCTTCGATTCGCCTCCCGTACACACCTCCCAGCAACGTGCAAAGCAGAACTGTGGAAAGGATGAACCACAACCACCGTGGCGCCTGTTTCATGTTAAATGCAGCTCCTGACACTGCAAATTTTAGTATAACACAGAAGTTCCCGGCTTAAAGCCGGCTTCGCCTCGCAACCGCCGTCATATTCTTTGGACGCTTGGAGTCGGCCTCAGGTTGCGGAAAATAGGTATTTAGCTGGGAACCCGTCCCCTTTGGCGGGGGGGGAATAGGGAATTACTCTCTCGCTCCCCTCCGCGAAGCCCATTGCTCCGCTTCTGTCTCCTGACTCCTGAATCGTGACTCCTAAATCCTGCTTTTCGGCCCTGTGGTTTTGCCCTGTGGTTTTGCTTGACAATCGTGTTAGGGTCACTTATTCTTAGCGAGAGAGGTTAAAATTGTTTAGTGGCGGATTTGCCGAAATCGGGTTCATCCTGTTCATCGCTTTCCTACTGTTTGGGCCCAAGAAACTGCCGGAGATAGCGCGGACATTGGGCAAAGGTCTGGGCGAACTCCGCCGCGCGTCCAACGAACTGAAGAGTTCGCTGGAAGAGGAAATTAAGAACCTGGACCGCTACCAGGAGGGCCCGGTCGACCAAACCCCCAAGTATGGCCACAACGATCCAGAACCCGCCCCCAAAGAACCCGAATAGTGATCCTGAGGATGGAGAGCTGAGCGGCAGGCAAATGTCGTTCCTCGAGCATCTCGAGGAGCTTCGTCAGCGGCTGGTCCGGTCCGTCATCTCGATCGTCCTCGCCTTCGGCATTTGCTTTTGGCGTGCCGACGACATCTACGGCTTTCTGGCCAAACCCCTCACCGACACCCTTCGTGCCCTTCACATGTCGGACAAGTTAGTTTATACGAATCCCATTGACCCCTTTAATCTCTATATCAAGCTTGCCGCCTTCGCCGGGGTTTTCTTGGCGTCGCCTTACGTTCTCTATCAGCTCTGGCTTTTCATTTCCCCGGGGCTATACCGCCATGAAAAGCGTTACATCTGGCCGTTCGTGCTGCTGACCAGCGGCTTGTTCATTTCCGGCGGGTTTTTTGCTTACAGGTTGGCTTTCCCCCCGGCGCTGCGATTCTTGCTGACGTTCGGTCACAGATTCCAGCCGATGGTGACCATCAACGAGTATTTCAGTATTGCCATGACCATCATCGTCGGCGTGGGACTGGTCTTTGAACTGCCGGTTATTATCCTGGTCCTGTCCTTGTTTGGGATTGTGACTCCCAAATTCCTCCTGAGGCAACTGCGGTACGCAGTGCTGGTGACGGCGGTCGCTGCGGCTGCCATTGCTCCGACTCCCGATATAGCCACCCTCTTTATTCTCTGGATTCCCATGGTGGGGCTCTACGTCCTCAGCATTGGGCTCTCCTGGCTTGTCTATTTGCGCAAAAATTGGAAGAAAAAGCATGCTGCTGAGTCCTAAGCGTGCGTCGTGGTGGCCTCCTCTGGCCGTGTGGGCAGGGTGTGTGTGCCTCGCGTTTGCTTCGCACTCGCCCGGAGCCCAGGTGCCGGGTTTCAACGGGGGGCGTGCTTTCGAGGATCTCAAGCACCTTGTGGGTTTCGGCCCTCGGCCCTCGGGTTCCCCGGCTCTCATCCAAACCCGCCAATGGTTAATTTCTCAACTCCGAGGCGCGGGGGCACAAGTGCAAGAGGATTCCTTCGTGGCGACCACCCCCATCGGCCCCATCCCCATGACTAACCTGATCGCCAGATTTCGCGGTTCGGGGCGCGAGACGGTGATTGTTGCCGGCCATTACGACACAAAACGTTTCGACGAATTCCGTTTTGTGGGAGCCAACGACGGCGGTTCCAGCGCCGCGCTCCTGGTTGAACTCGCTCGCGTCCTGGGTGGACGAAAGAACGCGTTGAATTGCTGGCTGGTCTTCTTTGACGGGGAAGAAGCCGTCCGGGATTGGTCCACTACGGACAGCCTATATGGAAGCCGGCACCTAGTCGAAAAGCTTTCCGCGAGCGGTGAACTGAGCCGCCTCCAGGCTCTAATCCTGGTGGACATGGTTGGTGATGCGCGCCTGCGGATACCCCGAGAGTACAACTCCACTCCGTGGCTGACTGACTTGGTCTTCAACGTTGCCCAGCGCTTGGGCTACGGCAAGTATTTCGTTAACGGCCAGAATGCGATCGAGGATGACCACATGCCCTTCATCAATGCGGGCGTATCAGCGGTGGATTTGATCGATTTTGATTACGGACCGAACAACAGCTACTGGCATACGGCCCAGGACACACTCGATCATTGCAGTCCCCTCAGCCTCACCATAGTGGGCCGAGTGGTAACTGCTACGCTCGAACAATTGGAAAAATCTCCCCCCAAGAATTAGCAGGCATTTCTCTCACATCACGGCGATCAGGGGACGGCATGCCGTCCCCCTACACGTGGTAGGGGTAAGGCTTGCTCTACCCTCGACAAAGGGCTGACCACTGACTATGCAAAGAAGATGGGTGCGTCTTTGGAAGTAAAGGAGTGCTTCGCCGGTGTGGTTTCATCTTTCAAAGGAAAATCTGAGCGGTAGTGGGCGCCGCGGCTTTCCTGCCGCGCCAGGGCGCTTCGGGTGATTATCCTGCCCACTTCCAGAATATTGAGGGCCTCGTGAAACTGACTGGAGAGGGTAGCCGGACGGACCAGCATGAGTGAATTGAGCCGCCGCAGAGCGTCGCAAAGGTCCTTGCCGTTGCGGATAATGCCCACCTTATTCCAGAGAATCGAACGGACCTCGTTTACGCTTTTCTGCGGAGGAAGGCGAACCGGCTCAGCTTCGCGCGCATTCAGGTCCGGCCCAAGGGCAGTGTGGCCCGCTCGAGAGTTCGAAACGTTGCACGGTAGGGGTGGCTTAAATTCCCGTCGTTGGCTGATCATGGCGGAGGCCGCTCTGGCGCCAAACACCAGGCCTTCCAGAAGGGAATTGCTGGCCAGACGGTTGGCGCCGTGGACGCCCGTGGTAGCGACTTCACCGGCGGCGTACAAGCCCCTTAGTGAAGTCGCCCCGTGCAAGTCCGTGGCGACTCCTCCCATCGCATAGTGAGCAGCGGGACGAATGGGTACGAGATCGGCGGTGACGTCGATGTTGTAGTCCAGGCAGGTCGAGTAGATTCTTGGAAAGCGTTTCTTCACATGCGTGGGTTCCAGCTCTGTCATATCCAGGTAAACGCATTCGCTCTGGGTCTTTTGCATCTCCATGATAATGGCGCGCGAAACAACGTCGCGGGGGGCCAATTCCGCCGCTTCGTGATAGCGGGGCATGAAGCGTTCCAGGAGAACATTGCGCAAACAAGCGCCTTCACCGCGCAAGGCCTCCGAGAGCAGGAAACGCGGAGCCTCCTTGACGTACAAGGCCGTGGGATGGAACTGCACAAACTCCAGGTCGCTGCACAGCGCGCCGGCGCGATACGCCATGGCCACCCCGTCCCCGGTGGCAACCTCAGGATTGGTAGTCTCCTTATAAACCTGCCCCAGCCCGCCCGTCGCCAACAGCACCGCTTTGGCGTGCACTTGCTTGAGCGCGGAGGTCTTTTCTTCGAGGAAGGTCACTCCGCACACCCGCTGTCCATCCATCAAGAGGTCAACCGCAAAGGCGTGAGGCAGGAATTGGATGGCGCGGCGGGATTTGGCCTTGGCCATCAGGGCGCGCAGGATTTCGCTGCCCGTGGAATCGCCGTGCGCATGCAGGACGCGCGAACGGCTGTGCGCCCCTTCGCGGGTGAAGGCCAGCTTGTTTCCCTCGCGGTCGAAGCGCATCCCCCAGGCAATTAACTGCTCGATCTGCTGTGGGCCTTCGCTCACCAGGATTTGCACGGCTTTCTCCCGGCACAGCCCATCGCCGGCGCGCAAGGTATCATGCAGGTGCAGGCCCACTTCGTCGTCCTCACCCAGGGCTGCGGCGATTCCTCCCTGGGCGTACTCTGTACTGGATTCGTAGAGTTCGCCTTTGGTTAGGGCCAAAACGTTGCCGGCTTCAGCGAGTTCAATGGCGGCCCGGGTGCCGGCAATGCCTCCCCCGAGGATAAGGAAATCAACTTGCCACTCCTTCTTTCCTGACATAGCCTTTCCATGATAGCCTTGGTGTCTTACCTATGCAACGTTTCTGGGTGACTTCTCGAGGTTTCAAATACAGCGTCAACGTAGGTTGTGGCGCGTGGCGGGCCTTCGCCGAGTTTCCACAAGAGCACTACTCATCGATTTTCATACTTACCGAAAGGCGCTTATGGGAGCGTTGGGGGAAGAGATTTCTGCGTGAAAGCGGTGTGAAAAACGCCCAACCCCTGTTCGTCCCGCCGGGCGAGAATTCGAAAAGCGTGATGATGGTGGAAAAGGTCGGGGCTGAGTTGCTGGAGAAAAGGGCCGATCGGCGCTCGTTGCTTGTGGTCTTTGGTGGGGGTGTGGTCGGCGACTTGGGTGGCTTTGTGGCCTCCACCTACATGCGCGGCATTGACTGCGTGCAGGCGCCCACCACGGTCCTGGCGCAAGTGGACAGCTCCATCGGCGGGAAAACAGCGGTCAACGTGCGCGCCATGAAGAATCTTCTGGGGACGTTTTACCCTCCGCGCATAGTTCTGGCAGAACCTGCGGTTCTGACTTCGCTGGACAAGCGCTCCTTCCGCTCCGGCTTTTTTGAAGTTGCAAAACACGCCATTCTTTGCGGGCCGGGTTTTTTCAAAGAATTGGAAACGAAGACGTCCAAGCTCCTTCCGAAGCAGGCCGCGGGCCTCGAGGAAATACTGGCGCGCGCGGCGAAAGTCAAAGTGGAGGTTGTCAGCCGCGATGAGCGCGAGGCCGGTCTGCGGCGTGTCCTCAACCTGGGCCACACCTTTGCCCATGCGCTCGAGGAAGCGAGCGGCTACGAGCGGTTTTTGCACGGGGAAGCTGTGGGTTGGGGAATCCTGATAGTGCTGCGCCTGGCAAAGTTGCTGGGTGTGCTCGAGCCCGCTGATGGCGAGCGCATGGCCCGCTTGTTGCGGCAGCTCGGCCCCCTGCCCGCCCTTCGGGGGCTCCGCGTGCGCCGAATCCTCGAGCTCTTGCCGCAGGATAAGAAAACCGTTGGAGGCCGAATTCATTGGGTTATTCCGGAAAGGATCGGCAAAGTCCGGATTTCAGATCAGGTTCCCAGGGACCTTGTCGAAACCGCTTTTCGGGACGTGCAGCGGGGCGACGTGCATGAGTGATGTTTCACACCCTCCGCTGCGCGGAAGCCCGCCGGCTTCTGCGAAAGCCACTGAATCCACCGGCCGCGCCATACGCAGGATGTTCTCGGCGGTCGCGCCGCGTTACGATTTTTTGAACCATTTCCTTTCCGGGGGTCGGGACATCGCGTGGCGAAAGGCCACCGCAAGGGCTTTGCAGGGCGTTCTGGAGCGTGCGGGTTGCAAGGTGGCGGACCTGTGTTGCGGCACGGGCGACCTGGCGTTCGAGTTGGAGCGGTATTCGGCCGGTCGAGTGTTTGGCGCGGATTTCTGCCATCCCATGCTCGTGCTCGCCAAGAGGAAGGCCCTTCGGCGCTCGACCCACTTCCTCGAGGCTGATACTTTGGCTTTGCCATTTCCTGATGAGTTTCTGGATGTGGCAACCTTGGCTTTCGGTTTTCGCAACTTGGCCAGCTATGCGGGTGGCCTGGAGGAAATTCGACGGGTTCTCAGGCCCCAGGGTATCCTTGCCATTCTCGAGTTCTCAGAAGTCCGAGGGCCGTTCTTCGGGCCGTTCTTTCGGTTCTATTTCCGTCATTTGCTGCCCAGGATCGGGACCTGGATCTCCGGCGTGCCCGGGCCATACCAGTATCTCCATGATTCGGTGTCAAAGTTCCCCAACCAGCAGGCGCTCTCACAGCTATTGAGCGCGCAGGGCTTTCACAATATCCGATACATTAATTTTACAGGCGGGGTTGCAGCACTGCATCTGGCAGAGAAGGCTCGAGGGTAGCGCAGACCTACGTCTTTTGCAGGTCTGCGGCTCTTCTCAGGAGTCAGAAACCCCTCTGTTCATTGATCGATCAAATTAATGAATCAATGCATCAATGGTTCAACGGATAAATTCCTGACCGCTGATAGGTGATGGCTGATAGCTACTTTCCGGTGCAAAAATGACCGATAACCACCAATGTTTTCACACTGAACAAAGCCCAGATTGTGTCCGAACGCTTCATTTTGAGCTTGACACGAACCATCATACTCCGTTAGATTCATAAT
>Ga0315282_10014392_pt1 | contig 11788 bp, 6 predicted proteins | sample YL17G07_20_MG_FD_203693 | JGI IMG/M metagenome (GOLD analysis project Ga0315282, IMG submission 203693) | Sediment microbial communities from Yellowstone Lake, YNP, Wyoming, USA - YL17G07_20 | ecosystem: Environmental > Aquatic > Freshwater > Lake > Sediment | place: USA: Wyoming | collected... | reverse complement strand
GGAAAACCCGCCGACACGGTTGATGATCACCTTGATGAGCCACGCGATGAGGAAACTCACGGCGCTCACGCTGTGGTAGAACGTCCCGGCGGTGAAGAATCCGACCGGGTGGAGCGCGGTGAAGTTGAAGCGATAGCGAGAGAAGAGGAGCAGCCCGATGAGCGCCGCGCCGCCGAGAAAGTGCCAGTAGAGCGAGAGGTCGCGCGGCCACGGGTCCTGCATCCGGCTGACGATGTGGTCGTACGCCTCGCGCATCTGCTTGAACGCGTGGTGACCGCCGAAGTTGAACGCGCCGCCGTGGTAGGCAAGGTAGATCGTCGTGAGGCTCATGAGCACCATCGCAATGACCGACCCGGCGAAGATCGCCACGAAGAGCGACCTGCGCCGCCCCTTCACCACGTCGCCGAGCCGGGCCGAGTGCATCACCATCGGCATCGGGTAGCCCTCGATCATGCGGAACGCGGCGAGCGAGAGCGCCAGACTCACGAACGAGTGCGAGGAGAGGTGCGCGTCGCCGAAGGTCCGGAAGGTGATCCCCTGCGGCGTCACCGGCGCACCCACGAACGGCATCCCCGACTCCGCCACGATGCGCGTCACCGCGATGACGAGGAGCACGAGCGAGACGAGAAACGCGAGGGCGATGTGCCACGGCATCCCGATGTGGACAAGCCAGAACCACATGTAGAGGAGACCGCCGAAGAGGAAAAGGAGAGAGGCACGATAGGACAGCAGCTCGTTCGCATCGTCGGGCGCGTTCGCGGGGTTCCACGCATGTCGCCAGACCGCCCGGAAATGGCGCCTTCCCATCCAGAGCGTCCAGAGTATCCAGACGATCAGGCCGCCGAGACACTGCCACGCGGTGAGGGTGTTGAACGTGGTCCAGAGGTCGTTCCGCGTCGCCGCCTGAACCCCCATGCGCGTGTACAGGCCGTCTTGCAGCATGATGAGGAGGCGGAAGAACCAGAGGCTGAAGACGATGTTCGTATCGACGAGGTAGGAGAAGCCGATGACGAAGAAGTCGGGCTTCACGTACACGTTGCGCAGGTATGGCACGTAGATGGAGGTCTCGACCTGTGAGAAGGTGATCTTCGGCCAGAGCGGGGTGAAGTAGTTGACGATATTCCAGAGGATGAGGGAGAACGGGACGAGCGCGCCGTACCAGAACAGGCGCGATTGCATCACCTTCGGCCAGCCACTCCCTTCGCCGGAACCCTCGACGAGGGAGAGGGTGATCTCCGCCTGCGGGAAGGTGATCTTCTCGTGATCGAACCACTGTTTCCTCAAGATCGCCGTCATCCCGGCGCAGACCAGGAGGAACGCGATGAAGAACGACCACCACCAGAACAGGGGGACGAACCACACTCCCGACGGGATGTGCCGGCCCGGCGGCAGACCAACGTAGAAGTAGGTCATCTCCCGGTTGAGGTTCGTCGGAACGACCCATGAGTTGAGGTGGGGAAGGATGAACTCGTCGTACCGGTTCTCCGGCGAGGCGAGATAGTACGGCGAGGAGATTATGCTGAGGAACAGGCCCATCATGCCGATGTGATACACCATGAGGCCAGCAAACCCCATGATGAACATGAAGACCATCTCCGGCACGCTGATGCGCCACTCCGGTTTGAACCGGGCAAGGATGAAGTTGAGCGGGACGAGGATTACGACGAGCGTGGCAAGCGCGCCGACGGGAAGCTCGCCGTGGAACAGTTCCACGCTGAACATGCGGTACTCGGAGTACGGCGTCAGCATGCCGAGGAGCGCCATGAGGATGGTTCCGCCGATGACCGAGCGCGGGGTGACGGGTCTGCGGGTCGATGCGTCCGCCGGCGCGTGGCGGAGCGAGGCATCGAATGGGCCGGCTATCACCTCCCGCGCTGTGCTCATCGACCCGTCTCCCTGTCCCCACCCGGATAGCCTAAGGCAACGGCACGAGACGGAGCGCGTTCCCCGACATGATCGCGTTCCAGACGTTTTCCGGCAGCTCAAGGGACCGAAGGTACGTCATGAGGACGTCGTCGAAGTAGTCACGTGCGAACAGGAGCCGCTCATGGTAGTCGATGAGGAACCGCCGGCCCCACTCGCGGTCGCGGCTGATCGCGGTGAGGGCAGACCCTGCGGACAGGTCGGCATAGAGGTTCGGATACGCGTCGAAGAGCGGTCTCAGGCGTCCGCCCGGCTTCACCGGCCCCGTCGGGTAGGCGTTCGGGTCGGAATCGGCGTCGCCGGAGACCTCTCTCCAGAACCCCGGGGCGTGGCCGAGGAAGACCGTGTCCGGGCACTGCTGGAGCGCACGTTCGAGGTTCGTGATGTCCCCGGCGTACCACCACTGCACGGGTTTGGTCGGATCATTCGGGGGCAGGTAGGGAACGTCAATGTGAACGGTGACGGGCAGACCGAGTTCGCCGCAGACGCGGTAGAGGCGGATCGCGTCGGGGTCATCGAAGAGCGCGCGGAACTTATGCTCGCCGGAGACGCGCACGCCCTGCTTGGCCGCCGCTCTCAGCTTCTCAATGGCGTGCGGCATCTTCGGGTTCGGCGCGTAGCCCGCCACGAAGCGGTTCGGATGCCGCTCGCACGCCTCCCAGATCGCTTCGAGCGGCATGCCGATGTACGGGAGCATGAACGATTTGTCGTAGCCGTGATCGTACATACCTTCCGCAACTTCCCAGCTCAGAAGCCAGGCCACGTCGATCCCGTGCTCGTCCATGTTCTCAACGAGCTTCTCGGGATCGTAGCCGTACCAGTACACGTGCATGTGTGCGTCGATGACCATGTGTCCTCATCCCCACCGGAGAGCTTCCACGGATGATGCGCGGCTTGACGGGCCTGTCCCGCCTTCGAACACGAAGATGATACGCGCCCACGTGCCGCAACCGCCAACCCCCTCGTGGACCGTCAGCATTGTGTTGATGGGTTTTCGGGCAGACAAGAATGCCCGCCGCACCAACGGGATGTCCTGGTGGGGCAGGCATTCCTGCGCGCCCGATCCTTCATCACACCATTGAGGAGCCACTGACGCTTCCTTCCGCAAAGCGTGATAACGAATGGGCGGTACAGCGTTGACAACTGGCCAGCTACCTATGACGACAGGTAGGCCCGACGCTCCTGTCCGGCCCGGTCCGTGCGCGAGAGGAGTGCCCCGCCGATCACCGGGTGGATCGTTGCGCTCGATCCTGCAAGGAAGCACTAGAGGAGGAAGCGCGCTGCGTCCCGACCCGTCCGCCCGGCACGGTCTCTTGCGCATGTCCCGTCGGACACCCTATACTTCTGCGGTCATTGTCAGCCGGACCTTCCGCGCGATGGACGCGGCGTACACCTCCAGCGCATGACACGAGTGTACGGGCAGCCGCCCGGTGCGACTGCAAGGCCGACGGCGATGCTCGGAGGCGTTGGAACCAGCCGCGTTCCGACGGGTTAGAACCGTGAGGCCGACCGATGGGGTTCAGGAGGCCACCGAATGCACATCGGTTATCTGAGCAACTGCTTCCGTCCTGCGACGATCGCCGAAGCCGTCCGACAGGCGACGGAGAACGGGTTCGCCAACCTCGAAGTGGGTCCGACGGTCGCACTCGAGCGGATCGCGTTCACGAACGTCGTGACAGAGCGCAAGGTGACGGTTGGCGCCCTCATCTACTGCCGGAACGTGCTCGACAAGGACCCGGTGCGCAGGCAGGAGTGCCGACAGGCCCTCGAGGCGCGGATCCAGCTTGCCGGTGAGCTCAAGATCCCGGTCGTGACCACGTTCACCGGCAAGCTGGTCGGTGCGTCGCAAGAGGAGAACGATGCGGCGTTTCTCGAGTGCTTCGGTCCCCTCTGTGAGAAGGCGACATCGCTGGGCATCAAGATCGCCTTCGAGAACTGCTTTTCCGATGCGAACATGGCTTCAACGCCGGAGGAATGGAGGCACGTCTTCTCACTTCTGCCTTCTCCGGCGCTCGGACTATGTTATGACCCTTCCCATGCGATGCGGCAGCTCATCGACCCCTATGAGCCAATGAAGGAGTTCGCGTCGCGGATCGCGTACGTCCACGCGAAGGACACGGAACTCATCCGGAATCGCATGAACGAGGGGGGCATTCACGGTAAGGGCTGGTGGCGCTTCCGCCTGCCGGGGCTCGGCGACCTGAACTGGGTGCGCTGGCTCACCCGGTTGCGCGATGTGGGATACGACGGTCTGTTGAGCATCGAGCACGAAGACCAGCACTGGGTGGGTTCACCTGAGATCGTGGCGGCGGGGCTGCGTTTCGCCAAGACCTACCTCGAAGCGTGCCTTGACGAGGTGAGTCGGACCTGACGAGGGATTCGGAGGTCCCGTTCGTGGCCTGTTCCAGCCCCCCAACCGATGCCGGGAGACGTCCTCTCGCCCGCCGTCGTCCCGGCACTCGGCAGGCTGGCTCAACGGACGCCGCGAGGGACCGTGAGCTCCCGGAAATCCCCCCGCCGTGATGGACCATCCCTCGGGTGCCCTCGCCGCTGTCGTTCCGGCATGACGCTGCCATTGTGGCAGGAATGAATCTGCCATAATGGCCCTTCCCCTGCCGCATCCGCCCGGAGGACCGTACGGCACGATCATTGCGCTCTGTTGTCGCGCGATCTGGACCTCCCGCGTGGCGGGCGTACCGGTAGTCTGTTTCCGTCGTGCACCGGCAATCCCGAATCGCGGTGGTCATGCCCGCCACGGACACGAGGGTGGTCCGAGGTCGCAACCGAGGTCCTACGAAGGAGAACCGTGTGACCGATAGGGAAGGAGAGGAGTTGCGAGCGGCGGACCGGGCGCAGGAGACCAAGCCCGATCCGACAGGCGAAGCCAAGGCAGCCGAGGAACCTGCGGTGGTCGCCACGGATACGGAGGTCGCTTTCGCCGAGCAGGAGACCGACGAGACGCAGGCGCAGGTCCTCGCGGCCCGGGCGGAGGCGGAGGACTACCGGGATCGCTGGCTTCGTGCGGCTGCGGAACTAGAGAATCTCCGTCGCCGCACTGCTCGCGAGTACGCGGAGCAGACCATGCGGGCGAGTGAGCGCGTCCTTCGGCAGATCCTCGAACCAGTCGACAATCTGGAGCGCGCGATCAGGGCGGCGAGACAGGAGAACGGACCCACCGACGACACCTCGGGAGTTCTGGCGGGGCTTTTGCAGGGGATAGAAATGGTCTACGGGCAGTGCATGGCGCTCCTCGAGCGCGAGAACGTCAGACCGATGGAATCGGTCGGCAAGCCGTTCGACGCGAGCATCCACGATGCCATCATGACGGTCGAACGCGCCGACCAGCCGCCGAACACCGTCGTAGAGGAAGTGGAGCGCGGCTACTGGCTCGGAGATCGGGTGCTCCGTCACGCAAAGGTGGTCGTGAGCAAGGCTCCGCCGGAGCGGCAGGCGGAGGACGAGCGTACCCCGGAGGCCGGTGAGCAATAGAGCGAATGCGGACACGATACGAACGGATCTCACGTCGCACAGACGGCGCAGGAAGGTGATAGCGATGGGAAAGATCATCGGAATCGATCTCGGGACGACGAACAGCTGTGTGGCCGTGATGGAAGGCAACCAGCCCGTCGTCATCACGAACGCCGAGGGCGGGCGAACGACGCCTTCGATTGTTGGATTCACGGGGGACGAGGAACGCCTCGTCGGTGAGAGCGCCAAGCGGCAAATGATTACGAACCCCGAGAACACGATCTTCTCGATCAAGCGCTTCATGGGGCGCAGGCACGAGGAGGTCGCCTCGGAGGAGAGAATCGTCCCGTACAAGGTGACGCACGCTGCCAACGGCGACGTGCGAGTTGTTGCGGGTGGCAAGGAACACGCGCCCCCTGAGGTCTCCGCGATGATCCTCGTGTACCTCAAACGAGTCGCGGAGGACTACCTCGGCACCGAGGTCAAAGAGGCAGTGATCACCGTACCGGCGTACTTCAACGACTCTCAACGGCAGGCGACGAAGGATGCCGGGGTCATCGCCGGTCTCGACGTGAAGCGCATCATCAACGAGCCGACAGCCGCGAGCCTCGCCTATGGCCTCGACAAGAAGAAAAACGAGAAGATCGCCGTGTTCGACCTCGGCGGCGGCACATTCGATATCTCGACACTGGAAGTCGGCGACGGGGTCTTCGAGGTCCTCTCCACGAACGGCGACACGCACCTCGGCGGAGACGACTTCGATAAGCGGCTCATGGACTGGATGGCCGACGAGTTCCTCAAGAAGGAAGGTATTGACCTTCGGAAGGACAAGACCGCGCTCCAGCGCCTGCGCGACGCTGCAGAGAAGGCGAAGGTCGAGCTTTCCTCTTCGACTCAGACCGTCATCAACCTCCCGTTCATCGCAGAAGGCCCTAAACACCTTGAGATGACGCTCAATCGCGCGAAGTTCGATGCCCTCACTCGCGACCTTGTCGAACGGACCGTCGGCCCGTGCAGGCAGGCATTGAAGGATGCTGGGATCTCCGCTTCAGACATTGACGAGGTGATTCTGGTCGGTGGCTCCACCCGGACACCATCCGTGCAGGCGAAGGTCAGGGAGCTGTTCGAGAAGGAGCCGAACAAAAGCGTCAACCCGGACGAAGCGGTTGCTGTCGGCGCTGCCATTCAAGCCGCGGTGCTTGCCGGGGAGGTGAAAGACGTTCTGCTGCTCGATGTGACGCCGCTGACGCTCGGCATCGAGACGCTCGGAGGCGTCATGACCCCGCTCATCGAGCGCAACACCACGATCCCGACGCGGAAGAGCCAGATTTTCTCCACGGCGTCGGACAGCCAGACCTCGGTGCGCGTACATGTCCTCCAGGGCGAACGCGCGATGGCGGTCGAGAACCGCACGCTTGCGACGTTCGACCTCGTGGGCATCCCGCCTGCACCGCGCGGGATTCCGCAGATCGAGGTGACGTTCGACATCGATGCCAACGGTATCGTGCACGTCTCCGCGAAGGACCTCGGCACCGGCAAGGAGCAGAAGATCAAGGTCGAAGTGTCGAGCGGGCTCTCGAAGGAAGAGGTCGACCGGATGGTCAAGGACGCCGACGCGCACCGGGACGAGGACCAGAAGAAGCGCGAACTCATCGAACTGCGCAATCAGGCCGACTCGTTCGTGTACCAGGCAGAGCGCAACCTGAAGGAGTACGGCGAGAAGGTTGCCGCGAGCGAGCGTCAGGCCATCGAGAAGGCCATTGAGGAAGTCAAGGGCGTTCAGAACGGCTCCGACGCGGAGGCGATCCGGAGAGCCATTGACAACCTCCAGAAGGCCCTCATGAAGCTGGGCGAGGTGATGTACCAGCAGGCCAGCGCACGTCAGGCTGGTGAGCAGCAAGCCGAGACGGCCGCCGGAAAGCCCTCCGAGGGCGGTACGGTGGACGCCGAATACGACGTTGTGGACGAAGACAAGAAGACGTGAGCACCCGCGTTCCGCCCGTCCGGGTTCGATGGATAGTGGTCGAGGGAACGAAACCGGTTCGTTCCCTCTTTGTTCTCATTCCTGATAACGGTAGTACTCAGATGGTGTCATACCCGCGTCACGTCGCTGACTCTCATGGATAGGCTCACCCATGGCAACTGCTGCGAAGCGGGACTATTACGAAGTCCTCGGCATTGATCGGAACGCGGACCTCAACGCGATCAAGAAGGCGTACCGGAAGCTCGCCCTGAAGTATCATCCGGATAGGAACGCCGGCGACAAGGGCGCCGAGGAGAAGTTCAAGGAACTCGCCGAAGCGTACGAGGTGCTGAGCGACGCCGAGAAGCGCCAGCGCTATGACCGATTCGGCCATCAGGGAGTGCAGGACCAGTTCGGTCAGGGCGGCTTCACGTGGCAGGACTTCACCCACGCCAGCGAGTTCGAGGACATCTTCTCCTCGTTCTTCGGCGGCGGGCTCGAGGAGTTGTTCGGCGGCAGGCGTACACGGCGGCGCGGTGGACCGCCGCAGGGCTCCGACATCCGCATCTCCCTGCGGCTGACGCTCGAAGAGATCGCGAAGGGCATCGAGAAGAAGATCCGTCTCAGGCGCGTGCAGGCGAAGTGCCCGACGTGCCACGGAAGCGGCGGCAAGGATGGTGCTCAGCCAGTGACATGTCCCCAGTGCGGTGGGAGCGGTCAGGTCAGGCGGATGGCAGGCGGGTTCTTCAACCTTGTCACGGTCACGACGTGCGATCGGTGCGCAGGCGTGGGGCGGATCACCACCGAACCATGCCTGCGATGCGGCGGCTCCGGGATGGTGGAGGACGAGCGAACCGTGTCAGTCAAGATACCGACTGGAGTGGCTAACGGCACGACGATGCGGCTGCGCGGACAGGGGAACGCAGGACCACAGGGAGGTCCGCCGGGCGACCTCTTGATCGACATCATGGAGGAGGAACACACGCTGTTCACGCGGCAGGGAGACGACATCATCTACGACCTGCCGATCAGCTTCAGTCAGGCCGTTCTGGGCGACGAGATCGACGTGCCGACCCTCGACGGCACGGTGCGCCTCAAAATCCACGACGGCACGCAGTCGGGGAAGATCCTGAGGCTGCGCGGCAAGGGGGTTCCCCATCTGAACGAGTACGGTGCGGGTGACATGCTTGTGCGCGTCCACGTCTGGACACCGATCAAGCTTGACGCCGAGGAGCGCAGGCTCTTCCAGGAGCTCCGTGAGATGGAGCATGCTTCTTCCTCCGGCACGCCGCAGGGCGGCAAGAGCTTCTTCCATCAGATCAGAGACATCTTCAGAGACTGACGCGCTTTCGCCACTCTCCTCCGTGCGAGCATGCCTTGCCCGCACGTTCATCATACATGGGGCGGCTCGACGGACCTTCGCAGTTCCCGGACCGCCCCTTTCCGTGCATCGCCCGACAGGAGCGTCGGACCTACCCATCCCTCAGGACCTGGTACCGCACCGGCACACCATCAACGCAGTGCCGATGGCCGGGGTAGGCGGGAAGCCGTCGTTTCCATGTAGATGGTCGGGAGTCTTGCTCGCTCTCTCGATTCGATGATCCGATTGAAGTCGAGGGGCGAGGCAAAGCGTGTCCCGTTCGGGGAGTGGTCCGGAACCGCGCGCCGTGATGTCACGCCGGATTCCCCCGCAATCGCAGACCGGACGCCCTCTGTGACGCGCTCGGCAGGGAGGTGGGGACGGCCGCACACCAAAAGGAGACCATCATGCTCACCATTCGCGACGTTCGGGTCATCGTGACCGCTCCGGCGGGGACCGATCTCGTCATCGTCAAGCTCGAGACCTCGGAGCCGGGCCTCTACGGCCTTGGGTGCGCCACGTTCACCCAACGCGCCCTGGCAGTCAAGGTGGCGATCGAGGAGTACCTCAAGCCGCTCGTGATCGGACGGGACGCCGACCGGATCGAGGAACTGTTCAATCTCATGATGGTGAACGCCTACTGGCGGAACGGGCCGGTCGTCAACAACGCCATCTCCGGCATCGAGATGGCGCTCTGGGACATCAAGGGCAAGCGCGCCGGGATGCCTCTGTACGACCTGCTCGGCGGCAAGATGCGCGAGGCGGCGGCGGTCTACCGTCCCGCAGACGGACGCGAACCGAAGGAGATCGAAGACAACGTTCGCCGCTACATGGAGCAGGGGGTCCGACACGTGCGCGTGCAATGCGGCGGCTACGGCGGATTCCGGCGGGATGACGCGAAGCCGGAGGGCGCGCTCGAAGGAGCGTACTACGACCCTCGCCGCTACAGGCGGGACGCGATCAAGGCCATCGAGCATATGCGCGTCCACATCGGCGACGAGGTGGAATTGCTCCACGACGTGCACGAACGGCTCAAGCCCGCCGAGGCGGTGGAGTTTGCGAAGGAACTGGAGAAATACCGCCTGTTTTTCCTCGAAGACCTCCTCGCCCCGGAAGACATCGAGTGGTTCGAGAACGTCCGCGCCGTCTGCACGACGCCGCTGGCGATGGGTGAGCTGTTCACCCATCCCCGCGAGTGGACGCCCCTCATCGCCCGGAGGCAGATTGACTTCGTCCGGATGCACATCAGCGACATGGGCGGACTCATCCCGGCGCGGAAGGTGGCGACGATGGCCGAGGCCTTCGGCGTCCGCACTGCATGGCACCAACGACGTGTCCCCGGTGGGCCATGCACTCAACGTCCACCTCGACCTCGTGCTCCCGAACTTCGGCATTCAGGAGTTCCCGGGCTTCCCCGAGAAGTCGTTCGAGGTGTTCATCGGCTGCCCGGAACTGCGGAACGGCTACCTCTACCTGAACGGCAAGCCCGGCCTCGGTATAGACATAGATGAGACGGCGGCGGCGAAGTACCCACACCAGGAGAGGTCTTCCGCCGGGTACCAAACCCGCCTGCCGGACGGCGCAATCGTGAGACCGTGACCGACGGCCCAGGACGGCGCTCGGAGGTGTGCCATGGTGCGCACCCCGCCATGACGAACGGGACTGGAGACGGGACTCCGCGCGGCGCGCCGGGACAGCACCCATGCGGCTTCACAGGTCTGCCGCCCGCTCTCGGCATGACACGAATGCCATCGTCGGACTCCGCTCGGTGCAGCGGTTCACCGGAGGGGTGCTCGCCCGGCAGCGGGAGAACATTCGTTCGGTTCCGCCGTTCAGGGGCAGTATACGTCATGCTTCGGAGTTTTCGTACCTTCTGCACCTCGCTCGGTTCTGTCCTCGGAGGAGAGCAACATGCCGAAGATCCGTTCCGCACGTCTCGAACGACTGCCGCCCTATCTGTTCGGGCGCATCAACGAGATGAAACTCAAACTCCGGCAGCAGGGGGTCGATGTCATTGATCTTGCCATGGGCAACCCGGACCGGCCCACGCCGCCGCACATCGTCGAGAAGCTCTGCGAGGTCGCCCACGACGGGAAGGCGCATCGTTACTCCGCCTCGAAAGGGATCAAAGGACTCCTCAAAGCCATTGCGCGGTACTACGACCGAAGGTTCGGCGTCGGCCTCGATTGGGAGACGGAGGTCGTCGCCACCATCGGCTCGAAGGAGGGCATCGGCCATCTCGTCCTCGCGCTCATGGACCCCGGCGACCTCGCCCTCGTGCCGAACCCGACGTATCCGATCCACATCTACAGCGTCGCCATGGCGGGCGGCAACGTCGTCACCATCCCGTTGCGGGAGGAGCAGAACTTCGTGCCGGACATGGCGTACATCACGCGGGAGATCTGGCCGAAGCCGAAGCTCATCACGCTCAACTTCCCCCACAATCCGACGACGGCGACCGTGAGCCTCGACTTCTTCCAGCACGTGGTGGATTTCGCACGGAAGAACGACATCATCGTGATCCACGACATGGCGTACTCCGAGATCACCTTCGATGGGTACGAGAGTCCGTCGTTCCTTCAGACGAAGGGCGCGACGGACGTCGGGGTCGAGTTCTTCACCCTCTCCAAGTCGTACAACATGGCTGGCTGGCGCGTCGGCGCGTGCGTCGGGAATCGGGACGTGGTAGCGGCATTGGCGAAGATAAAGAGCTACTACGACTACGGCATGTTCACGCCGATACAGGTTGCTGCCATCGCCGCGCTCGACGGGCCTCAAGACTGCGTGCGCGAGGCGGCGACAGTGTACCAGTCGCGCCGGGACGTGTTGTGCGACGGGTTGAACCGGATCGGCTGGCCGGTGAAGAAGCCGAAGGCGACGATGTTCACGTGGGCGCCGATCCCTGAACCGTACCGGCAGATGGGCAGCCTCGACTTCAGCCTCATGCTCATGGAAAAGGCGGAAGTCGCCGTCGCGCCGGGCATCGGCTTCGGCGATCTCGGCGAGGGATATGTCCGGATCGCCATGGTGGAGAACGAGCATCGGCTCCGTCAGGCGGTCCGAAACATCCGCAG
>Ga0315282_10014391_pt1 | contig 11789 bp, 6 predicted proteins | sample YL17G07_20_MG_FD_203693 | JGI IMG/M metagenome (GOLD analysis project Ga0315282, IMG submission 203693) | Sediment microbial communities from Yellowstone Lake, YNP, Wyoming, USA - YL17G07_20 | ecosystem: Environmental > Aquatic > Freshwater > Lake > Sediment | place: USA: Wyoming | collected... | reverse complement strand
TATTAAAAAGGGAATTCAAAATAACATACTGTTGTTCGATATGGTATGCTGAGAGAACATTAAGTATACGATACCAGTTGCTCTCAATGGGAACGATCTTTTTCACCTGATCAATGGTCTGTTTGAGAATTTTTATACGGGGATCGAGACGAGCGATCTGCATCATGATCCGTTGATTATTATATCCCGCAAATACCTCATCTCCACCTTCTCCTGCTAAAATGACGGTCACGTATCTTTTTGCCTCTTCTGAAATCACGAGCATTGGCAGAGTTGCGGCATCGCCAATCGGCTCGTCAAGATGCCACACCATTTTTGGCAGGAGAGACAAATGGTGATCGCCCACCATGAACTCGTGGTGATCCGTTCCAAATTGTTCCGAGATCATCTTGGCATAGGGTAATTCAGAATCATTAGCGGATTCAAAACCAACAGAAAATGTCTTGATATCGTCAGACTTCTCACTCATCAATGCGACAACACTAGCAGAATCAAGACCCCCACTCAAAAACACTCCAAGCGGGACATCACTTATCTGTCGTGATTCGACACAATTTGATAACAATTCCCGGAGTTCACGAATTAAAAAATCCTCGGATTTTTCCGTTTTTCTTTCAGAAATATCCCAGTATTGTTTGGTTTCGATGGATCCATCTCTCAACAGGAGAATGTGACCCGGGAGTAATTTTTTTATTCCCTTAAAAATGGTTTGAGCTCCCGGATTGTAACGAAATGAAAAATATTCATGAAATGCAACAGGATCAACCTCCCGGGGTATCGTGCGATCTGCAAGGATTGCCTTGATTTCAGATGCAAAAATAAATTTCTTGCCGTCGAACAGATAATAGATAGGTTTAACTCCGACACGATCACGTGCTAAAAACAGGATCTTTTTTATGCTGTCATAGAGAGCGAATGCGAACATGCCATTGAACTGCTGAACACAATCGATCCCGTATTCCTCGTATGCATGGACAATTACTTCCGTGTCAGTATGGGTAGAAAATACATGCCCGTTTCTTTCGAGGCTTTCTCTTAGTTGTTGGAAATTGTAAATTTCGCCATTAAAAATAACATGAATCGATTCATCTTCATTGTGGATTGGTTGCCTGCCGGATTCGAGATCAATTATTTTGAGGCGTTGATGACCAAGTGCAACTAAGTTATCAATGAATTGCCCGGATTCATCCGGACCACGGTGTTGAATGGTGTTCATCATCCTTTGTAATAGATGACGATCACTCCAGTTGAAACCGACAATCCCACACATAATGCATTCAACACGGTACAGATTGGATCTTACCTGTTCAGGTAAAATATTCGATTATCTCTCTTGGTCTGCCATGTAATTTCTTTTCATTGTTTGCAATATAAGTATTGTAAACGGCAGAAAAAAACAAACAATTTGACCTTGGTGAGGATAACACAACTCATAATAAATAATGTTACCTGGAGTGCTCGATAACCGTCTCGTACAACTTCAGTGTTTTTTTAACCGTATCTTCCCAGGAATGCCCCTGCTTAATTTTTTCCCGCCCATAGTATCCCATGGCATCTGCAAGCGTTGAATCCTTCAGAATCGTAATCATGGCATCTGCAAGCGCTTGAGGATCTTTTGGAGAAACCACCAACCCTGCACCATCAACAATATCTTGGAGATGCGGCAGATCGGTTGTGATAACCGGGATTCCACATGCCATGGCTTCGAGTAATGTCCTTGGCACTCCCTCCATGAGGCTGGGCAATACAACCACGTCAGACTGGTTGTAAATGTGGGGAAGTTCTGCATTGTTTAGATAATCGATAAGCGTGACTGATGATTGGAGGTGCAGTTTTTTGATCTTTGCCTCAATTACTGCCTTTCCCGGTCCATCCCCAACGAGAACAAGGCGCGCAGAGGGAATCTTTTCCTGAACACGGAAAAATGCTTCGATGAGATAGTCCACTCCTTTTCCCGGGACATATCGCCCAACCCAGACAATCTGTTTACGCGCGTTTGGTTTTTTGGCAGCGATAGGAGCAAAAAGATTGGTATCAACGCCGTTATGAATAACCGATATCTTCCTTGGATCTATGCCGAGTTTTTCAATTTTTTCTTTTTCAACTTCGGTATAGCAGATAATGTGGTCTGCAATATGGAATGTTGCGGTAGAAAACGTGTATTTATAGAGGGTATTCAGCCATGCTGGTGTACTAGCAGAAATAAGCCCGTGGTTAGTGATAATAAGGGGAGCGGAATGTAACAATCGTGCGAATACACAGATATTTGTAGAAAAAAACAGGTGGGAATGAGCGTGGATGATGTCAAATGTTTTTTTTCTTTTGAGGATTTCCATAACTAATCCCGGTGCATAAGAATTCCCGCAAAGGGTAAAATACGAGGGAAATCTGATAATCGTATACCCATTGACTGATTCATTTTTTGGATAGTTGTTGTAATTCAGGGTAAAAACCGTTACATCCTGTCCCAGTTTCGCTTGTCCGGTTGACATCTGATGCGCATGGATCCCGATTCCTCCCACAACAGCGGGATACAGATCACTGACAACGCGAAGGATCTTCATGGCACATCACAGATTGGGATATTTTGAGCATGAGTACTGTTGCATATTTTTTGCTGGGGTATCAGTTAATGGTATCATTTGCTGGCGAATACGATGAAAGTCATTTCGTGACTCCCTTTTTCCGATCTGGGAAATGCGATCGGTTATTCTATGTGTGCGGATCGTCTAAATGCGGCAATATCCTCTCATTGGAATCCCCGGTGAACAGATAGTGGTCGAAACAACGGAATTTGGGCATCACCTAATGACACCGGTATAAGTTCTGGATTGCGGTACTGGAACCAGGCAATAGAATTACCGTCTTCTCACCCTTCACCAGATACTGAACCTATAAAAATATCTTATACGTATAATCTACTGCAATGTATCCCCAAAAACCGGAGCAGGACCCAGATGCCCGTCACGGCAGATTCGGATTGCCGTGGGATATGAAAATTGTACTGCTCTGGACTGCATTGTGCATTATAAGCATCTACACCCCCCTGCTCAACGAGTCATTTCTTCGGTTTATTCTGGCACTTCCCCTGATCCTGTTTATCCCGGGATATGTGCTGTTGGCTGCATTATTCCCGGACTCGGCAAATATCGATACAATTGAGCGAGTGGTGCTTTCCATTGGTACCAGTATCGTCATCACTCCGTTGATCGGTCTGTGCCTGAATTTTACTTCTTGGGGAATACGATTGGATCCCATCCTTTTTTCCCTCACTGGATTTATTATCGCGCTTGTTATTATCGCTGGGATACGCCGGTTCCATACCCCTGAGGGATTGCAGTATACTCTTCCTGTACCGGAAATTACACAGGCTGTGCATAATAAATGGGCCTCACGAAATCGATCAAAGAGAGATCGAATCCTGTTCTTTACAGGTATTTTCGCAATTGCTTTGTTAGTCTTTTCCGTGGTTCTTGTTGTTACCCTGCCAAAACCCGGTGAAAAATTCTCGGAATTTTATATCCTCGGTGCGAATCGGACTGCAGATTCGTATCCCATGAATATTATCTCGGAAATCCCGTATCCGATGTATGTCGGCATCAGCAATCATGAATTCCGGACGGTCAATTACTCGGTTGAGATCTATCTTGAATCGATCTCGGAAAATGAAGAGATAAATAAGCTGACCCAGCCTGAGATGCTGCTTGTTGGGACATATTCCGTCACGCTCAATTATAATGAAACCTCGATCATTCCATTCGACTTAATCGTCCCTGATGCGAATTACAATCGTGTGAATTTTCTACTTTTCGATGGTACACCGCCGGGTTCAGAAGTTACCGGACTCAACCGCGTGAATGCAAGTTACCGAGACCTTCACCTCTGGTTGAACAGGCCCTTGCCAGTAAAACAATTTCTTCTTCTTGAACAAAACCAAACCTCCGAATCATTTCCTGAAGTGATACCTCACGATAACGAGGTCTTGCCGACCACACAATTTCTTCTTCTTGGACAAAACCAAACTTCCGAATCATTTCCTGAAGTGATAACTCCAGATAGTTCGCGTTTAATGTATGTCGGCATCGGCAATCATGAATTCCGGACTGTCAATTACTCGGTTGAGATCTATCTTGAACCGAAACCGGCAAATAATATGATAAATGCGTCAACCCAGCCTGAGATGCTGCTTGTCGGGACATATTCCGTCACGCTCAATCATAATAAAACCTCGATCATTCCTTTTGACTTAATCGTCCCTGACACGAGGTATAATGGTATGAATTTTCTGCTTTTCAAGGAGAGGTCTCCCGATTCTGATATTACCGGACTCAACCGCGTGAATGCAAGTTATCAAAACCTTCACCTCCGGTTCAACGTGACCTCGCCAATAACACAATTTTATATTCTTGAACAAAACGAAACCGCGCCAACTTTACAATTTTTTATTCAAAACCAAACCTCCGAATCATTTCCTGAAGCTAGACTGATCAATGATCCGCCTTTTATGTATATTGTGATTGAAAATCATGAGGTCCGGATGGTCAATTATAGTGTCGAAGTATACCTGAAACCTAAATCAATGAACCGGGATGATTCAACTATAATTCCCTCGAGAGAGATCCCTCTAAAGAATTATACGGTTGTGCTTAACCATAATGAGATTTCGGAAATGCCCTTAAAAATTCGTTTTCCGAATCCCGGGAGTTACCAAATTGACTTCCTTCTCTTCAACGAAAACGGTGTCAAACAGAAGCTTTCGGGGATTGATCGATTAGACGCAAGTTACCGAAACTGTCACCTCTGGTTCAACGTGACACCACTGATTAATACCACTACGATCCGGTAATTCCGGAGATTCACAAATGAAGACGTTTTCGATAACACCGATCGTTTTACAAATCGTATCAGTACTCGGTGCAGGGATTTCTCTTTTTACATCGCGGTATTACTCGATTGCGCTGATACCAGCCATCCTCCTTTTGGGAATCGCAGTTTTTCTTGCGGGGTACTCACGGTACAGACTGTTTAGCCTCCTCCTGATCGGTATATTCACCTCGTTAATCCTGTCATTACGGTTTGACTATCTCACATGGGGTGACCCATGGTTTGAATATGCGATGATTCAAAGGATCCTTGCTTATCAGTCCCTTGACCCCTCGGTATATCCATCTCAACTTCCGGTGATCCATGTGGTCATAAGCACACTCTCCCTTTTTTCCGGGATGAATCCCTTGGATTTACTTAAATATATCATCCCCCCGCTTTCTGTCATCGGATTATATGCAGTCTACCGGTTTACAAAAAATATATCCTCCGCAGAGACTGCCTTCTTTGCAGGACTCCTCCTCCTCTGCGGCACACCGTACCTGCACTGGACAACTCAGGGGGTACGCGAGACTGTGGGGATTGCATTGTTCGTTCTGGCGCTCTATGTATCCTTCACCGCGATGGAATCCCATAAAAAAAGATATCTCTTCATCTCAATTCTGCTGATCGGCGGGCTGGTTCTCACCCATGACTTATCCTCGGTGATGTTTCTACTGGTCTGGATCACCATGTCCCTGACATTCCTTTACCTAATCTGTGATAGGGACAGGATTCGGATGACCGGCATGTTCTCGCTCCTCATCGCATCGACCGCAGTTATTTTTATCGTAGCCTGGGGGTTCGGGAGGTCAACATTTGGTTATGGTGGATTCATCGGTTTGATGAATACCATTTTTCATTCAGAATACGGCATCCTTCTCTTCCTTGTAAGTCTTATCATTCTTTACCTTATCCCATTGAAAATACCGGATAAGATCCTGTTGCTGCGATTACTGGTACACAAAATTCTTATGAGGAGAAATATGCTCTATTCAGTTTTTATCACAGTTAGTGTCATGAGCTGTATTGTCGTACTCAATTTTGTTCTGGGCAAGTCCAGCTTCACCCTCTCGTATCCCCTGCCAATGCTGTTTAATGGTGCCTGCATGATTGTGCTCTCCCTTATCGGACTATATTATTTCCTTGAGACTGACCGGCTCCATGTCCTTGCATGGACTGCAGCACTCACCCTGATCCTTGTTTTATCCATGAGCAACATCGTGCCATTTGTTGATCCACTCAGGTTCATGGAATTTATCTATATCCCCCTTGCCATAATCGCAGCATTTGGGATAACCCGTATCGCAGGATTACCTTGGATCTCAAAACTATTTCCGCTCGTTCTCGCAGTATTTGTCGTCATAAGCATTATCACATCATTCCCATCAGTTGTATTCCTGGGGAAATCCTTTGAGCCGGGACATCCGCTATCGGATGCACGGGGATGGGTAATTCAGCACCAATCCTCAGAAATTTATGCAATTTCCTGGCTGAATCATTCACATGTAAGGGGAGTTATCGAAACCGATACCTATATAAGATATGCTGCACGCGGGATACTCTTTAAGGATCCTCCTATTATCCAAGCTGACCTACCATTCATGAGAGTTGGGAGTTATCCTCAAAGTTCAGATGCCAACGCGCAACAGCATTATCTGCTCATTCTCTCAAGGATGACAAAATTTCTGGAATTTAGTGCACAATGGCTGAAAGATAGGACACCGATCAGTGATATGGATGTTAGAAAAATCAACGAAGAATGCAATATATTGTATGAAAACGGGGATGCGGAAATATTTTCTTTCTCAACTCCGTAAAAATATGAGCCCCGTGTTCCCATTTAGGATGAAATAACATTTTAGACTAAACGGTAATTTATTTTGCTCACCTCGGTGGTATTAATAGTAATAAATTCTTAAATCAGCTACTGTAATGTTTCGCCCCTCAAAAAAATTTATTAGTCGTCTTCTTATAGGTATTATTCTGGTAATTTTATTATTTTTATTTGTATCCCCGTCAGCAGTACTCCAGTCCCTGCAATCGATCCATCCGATCTTTCTTGTCGGCGCAATTATGATTTATGCGGTAACATTCCTCATTCTTACCACTCGATGGAGAATCATTGTAGCGCACATGGATGTAAATATCCCGTTTGGTGAGGCATACCAGGCATTCGTCGGAGGTGTCCTGTATTCGGATTTTACCCCGGGGCGCATTGGGGATTTCACCCGGGCAGTTCTTGTAAAAGACAGGATTGGCATCCATAAAGGAACGGTATCCGTTCTGGTAGACCGGTACATTGACATTATCGTCCTGACTGGTTTGGGTATTTCAGCTCTTATCATTTACTCATCCCGTTTTGGATCGATCCTGCCCCTCTTTGCCATTATTATTCTCGTGGCACTTTTTACAGTTGTCACGATTGTGTTCCTGCAAAAATCCTGGATATTTTCCCTATGGCAGAAGATCCCATTTTTAAATATCCCGGAATTTGCCAGATGTCTTCAAAATGCGCTCTTGGAATTCCGGAACTGGAAAAAAGTAATTGCTGAAGGTTTTCTACTGACAGTACTCGCGTGGATCACCCATGCCCTTCGAATCATTCTGATCGCGATGAGTCTGGGATATTTGCTCCCGCTTCCGGATCTCTTCCTGATACTTCCCCTGATCAGCGCACTCTCGCTCATTCCGGTAACGATATCCGGTCTCGGGCTCGTTGAAGGGGGGCTGATGGCAGTTATTGCGGGGTATGGGGTTCCCCTCTCTATCGCTCTCTCGATCGCAGTACTCGACCGGGGGCTTACCATGCTGTTTCATTTTGCTGTCGGAGGACGGTATGCGGTGAAAAAGATTCTGTAATTATAGGTATAAAGGGGTTATTGATTAGGATGGATCAGGTTATTCCATTAGGATTATTTGTCCGTTGTCATAATAGGAAGAAACTGCATCCAATTGTCGGAGTTGTTCATTATCAACTTTTACAAAGGAATGCTGCCCGTATTTTATCCCAACATTTACGATGCCAGTTTTCAGGAGTGTCCGATCGAAAAACAGGTATGAATTCTCCGGTACGTTGTTAATGTCAATTTTTTCTTTGTTATTGATTGGCAAAGGTCGTTTCCCATTTTGAATGAAGGAGGTCTTCCATTCATCAAATGATACATCCTGACTTGTTCCATATAGCTTCGAGTATGCAATATCATCCCCCACAAAGGGACTTGTCTCGAACCCGTTGATGATACTGGCAAGAGAGAAAAAGGACATAAGGACCACAAGGATGCAGATGCATCCAACGATTATTAACCTGTTTTTGGAAGAAACTGAATGATGTAACCATATTATCCCTGCAGCTCCCAAAAATACCAGACAAAAAATTTGGAGGAAAGGGTACAAGCGATCCGGGAGCAAAAACACTTGGGTGAAGAGAATACCCAATCCCAATAAGATGGATAGGAAGATCCCATTAAGGATGGTAACGTCCCCAAACCAGGATCGTTTTTTGATATATGAACAAAAACCCAGTACAGCTACCAGCACTAGCAGGGATGAGCCCAGCGTATTTTCAAATAATGTGATGAGTGGAAGTCTGTCGTATCCAGTTGGGGGGACAGTGAGAGGAGGGGTGAGAGGGACAGGAGTAGCCGGAATAGAAATTACCGGTACGGGAGTAGCCGGAATAGAAATTACCGGTACGGGAGTAGCCGGAATAGAAATTACCGGTACGGGGAAGAATTTTCCTAGTATTAAATATATATTGTTGAAAGAAGGGCCAAGATAAGATGAAACCAACTGCACTGGAGTCATTTTTTGACTACTAGCCATAAGTAATGCGGCACTAATCACTAATATTAATAAAAACATAAAAATGGATTTACTTGGGAAAGAACGGTCTCTTTTTTGCAACAGTTGAACAATATCAAAAAAAAACAATGAGCACGTTGTAACAAACACAATAGCCGCCGAGAGATGGTGAGTGAGGGTTATCGCAACAGCACTGATTGCAAAGAGTACGTAAAATGCAGGCTTCTGAGATCGATAGGTAAAGAGAATTAAAGTGAAGCAAATGAGTGCAAATCCAAAATTGTATGCTGAGTGCTCGGGGTGTTCACCATACATCAGGTAATAATCAAGACATGTGAACAAGACGGCGGTAACGAGTCCAAACTGAAAATTCACAAATCGTTTTCCGATGATAAATACAAACAATACTCCAATTGCGATTAAAAAACTACCGAACAGGAGATAGATCGACAGAGGATTATACCCGGTCAATATTGCAATCTCTGATGCAAAAATATGGTGTACGGAAAAAATAACATAAAAATTGCTGTGAATCGGATTGCTTGCAAGATGCCCCGTATCGAGAATTGGCATAACAAAAACGGGGAAATGAAGACCGAGGTCCGGTAGTGATATACCGTAAATGTAAATCAGATTATTCGCAAAAACAACATTTATGGATACCAATAACGCTTTGAGTATAATCCCATACTTCTGAATTTGCGTGCGGAAACTTAAAGTTTCAACTATTAAAATGCCGGCACAGAGGGAAATACACAGATAATATGCCACAGTTTTTGTATAATCTCCCCAAAAAAGCGAGAGAAGACTTGCTGAATAAATTATTACGAAAAGAATTGATAATACAACCGGAATCATTCCATTGATTCGAATCCTATTATTTTCTTCTCCTTCGAGATTGTCAGTTTCACATTCAGGAATCGGTTTGTTTATATTCTTGAAAATTAAAAAGAGGACTATTCCAATGTTTGCAAAGATTACTGAAAACAAAATACTAAAATAATGCAATATAAGGGTTAAAACCAGAATTAAAAGGAGCAATAGCCATACTAGATATATGAGTATGTCAAGTTTCGCAAATTTTGTAAAGATCTTTTCAAGAGTAAAATTTTTCATATTTAACCTTAAATTCTTGACTGTTTTGATGACGTCCCCTGCCGTTTAATTGATCTTCAACATTATCTTTGAAGATGAAAATATCTGAACAAATTTTGGTCTTCGGTTGAAGAATAATTTCGGTTTGGCATGAAATTTTTGATTGTACTATCTGGTTATCCAACTATTTTTTAGTTACAAAATCAATTAAGTATTTCGTTTCACTTGAAGGAGGAAATATCCATCTTCTTCTATAATTTTCTCGACCGGCCCCAAATCCAATTCTTCTGGTAGAAAAAACACACTATCTACAAAGATGTAGTCGATTGAATACATTTCAATTAATTTCCAGAGGGGTTTCTGGCGGGGAGTACCAAAAAAGATTTCAGAGAATTTTTCGTAGGCATGCGCACTAAAGGCATACAATACTTTTTTTCGGGTAAAATACGCAATCATAAAGGAAGTATCAATCGGTAGACACAGGATATTCTCCCCGGGAGCAGATCTCAGGTAAGAACAGATTTTAGTTATCCCTTTGCCGGGAGAAAGCCGGAGATATTTTGTAACAGAATAATAAAGACCGATAAACATTTCAAAAAGCAAAATTCCGATTATTCCAAAAAATAAAAGAGATACATACGGATTATCATAAAATTTATTAAAATAAATTGCTGCGAGAATAATTGTCGGAACGAGTGAATATTCCATGTAACGTAATCCTTCACCTAAAAATTTCACACTTTGAATATAACCAATTATTAAAGAGCTGATAACAATAATGCATGCCCATTCAAAAAAAAGTACTTCAGGAAATGAGGGGGGGCTATTAAAGACAAAAATCAAAATTATGATGAATATAAACCACATATTAGAACCAACGAATCGTAAAAAGAGTACTTCTTTGGATCTCAGGAAATTTATCAAAGAACTCTTGTTTTTCCCATTTACTTCCCCAGTAATTCCCCGTTCATATACCAATTTGATATTCTTCCTCCAGAATTGGAGGATTGCCACATGTTCCGGGAGAACCTTTTTGCGGTACCAGGGTGTCAGATATGCAATTCCAAAAATCAAGACAGCAGCGATTGCATATACTGAATTTCTTTCTATCAGTGCGAATCCAAAGAGGATAAAAAAAAGTGCCTGGGTTGCGAGTTTATGGGTATAAAGTAATAGCACACCAAAGACAATACAGGAAAAGAACAGCAACGGATTCCCGGTTATAATAAAAAAGATTAATGAAGCCAAGGATGCTGTGAAAATTAGTGAACCAAGTGGACGGGTATTTAAATTGCTGGTTTCGATAACCATCTCAGGATGGATTGCATAAAGGAACATTGCAAGCACGCCAACTTCCGGAGACTGTGTAATAAAAATGCAGATAAAATAGATCAGGACAATATGAACAGCCTCAATAACCGGAGAAATTATCCATACAAATCGTTCCAACACTTTTTCCGGGATAACAGAAAGAAGTGACGTAAAGAGGGGGGGGTATCCAAAGGATCCGATATAGATAAAATTATCAATTTGATCGGGAAGTCCTCTCTTCTTTCTGATAATATCGGCAATCAGAAGATATACCCATGTATCCTGTCCGATCTTATATTTAAATCCAATCGCACATCGTAAAAAAACTGCAATGGCAATAATACCAATCTGGAATAACAACAGGTTTTCATTAAGAATCGGAAACACTTTATTAGATATGTATATTGGAATTGAAAAAGATGATTGAAAATCAAAATCTCTTATGCGAGACTCTCGAATCAGCTCAAATCGACTGATTTCTAATTTGATGGCACTATCAACGCCGTTTTCAGACTCGAGCTCGAAAAGGACAAGCAGCTAATGGCTGGTGCCAGATTCTCTCTAATGGAACCGATCCGTATAAATGTGAGTTGACTTTAGTGTATGAAGAGAATTTCGAAAAACACCGATAGTACTTTATCTTTTAGCACCGATTACGAACAGTATGGAAAGTCTTCTCGACTTTGCGTTACAGGAACGATATAAACGAGTAGGCG